>JGI24740J21852_10001547_pt1 | contig 10589 bp, 6 predicted proteins | sample KBSCornC6_FD_21852 | JGI IMG/M metagenome (IMG submission 21852) | reverse complement strand
GGTGCCCTGCAGGCGCTCGTGCATTTTTTTTTGCCAGTGTAGTTTATGCAGGTAAGGCCTGCCCCATTCATCGACAGAATGCCTGGATGCTTCTTTGACAACTGCTTTTCCGAAATTGAACAGGCCTTTCCAGAAATAGCACCGGTAAACGTTGCCTTTGACATCTTCCTTCAGCACCTGTTTTACTACATAAATATCCGCCAGGATTTTCTTATCGGCCACCGGTGGAGATGGCTGCCCTTGAATTTGAGGACCGTTTGTCATTACTGTCATAGGAGTAGAATTGATTGAGGATTTTTTGCTATTGGCTGCGCCGGAATGCCTTTAAAAAGCCAGACTTATCGGCATAGCCGAGTAATGAAGCTATCTGTTCTATTGTCAATATTTTTTGTCGTTTAAGCCGGCGGGCAGCACACATGCATGACCGGGTTACATATTGATGAAGGCTCACGCCTAATTTTTTCCTGAAATGGTTGCGGATCGTTGACTCGCTCATTCTATGCTTCTGGGAAAAATAAGATGCCGTATGTACTGCTATATTGGGCTCCCTGTCAATTTCACTGCAGATATTAACGACGATGCTGTTTCGTTTGATGACTACGACGGTAGCCGGCGATGGCGGCGATATTTTCGCTTTCCAATAAAGCTGCATGATCTGACTCACCGCCAGTTCCATCCGGCTGGTAAGGTCAATGACCGCAGCTTCATTACAGGCTTCATTTTGTCCACCGTTTTCCAATGTTTCCAGCATCTGGCAGGCGGCAATGAACCGCTGCCTGGTAGTTTCGGGTTCCAGCATATCAACCTCCTTTAAAGAAGTTTTTTTAGCGCCGGGGGCAGTTCATCAAATTCATATACCACCTTCTGTTCCAGGAGGTGCTTAATAATTTTAGAACTTGTCCTGGCTTTGTCGGATGTTATTTTCCTTGCCTTTATGACTTTGCCCTTTTCATCTTCTAAATACAGGTACAATACAGGGCGGTTAATATAACGGGGTTCTTTGCAAGTCCTACCAATCTTAAGACGGTGGGCAGTCAAGGGCAGGCAGACGTTATGATGAGGAATTAAACGAGGGATTAGCTGCGGGGCACCGACCAGCCTTTCCATCAAATCAAATTCTTTTGGCGACAGGCTATCACAACTGAGTTCAAGATTGATCGCATCAGGCTTCTGCAGCCATTCTGCGGGATAGTGGATGCCATGGTCAAAAAAAAGCTGTAATCCATCTTTAAAGCCTGTCGCGGGGATCCGGCCAGCGTGTATCACTCCCCGTTCCTCGCTAACTGCAACAGGCATTGAACAGGTTATACAGCAATCCTTCCAGCATGCCATCGCAAAGATGCCGGATTGATAAAGCTTTGCTATTTGCATAAAGCTTTCATCTTTTAATACTTTCCTGTGTCTGAAATAATCAAACAAAGGCATTAGCGGCAGCAGCGCCCTGTAATCATCCAGCAACCAGTGCCACAGCATCTCCGTCCTGGTTTTTCCCCTGAACCGATCAAGGAAATGTGGACGGCGCATTTTGCTACCTGTCCATACCTTCAAAGCGTCCTGGTGAAAAGGAACGGCTGTCTTAAAGCCAATCGTCTTTCTTAAGACAGTGTAACAAGCTTCGCCAATGCTCTTGCCCCCATGGAAAAGGGTATCTTCCAGTGCTTGCTGCAAACCGGGTAAAATATCCTGCTTCAGTAACCGGTAGACCGGAAGTTTTGCATCTTTGGGCGCATAGGATAATTGTACTGAGGGATCTACGAACTTAAAATCTTCCACGCGGTTACGTATCTGCTGTTCCCAGTAGGAAACCGTCTTTTCCAGATACCTGTCAAACCAAGCCATTTCCCGCTGTCTTTTACCTCCAGGAGCCATCCGGTGATCCTGCTCCATCAATGCGAACAGGTATTCCAGCGGGCCGTCTGTATGGATAATGGCTGGTGTTGGCAATTGGCAATTGCGATAAATGTACCTGATAGCCTGCTCAGCAAACTTCTTATCGAGGCGGTGGCATCCATTAAAAAGGAGCTCTTTCCAACTGCCGTTTATCTTGTAAAGTAAAGGGTCTGCCACCCATGTAAAGCTGGTGCAATTCATGTTAGTCAGTCTATTGTCTGTTATCGGTCTGTTGTCTGTTAATGGTTAGTGAAAATTAATATGGCACAGTGAACATTTGACCGCAGTCGTAAGAATTGCTATAATGGAAAATAAATTACTGCAAAACGCCGTCTCATTGCAGTGCAAAAATTGAAATTAGCGGTAAGCCTCTTAATCCCTCAAAATGAAAGTAACCGTAGTCCTGCTCATATGGCTGTTCATTCCTTTCTTTACCGTGCATGCCCGTCAATCGCCGCCGGTTCTCTTAAGCGGAAAAGTGACCAGCGATTCAGCAGGAACCCCACTTTCCTCTGCTACGGTTTCGGTAGATATGTTAGTAAACAAACAGCTCCACTTAAATACATTTACGGATAGTGAAGGGCGATATTCATTACAACTGCCGGGAGAGGGAAGATACATTCTTCAGGTTAGATTTATAGGCTTTGCATCTTACATGGATACGATTGTTGTGCAAGCGGGGCATAGCACATTGACATTAGGTATTATTCAATTGCCGGCGACCGGCATTGTGCTGAAAGAGGTGGAAATCAAAAAACAGCGGCAGGCAGTTCGTATCAAAAAAGATACGGTGGAATTTGATGCTGAGGCATTTCATACAAGACAGGCCGCTGCCTTAAGTGAACTGCTTAAAAAACTTCCGGGCCTTGAAATAGCGGAAGATGGCAGCATGCGTTTTAATGGCGTCCCAATCAGCGATGTTATGGTTAATGGGCACGCCTTCTTTAATAGTGATCCATCGAAAGCATCGACTTACCTGCTGGCTGAAATGGTGGACAGAATTCAGCTGATGGATAAAAAATCTGATCATGCCCAGCTAACCGGTATCCCGGATGCGGATAAATCAAAGTCCATTAATATACTCCTGAAAGACTCCTATGACAATAGCTATAGCGGAGAAATAACCGGCGGCGCCGGCACCGACAGCCGTTATACAGCCAGCGGCAACCTTAACAGCTTTAGTAAGCCGCAACAATGGTCACTGATAGGCTCGATGGACAACACCAATGGTATATCGCCCGGTGATGCATCTTCCGGGGGGGCCACAACCGGCCTGAATAAAAAATGGACGGCAGGCGGCAATTTCAGCAGGCATTTTGGTGAGCAACATCGCCTGTCTGTTAATTATATCGTGGCACACAACGATGCCTTTACGCAAGAGGAGACATTCAGGCAAAACATACTTGCGGACAGCAGTTGGGATTACCAGGCGACAACAGGTAACCATTCAAACGCCATTAAACACCGCATTGAAACAAAACTGGAAAGTGGATTTGACAGTACCCAAAAGCTCAGCTTTAACCTTACAGCTGATTTCAGTCAGTATTCTGAACGCCTTTCCAGCGATTACCAATCGCTCCTGCAGTCGCACCAGGAATTAAACAGCGGCCTCACTCAAAATGACCGCGACCAGCACTCCTTTAACCTTTCTGCTCATTTGGGTTATGCAAAAAAGTTCTCCAAAAAGGGTCGCAGCCTCTCTTTTTCCCTACTGCTGCGACCATCTTCCAGCGACGAAAGGGGTTTAAACTATTCACGTTACCGGTACGCTCATCCTGATGGACAGTTTGTAACCGACACATTTAACCAATCCGTTAATGTTAAGGCTTCGAAGCGGCTCTTCTTAGCAGGCGTCAATTATACCGAGCCACTATGGAAGGACTATTTTTTAGAGTTGGGTTATACCTTCTGTCCCACTACCGGCACCACCGGGCAGGAGGCATTCTCCTACCAGGCAGCAAGCGGACGGTATGATGTCCCTATCGATTCACTCACCCGTACGATCCACAATGACTTTACAACCAATGTTGCAAATACGGGGTTACTTATTCTAAAGAAAAAATTTGACGCGCGTATTGCGGTGAATCTCATTCGGGCGTCGCTGGGTAACGTGGATCCAAAAGGGGCAGCGGTGCTGAGAAACACTTATCATTATCTCTTTCCCTTCGGCGGCATCAACTATCATTTCAATGACCGCCAGATGATAAGCCTCAATTTCTGGTCCTCTTATCATCAACCGCCACCCGAAAAGCTGCTGGCTGCAAGGGATTACAGCAACCCACTTTATATCAGAACAGGAAACCCCGACCTGCAGCCGGAAATTTTCAGGGAAGCGAGTATTTTTTACAGCACGGTTAACCGACGGACTTCGGCTACACTATTCAGTAACCTGAACTTCCGAACTGTTGGTAAAAAAATCGTTGACGCCATCTCCTATGACAGCGCCGGCCGGCAGGTCATCCGGCCCGTTAATGGCAGCGGTTCTTTTGCTGCCAGTGGAAGTATTGCCAAAACCTTCCGCATCACAGCCTCCCCGACCTATTTAAGTCTTAAAACCGATATCGAACTTACCCGCGACGGTAGCCTGATCAATGGGCAACAGGCGAGCGCCTGGTCCTTATCGATCAAACAGCAGGCCGGTTATGAATATGCGGTTAAAGACCTGCTGGATGCAGGTTTGCGGGCAGGGTTGGTGTATGCCTCTGCACGTTATCCCTATCAATCCATGGCTGCAACCAACTATTTTACCTGGACAATTAACGGAAATGTTGACGTTGAGCTTCCGCTGGGTTTTCGATTTGGCGGGACGCTGGATTTCCTGGCCAACACGGGCCGTGCGGGTGGCTTTAACAGTACGGCCTCTATTGTTAACCTCAACCTCATGAAAACCTGCCTGGCACAAAAGCAACTCGTATTCCGGCTTCTAATATATGATCTGCTAAAGCAGAACAAGAATCTTATGCGCCAAACGGGTATTGGGTATATTGAAGATACCAGGTCCAACGTGTTAGGCAGGTTTGGGCTGCTCAGTGTGGGGTATTATTTTAAACCGAGGGGGAGGTAGGTCTTCCCAGCCTCAATGACCGCATGGTTCGTGATTAATTCCTATCCAGCATTAAACAAATTTATTGCATGTCAACTGCAATATGATATAACGATATCTGCTGCCCTTGCCTTAGATGCCTGGTCACAGCCACCTTAATATTGGCATATTTATAATGACTAACTTCCTCATATCCATCGAGAGGATATTCAAAGCTGTGCTTTTTAATAAGATCAACATATTTATCCCAAAAATCTCCAAACCTCTTCGCCGTCGCATATATTAAGATGAAATTTGCTTCATGCCCAGCAGTATCATACTTAAATAATTTATCAAGGTGTAGTTTTATATAGTCACTTTTTAGGGAATCAAGATTTAAGGCTTCTATTATTGCATATGGGTAACCATTGTGATCCTGAACATATATATCAATTTCACCGGCAGATTTTCCTTTCGCCGAGGTACTCCATCTCGTCTGGTCCTTTAAAGAATAACCAGCAGTGGTCATCAGATTAGCGATATAAGTGTTGCGATCATCCTCAGAAAAATCCCCCCGATAGAGCCTGTTCCCCTGAAGTAAAACGGAGGCCCATATAAGTTCATCAATAAATTTTTCCAGGCTTGGTTTCAGTAAATCAACATAGGCATTAAGAATCTCCGCAGGATCTGTTTCGTCTGTCATTTTTGACATTGCCTGGTTGATGATGGCCTCATTTCTGTACGGAAATATTTTCTCCAATTCTCTTTTCAGCGAATCCGACTGTGCTTTTTTTTTAGCATTAGTATCTGCCAACAGGCTTCTTAGATATACCAGGAAGACGCCTTCCTCAGATGCATGATCCACCTCTGTAATCCGCACATCGATTCTGGTGAGATCCGCCTGCAGATTGAGAACGAAGTAAGGTTCCACAAAGCGCGTGGACAATAATTTTATAAATGCTTCCGAAACATCACTATGCGCCAATCTATCCTTTAAGATCTGATTTTGCAGCTCTGTAAAATGGCAATAAACAGCAGTTAACTTATTTCTTATATCAAGCCAGGTCGAAGGGCTGCTTAACCTTATAGAAAGTAATTCACTCAGACCTCTATAAATACTTATAAAAAAAACGTTAGGGCTAAAATGAATAGATTTTGTTTGCCATTGAAACAGAATATTTCCAAGCGTCTCTATGTCTTGCTCCACCTGTCCCCAAATACCCTGCACAGCATTTTTTAATACCAAAACAGTTTTCTGAAAAAAGAGTGCGTCATCTCTGTTTTCCAACTCTTCGATGGATTGTATGAGATAGCTGTTACTTTGTTCCAATAGCACAAGCTGTTCAGCGGGCACTAAACTCAGTAGCGATTCCTGAAATTTAATTAAACCCAATAGATAATTTGCCTCTGATGAAAGCTCGGCTTCTGTGGATGTCAAATATTCAATAAAAATATTTTCAATATCACTCTTTTCCTCAAAATAGTATAGAAATAAGTCCTTCAGTCTTTGCAGTTCAATAAAGATATCGCCAGCTGGTTTCCAATCGTCAATAAGGATGGATAACGCTTGTCGTACCTTTATCTCTTTTAACAAAACATAATCTGTTAAAACCGCTAAGGCTCTTTTTCTGATATTTTGATTTTCGGAAGGGTCAGAGATAACACGCTTCAACAATTGATAGATAGCTGCAGTACTTAGTGCTCGTACCGATTTTGGCAATCCTTCGTCGAAAATATTGAACTTTTCAGAAAGAGACAAAGATGTAAAATCCGCTATGTTTGTCAATTCACCCATCAAAAAACAAATGTATTTTTTGGCAGAACATATTGTTGAGAAACGACGCCTTCCAGTTCCCGTTCAGCTGTCCCTATGAATATTTGCAATTTGTCTCCAAACCGGTCTTGTATTCCTTTCAAAATGGAAGAGAAACCCTGTAGATAATTTTCATCTGCCTCTTCTTTACCGGGACTATCAATAATGAGAAAGCGTGTGTGGCGGCCAAAATTAAACTCAATGTCAAGCTGAATCAGGCTTAGGTAAAAGGCAATTTTGGCACGAAGCTGCTCACCTTCGGCAATTTGATTAAAGTTAATTTCCTGCCCATCCTGCGTATAGTGAATATCGAATTTATCTGAAATGGAGATTTTAGATACTGATGTCAAGCCCAGGTCATGTAATTCACCGAGCATAAGTTCAGAGAGCCTGCTAAGAACGTTCCCACCAATTACAAAACGCATCTCTTCCAAATTAGCTACAGCTGTTTCTAACAAGCTGATTTTATCCTCAATTCTTTCCTCATTTTCCTTTTCCTGCTCATTGTTTTGTAGTTGACTGAGCTTGTATTCAATGATTGCACGTTCAGAAATAAGACTGTTTTTGACATCTTCATTAACCTTTTTAATCTTTTCAGTGTTAATCTGCGTTTCAAGCCGTTTGAGTTGATTTGTTAATAACTCAGTCCCGCCTATTGTTAATCGCCTTGCTCTTAGTGTTTCCAAATGATTGTAATGTTGCTGGAAATCAATTTCTAAATCAGCCGCCTGTATGTCTATTGCTTCTTTCTCCTGCTGATATTCCAATAACAACTTTTCCATTCTTTCAATTTTTTCGAGATAGACCCCTGAATCTTCATTAAGGGTATCTTCTTCAATTGAATGGTCACAAACATAACACTTGTGGCTTGCCAAGACTTCCTGCTTTCTTTGTTCGGATATATTGTGACTGCAGTTTGGACATTGCTTTATATCAAGATTGGAAAAAAATATGCCGATCTCCATATATTCTTTTAAATCCAAAATATTTCTTTTCAGCTTACTGATTTCATCTTCCAGGCGCTCACTTTCCTGGTTTTTATGCTGGGTTTTATTTCTTATCGCCTGTATCGTAAGAGATAGCCGGCGGATATCTTCATCGGCCTCCAGAACTTTTTCATTTTCCGTTTTGATTTCATCCAAAACCAGGTCGTACTGTTCGAGTAAATTGCTGATACTACCCTGTTTTGTTGACACTTTATCAATTTCGGCCAGTTCTTCATTTACTGCGGATAACCGCTCATTCAACAAATCAACCTGTTCGTGAGCATCAGATGCTTGTTTTTGCTTATAATGATTTTCTTTTGCCATTTCATCTTTTAATAGATCCGCCCTAACCTTTAGCCTATTTATTGGAAAAGTCAACTCAAGGCCCAAAAGCATTTCAAATATTTTCTTTCCCTGGGCGCCATACATGTCGCCACTGTCTTTTGATTCAAGCAATATTGACATGAAATAAGTACTCCAACTTGCGCCAACTTCCAACAACTCATTCTTCGCTTTATTGGGGTGCTTTTGTGTCCATTTAAGCGTATAATAAGAAAACTGTTTAAAAAAGAAATCCTGAATCGATTCCTGATATTCACTTTCACTCTTTGCTTCAATTAGATATTCGCTGCTGCCTTGTAATATTTCCTCCACACTGCGCAGTGATCCGTTAATAAGATAGGCTCTTAATCTTTTTTCTGTATTCAAATAAGCAGTGTAAGCTTTATCACCAATCTGGAAATTAACAATGATCTCGCGAATCCAGCTTTTGATGTTCTGTTTGATTGAATTATTACCTGTTAATGCAAATTTGATAATCTTAAAAATGCTCGATTTTCCTTTGAGATTACCAGCAACCCATATATTAATTCCTGTTCCAAGTTCCTGGCTGTAGTCGATGACTTTCCCAGCATATTCGCTTTGCTCTTCTGAAGACTTGATACCTTTAAATGCAATGTAATTAACAATCAATCGCTTGCCGGTAGAAAGCGGCGTATCCTTATTGTATTGCTCCTTCAAATCCAGTAGGTCCGCTATAGTCGCAGCACTAAGCTTTTCTTTGAATTGTTCCGACAATTCGAAAATGAACTTTTCAAGATTAAATGTCATAACGGCTCGCCATAAAAATTAAGGAATTCATTTTTTACAGATTCTTGTATGCTACCGATGTAGGTGTTATAGGTAGTGTCCCTGTACGCTTTGATTTGGTATTGTGCCACCTTCAGTTGAGTACCTGTCAAATCCCCAAAATATTTCCTGATCAATTCACAGCGTTCAATGTACCAGTTAATCGACGATAAGCCGGGAATTGTAGCCTGTATTTTTGATAGGCCTGTATCGGTCACGAAATAATACTTTTCAATCGTACGAAAGTCGGCGGCTTTTTTACTCGAGAAATCGATGAATCCGACGCTTTTAAGAAAGCTTATAACGTCATCAATATCTTCGTATGCGCCAAAAAAAAAGCGTTCCATTTCCAGCCGGCGAATCACAGGCTCCTTTGATGCAAATATGTCTTTTACAATAGGTTTGATTTCAGCGCTTTTGCCTGGATCCATCCTGGCTATGTTTAAAAGTTCGTATGCCAGGTAATCCGGATTTCTTATCAGGAAATCAATCTTTTGAATTTTTACTTCACTTTTAAATAATTTTTTGTATAACGGATGGGCCGGATCATTATAATCATCGGAAAAATAATTCAGAATTAAAAAAATCCGCAGCCTGTCTTTAAACTGCCTAATCTTACTTTCCAGTTCCATAGCGGGTATTTGGCAAGCCAGAAATAGTTAAAAAATCTATTTTATTTACTGCAGTATGCATACGACTGTATCGATAACAAAATGAGTTTATAGGGAAGTTGCATTTCATTCAATAAGGTTTATGTTCAATATTCTATCGAATATATTAATTATATAAAGTATATCCAAAAGAGCATAAAGTATTCAGAAAGACTCAACATTATAATTCTTACGAACGGAACGAGAATTTCTACTTGAGCCATAACGGATACTCCCCCGCCTCGCACTAAAGTAAAGGACTTATTGGCGCAATGAAAATGAGAGTTTCCAAATCGCTCCTCATCGCCCAAAGAGTTCTCGTAATAAATGCGCTGGTTTTACCAAAATTTATATAGCCAGCCGCTCTATGGCGTCGCTGCTCCAGTTGGGTTCTGGAAAATATATCCTAACAGCCGAAAATCCACGCTGAGTCCAATAAACCAATTAATGTTATATTCCTTTTTGACCCTGTTCTCCAGAGAGCCTGAGAATTTATCCTCACCATAATTGAAGTTCTTATACCCGATTACATATTGCCTGCTGCCATAATGTCCACCTGCCGACAAAGCAAGGCCCATGGCAATATCATAATTTAAGCCGGCAAAAAAATTTTCTGAAAGGTTCTTATTGATGGATGTACCTACTGAAAGGCTAATACGCTCTTTCCAATCATGCGAAGGTATCAATATATTCCGGGGCCATGGATAAAATGCAAGCATGACCGTAACAAAGCTTCTGGTCGTCGGGTTATCCGCCGTAAGTGTCGTATCGCCATTGGGTTTAACAAAGGTCGTAATGTTCTCGGGGCTTCGGAGGAAACTGCCATAAAGGCCAGCAGTAAGCGTTATTTTGTGAAGTTTCGCGATCTGTATCACTTTATCCAGGATTACTTTCGGTTTTCCTCCTACTGTCCTGGTCACGGTAAACTTGGCCGTTCCGGTAAACGGACCAACCGCACCGAAGTCTATTTGCTTAATCTGTGAAGACGCGGCATTGCCTTGCGCTCCTTTGTTTGCAGTAACACCATATACTTCAAAGGCAGGCTGAAATACGCCTTCATATTCCAACTTGAATTCAGCATCTTCCTTATAAAAGACATG
>JGI24740J21852_10001540_pt1 | contig 10606 bp, 4 predicted proteins | sample KBSCornC6_FD_21852 | JGI IMG/M metagenome (IMG submission 21852) | reverse complement strand
CGACATTCCCAACTAGACTCCCCTACAGGCGAATCAAAATCAGCGGCGTCGAGGCCGGTTGAAAAACCAGGAGCACCTTTGCTCAACACCATTCTCAACGGACTTCTGCCGGTCGCGTTCGTGATCGTGCTGGGCTGGCTATCGGCGCGCATAGGCTTGCTGAAACATGGCGATGCAGACGTGTTCGCGACGCTCGTCATCCGTTTCGCACTACCCTTCGCGCTCTTCGAAGGCGCGGTCAGGACTTCGCCGGACAAGCTGCACAACGTGGGGTTCGCGTTATGCCTGACACTCGGACTGATGGGCACGTACGTGATTGCATTGGGGATCGGCCGATTCGTCTTCAGACATGATCTGCGCACCGCCACCATGCAGGCGCTGGTGTGTGCATTTCCCGACATGGCCTATTTCGGCGCGCCGATTCTCGCCGCGGTGTTCGGGCCGGAAGGATTTCTGGCGGTGCTGGTCGGCAATCTCATCACGAGCCTGTTCATGCTGCCGCTGACGATAGTCCTGACCGGGCTCGGCAACAACGGAAAGGCCGGCGAGCGATCGGACGTGTTGCGGGTGTTCCGGCAAAGCATTGCCCGCGCCGTCATCCATCCGATTGTGTGGCTGCCGGTCTCAGGCATGGTGCTGAGCTTTTGCCACATCACGCTGCCCGAACCGGTGCTAACTTCTGTCGGCCTCATTGCAAAGGCCGCCGGCGGCACGTCGCTGTTCGCACTCGGATTGATGCTTTACGGCGAGCGCTTCGTGATCAACGCCAACATCCTCGTGAATCTCGGCATGAAGAACTTCGTCCAGCCCGCGTTGATGGCGCTCGGCGCCGTACTGTTCGGCGTAGTCGGCGCCCCCGCACATCAGGCCATCATTACGGGGGCCGTGCCGACCGCGACCGCCGCCGCCATGTTCGCGATCAAGAGCAACACCTACACACGCGACGCCACCGCAACGATTCTCGTCAGTACGATTCTCGGCGTGTTCACTGAGGGATTGCTGATCGCCTGCTTCTTTTGACGAGGCCAGCCAGCAATCCCCACACGTGAACGAACAGCCTCGCTCAAGATCGGCCCGCTGCCTAACGCAAGTTGGTGCGCGCCAGTTCGACGATCTCGTCGCCGCGTCCATTGAGGATCGCGCGCATCATGTAAAGGCTGAATCCCTTCGCTTGCGCCAACTCGATTTTGGGCGGCATCGCCAGTTCATGTTTGGCCGTGACGACGTCCACGAGCGCGGGCCCCGGATGATCGAATGCCTGCTTTAACGCAGCCGCCACATCTTCCGATTGCTCGACGCGCACACCGAAGATACCGGCACCCTTTGCGATCGCCGCGAAATCGGTTCTGGCCAGATCGACATTGGTATCGAGGTAGCCGGCCGCCTTCAGTTCCATCGAAACGAAGCCGAGCAGGCTGTTATTGAAGACCACGACCTTGATCGGCAAGTCTAGCTGCCGCGCGGTGAGCAGATCGCCGAGCAGCATCGACAGGCCGCCGTCGCCGGACAGGGACACGACTTGCCGCCGCGGATGCGCCCCTTGCGCGCCGAGCGCCTGCGGCATCGCGTTGGCCATCGAGCCGTGATTGAAAGAGCCGTGCAACTGGCGCTTGCCGTTCATCGTCAGATAGCGCGCGGCCCAGACCGTGGGCGTGCCGACGTCGGCGGTGAAGATCGCGTCGTCGCTGGCGGCTTCGTCGATCATCTTCGCCAGATACTGCGGATGGATCGGCCGCCCTGGCCCCGCCGGCGTCGCCAGATCGTCCAGATCCTTGCGGGCCGACGCGTAATGCCTGCGCGCGTTGTCGATGAAACCGCGATCCGTTTTGCGTTGCAGCCTTGGCAGCGTCGCGGCGACGGTCTCTTTCACCGTGCCCACGAGNCCGAGCGCGAGCGGCGCACGGCGGCCGAGCCGTGAGCCTTTCCAGTCCACCTGAATGATTTTCGCGTGAGCGGGATAGAANGGACGGTAGGGAAAGTCGCAGCCGAGCAGCAACAAGGTGTCGCACGACATCATCGCGTGATAGCCCGAGCTGAAGCCGATCAGCCCGGTCATGCCGACGTCGTAAGGGTTGTCGTATTCGATGAACTGCTTGCCGCGCAACGCGTGAACGATCGGCGCACCGAGCGTATCGGCAAGCGCCACGACCTCGTCGTGCGCGCCTTGCGTGCCGCTGCCGCACATGATCGTCACGGCGTCGGACGCATTCAGGAGCGCCGCGAGACGATCCAGGTCTTCTTCCGCGGGCAGGATTCGCGGCGCGGCGCTTTCCGTCCACGACACTGGCTCGGCCGGGCCTTCGCTCAGCGCGACGTCGCCGGGCAGCACGATCACCGCGACGCCGCGCTCCTCGATCGCCGTGCGCATCGCGCGGGCGAGCACGCGCGGAAACTGCGCCGCCGACGACACCACTTCCACATAGTGACTGCACTCCTTGAACAACTCCTGCGGGTGCGTTTCCTGAAAGTAACCGAGGCCGATTTCACTCGAAGGAATGTGCGCCGCAATGGCCAGCACGGGCTGATGATTGCGGTGGCAATCGAACAGACCGTTGATCAGATGCAGATTGCCCGGACCGCAACTGCCCGCGCACACCGCGAGGCGCCCGCTCGAAGCCGCGTCGGCGCCGGCCGCGAAAGCGGCGGCTTCCTCGTGACGCGTATGCATCCAGCGTATCGAGCCGACTTCATCGAGGCTGTAGGCGAGCCCGTTCAGACTGTCGCCGGTCACACCCCAGATTCGCTCGACGCCCGCTGCGGCAAGCGTTCTCGCGAGGTATCCGGCAATCGTGTTACTGGCCATGCTTGACTCCTTTTCAGTGAATGAAGACTGGCGGCAAGCAATGACGGGACCGCAGCATTGCCATGCCGAATTGATAACCTACGAGACCGTCGTAAACAAGTCCTGAATTACGCCTGAAAACAACTGAAGCCGGTGTATGAATCGTCACGGCGCGGTGGTCGGTTGCAGCGGCGCCATCAACTCTAGCGCCGATTCGAGAATCATGGCGTGCGCGTTGACGGGTTCCGGGTTCGACCGCCAGGGATGATAAATACGATCGCCGCGACGAATCCGTTGTCCGGTCAGGACACACACGCCTGAAACCTTGGCGCCGGCCACTCGCCATATCTGCGCGCCGTAGAAGCAGCTCGTGGAATCGCGCCACTGAATCGTGACGGCGGAGGGCGAGGTTCGCTCGATCAGACTCACGACAGGTCGGGCAGCACAGTTCACGTTCGAGTACGCGTCTGAACGACACGGCGTCATACGCTCGTGCGCGGAAGTTCTTCGCCCAGCGCACTCCTCGCATCGCGATCCGGATAAAAGCAGATGTATCGTCTGCGCCCACGGGTCCACTCGCTTGGTCATGATCAAGTGCGCTCTCCAGTAGAAGACACGTCGGGTGAAGGGAACATTGCACGCAGACCATGCCCCGACGTCCCATTTCGCCTTCCATGAAAATAGCGCTTTTGCTCACCTGGAAAACCGATGCAGCACGAACAACACTTGATCCCCGGTATCAACAATGGCCTTAAGGCGCAGCCCCCGCGGACGGCAGCGTGAAGTGAAAACGCGCCCCGCCGTGCACGGACAGATTGTCGGCCTCGATGCGTCCGTCATGCGCGTCGATGATCGAGCGGCATATCGGCAAGCCCATTCCCATCCCGCCTTCCTTCGTCGTGAAGAAACTTTGGAACACGCGATCCATATGNTCGGGCGCGATGCCNGGACCACTGTCCTCGATAGCGCAATGCAGCGTGCCCGCGTCCGGTGCATTGGTGCGAATTGTGATCCTCCGCTCGGGGCTGCCGGTCTGCTCCATCTGCTGCATCGCATTGACCACGAGGTTGACGATCACCTGCTGCAATTGCACGCGATCGGCGCGCACTCGCCTCACGCCCGGCGCAAGTTCGAGCGAAACCTGGACGTCGCGCGTCTGGATCTCACGGCGCAAGAAAACCAGCGCCTCGTCGATGAGCAGCGCAAGCGGTTCGAGCGTGTATTTAGGCCCGCGCCGCAGCGCCATCCCGCGAATCCGGCCGATGATGTCGACGGCCCGCTGCGCATCGGCGGCGATGCGCTGGTTCGTGTCCCGCACCTCGTCCAGTTCGGGCACCGGCCGGTTCAACCAGCGCTCGCTGACCTGGCAATTTATCGCGATCGCAGCGAGCGGCTGGTTGAGTTCATGCGCGATCGACGCCGTCAATTCACCCAGCATCGAAATGCGCGCCGCATGCGCGAAATCCGCTTGTAGCCGCTGCAGCATGTCCTGGGCACGAACGCGCTCGGTCAGGTCGACGAGGCTAATCAGCGCGATCCCCAGGTCGTCGACGGTGCGCGGGCGCGCGACAGTCAGCAGAACGTCGATNACGCGCCCGTCGAGCGTCGGCAGCCGGGTCGTTTCCTGGAACAGCATGTCCCCGCGATAACGGCTCTCGAGCGCGCGCCGCAGCGTATCGGGACTCTCCTTCCAGACCCACGGCAGCGGACCAAGCAGCGCGCGCCGTTCGGTCGCGCCGAACATCTGAAGCGCATGGTCGTTTGTCTCTTCGACGACAAGCGTGTTCTTCGCGCGCTCGAGCCAGTCTGCGTGGTCGCTGATATATGCCGACAGATCGTCGACACCTTGCCCGCGCAGTTCGGTCAGCATCGCGGTCAACGGCTGCGCCTCGATCTGCCACAGCCCGACCGGTATATCGCGAAAGAGGCTGCGATAGCGTTGCTCGCTGCGCGCAAGCGCGGCGTGCGCCTGCTTGCGTGTCGTGATGTCCATCAGCGCGCCGACCAGCCGCCTTTGACCGGGCCCATCGGCCACCACGTGCGCCACGACCTGCAAGTGACCATGCGAGCCGTCCGGCATCGACAGCCGATGCTCGATGTCGAACGCCTGGCCGTCGCGCGCGGCGCGATCGAACGCCGAGCGCACGAAGGCAAGATCGTCGGGATGGACGCGATCGAGCATCAACTGCAACGTCGGCGTGATGCTTGCGTCGTAGCCAAAGATACGGAAACTCTCTTTCGACCAGAACATCGCATCGCCCGTCACATCCCAATCGAANCTCCCCGTGTGACTCAACTCCTGNGCGGCCGTCAACAGCGCTTCCGCNTGTTGAAGATCNGCGTATAGCCGCAACGTTTCGAGCGACAGCGCCGCCTGCGATGCCAATAGCCGCAACACGGCNGTTTGNGCCGGCGAGAATACGTCCACCGTCAGCGTGTTTTCGAGGTACAGCACGCCGATCAGCCTGGTCAGTTTGACGAGCGGAAGACACAGGATNGAGCGGCAGTCATGCGCGCGAATGTACTCGTCCTGTGAATAGGGGTTGGGCGCAGTCACGTCGTCGAGCATGAGTATGTCCCGGGTCCGCGCGACATAGCGAAGGATGGACATAGGCAGATCGGCGGCGCTCGGGCGCGATTTCGGCAAACGCACTGCCACNGTATTACCGACTGTCTCGGCTTCCGCTTCGATGCGCAGTTCGTCGCCGCGCGCGAGAATCAGCAGCCCGCGGTTNGCACCGGCGTGTTCGAGCGCGAGCAGCATCAGCTTGCGAATCAGCTCGTTCAGATCCATGCCGCTAAAAATGGACTCCGATACCTTGACGACAGTCGCGAGGTCCAGTTGTTCTACCGATGTCGCAACCGACCCTTCTTCGTCGACCAGTTCGGCTCTTAACTGCGGGTAGATACTTTCCAGTTGACGCACCTTGCCTTGTGCGCCCCAGCGTTCGTAGCAGGAGCGCGCATCGGCCAGATAATGATCGGCAAGCGTCGCGCGAGCTCGCGAGGCGTGAAATCGCGCGGCCAACTCATTGGCCATCGCCTGATTCTGAATGAAGCCGTGCACGCGGGCGAGCCGCAGCGCGTCTTCGTAATGGCGCATGGCGTCGACGTCGCGACCGTCGATGCGCGCCAGTTCCGCCAGAACCAGCGAATAACGGTTTCCGTAATTCGCGGGGCAATGTCGCGCCCACATTTCAAATTTCTCAAGCTTCTCGGTGATGACCTGCCGATACGCCTGCTGCTGGCCGGCAGACGCGTCGGCATAAAGCGCGCTCAGTGTGAGCACATGAAAAAAGTGAAACGTGGGCTCGATCGCCAGTGCCATCACCGAACTGAGGACCGCGTCGGCCATCGCTGCGGCGTTCAGTGCGTCGGCATAGCGGCCATCGAGATACGCGAGCATCAGCTTGATGATGTGATAAACGCCGATGCCGCAGCCGAAATTGGATTTGACGATGGCCTCGCAACAGGCGGCTTCGTCGAAGTGGTCGTCGTTGAGCGTGAGCATTCCGCTCGACAGACCTCGCAAGCTCGCGACGAACTGCTGCTCGATACGAATCGTTTCATGAACCGCGTCGTTATGACTCTCGAGCATGAGCGTCGCGTATCGCGCCGAATGCGCGTGCATGTCCTTGAGCGCGTCGCCTTTTTCGATCGACTGCCATACAGCATTGAACGCGAGATTGCCGGCGAACACGAGGTCGCCCACTTCCATGCAGGCAACGGCCGCCTGTTCAAACACCGGGAGGTTCTCGTCGATGTGACATCGCCAGAAATTCACATGACTGCAATACAGATGAAGCAGCTTTCCGTACAGGCGGCGATTGCCGAACTTTTCGTTCAGACGCAACGACATTTCGGAGAACTGCACGGCAGCCGGGATATCGCCGATGCGGGAAACCAGCATCAACGCAAAATTGCCGTACGCGAAACTCGAGTTGTCGGTATTGCCATGACGCAGCGAGAGATTGACCGCCTTCAGCGTGAACAGCGGATAAAAGACCGGACGCGCGGCGAACGCGCACGGCATGGCCTCGACAAGCAGATTGATGACCGCGCGGCTCGCCGGGTCTTCGGCCACGGGCGCGTCGACCAGTTCTTCAGTCGGACGGCCCGCCTGGTTGATGGGCACCTCCAGCAACGCGTCGTCGACGGCCGCGCGGAGCTCATCGTCAGCCTCCGGAAAAACGATACCGAAGTCACGCAGCGCCGCTAGCGCGGCGGCGAAGCTCTCGTTGTACTTTCCGGCGAGCTGATATAACTCCATCCGCAGACTGAATACTTTGGCCCGATCGAGATTGTCATGCGCCCTTTCGAGTACTAGATCGGCTACGGCGTCCGCCCTGGCGAAATCGCCAACCAGGTACTCGCATTCCAGATACGCGAGATAGAGTTCCAGCGTGCTGTCGTAACGCTCGTCCCACGCGGCGTCCGAGAGCAGCGCGACGCCCTGGGCGAGATAGCTTCGGGCCGACGAGTACGCCGTCGAACTCATCGCGCGCTTGCCTGCAATCAGGTTGAGTGCCGCGGCTTGCTCGCGCTCCGTCTTGCTCTGTATTAAAGCCGCACCGCGATTGAGGTGATTGACGATGTCGAAAATCGCCTCGTGAAGCGCCTCGGGCGGAGTATGCGAGGCGAGCGCTCGGCCGATTCGCAAATGCGCCGCGGGCCGCTCGCCGGCGGGAATCAACTCATACGCGGCTTCCTGCACGCGGTCGTGAGCGAACACATAGTTCGAGCCCACGCGAAACACCAGTCCGCTGCGTATGGCTTCCCACATGCGGGCGTTGGTGACCTCCTCCGCTTTGTCTTCCGCTTTGTCCTGCACCCATGTCAGCGCGGTGACATCGGCCACATTGCCGAGGCACGCGAGTTGTCCCAGCACGTCACGTGTTTCGGCGGACAAGCGGCCGAGCTTCGCAGCCATCAGGTCGGCGACGTTGTCGGTATAGCCCTTTGCGCGGATGCCCGGCAAATCCCACGTCCATACCGCGGCGCGATGATCGAAGCGGATCAAGCCTTCATCGTGCAGCGCGGTCAGAAACTGGATCGTGAAAAACGGATTGCCGCCTGTCTTCTCATGCACCAGTTGCGCAAGCGCCTCGACCGGTGCGCCGTCGCAGTGCAACGCATCGGCAGCAAGCTGCGCGATGCTTCGCGCGTTCAGCGGCTCGAGCACGATCTGCTGCACGTTGCCGGCCGCGCTACGAATCGAATCGAGCGTGCGCGCAAGCGGGTGCGACGCATCGACTTCGTTGTCGCGGTATGCACCGATCAGTAAAACATGGCGCACCTCGGGATGCGTGACGAGATGCTCCAGCAGTTCGAGTGTTGCGGTATCGAGCCATTGCAGATCGTCAATGAATAGCGCGAGCGGATGCTCGGCCCGCGCGAACACACCCAGGAAGCGACGGAACACCCAATGAAACAGGTTTTGCGCATCTTGCGGCGGCAGATTCGGAACGGGCGGCTGCTCGCCGATGATGAGCGCGAGCTCGGGAATCAGGTTCACCATCACCTGGCCATTCGGCGCGAGCGCCTCCATCAACTGTTCGCGCCAGGGCTCGATCTCCGTGTCGCTTTTGCTGAGCAGATCGCGCAAGAGCCACTGGAATGCCTGCGCAAAGGTGGCGTACGGAACATCTCGCTTGTACTGATCGAACTTGCCGGCAGCAAACAGCCCGCGCGGCGGCACCAGCACTTTGTGCAGCTCGTTGACGACCGACGATTTGCCGATGCCGGCATAGCCCGCAATCAACACGAGTTCGGTCGCGCCGCCCGCGACGATTCTCTCGAACGCGTCGACGAGGTTCCCGATCTGCGCCTCGCGCCCATAAAGTTTTTCGGGAATCAGCAGACGGTCCGATGCATCGTGCAAGCCGAGCGCAAACGGCGCAATCGAATGATTCGTGCCCCACGACGCAAGGCACGCACGAAGATCCGCTTCGACGCCCGCCGCGGTTTGATAGCGGTCTTCCGCGGCCTTGGCCAGCAGTTTCAGCACGATGCGCTCGACAGGCTCGGGAATGCCCCTCGCCCGCTCGCCTGGCGGCGGCGGCCTGCGCGCGATATGACAATGGATCCATTCCATCGGGTCGGATGCCGTGAACGGCAGCGAACCCGTAAGCATTTCGTACAAAACGACGCCGAGCGAATAGAGATCGCTGCGGGTGTCGATCGAGCGATTCATTCGCCCCGTCTGCTCAGGCGCCATGTATGCAAAGGTGCCCGCCACGACTTCCGGCGGTATGGGCGGCTGATGCTCCTGCGGCAATTGCGAAGCGATGCCAAAGCCGGTAAGACGCACGCGATCGTTGCTATCGACCAGCACATGCGCCGGCTTGATGTCTTTATGTATGAGACCGCATTGATGAACGCGGCCGATGACCTTTGCGAGGTTGACGGCGATACGCAACACACGCGCCAGTTCGAGAGGACGGCGCAAGATGCGCCGCAAAGGCTCGCCGCCGTCGTCGTCGAGAACCAGCATGGGCGGCTCGCGGCGCGGGTCGAGCGCGAGCGGATGCGCCGCCCAGCTTGCATCGAGGAACGGCGCCAGACGGTACTCATGCACGAGGCGCGCGACACTGCGCGAAGTCGGCCGCGCGGCGACCAGCGCAAGCATCGTCACGGCATGACTGGCTTTCCTCGCCCGATACAGCGAGAAATCGCCGTCGTCGTGTAATGGCTCGAGTTCGTACCCGCTGAGGATCACGCCGCCTCCTGTCGTCGAGTGCGCCGAACGGACAGGAACGGAGCCAGCGCGGGACCTTGCGCGCCCGATCAGCCAACAACATCACGCTCGCGATCATTGAGCGACCATTCTTGTACGAATAGACAACAAACGCAAAGCAAAACTTACGGTTGCACGCGCAACGGCGACGCCCCACCAACCGCGCTCCGCGTCGCCGCATTCGAATCTTTCAGCCTGTAATGCACCGATTCAACGCAGTTTCGCGACGGTGCCTTCGTCATAGCACGATGGTGTGGCAAGCCATACCATCGTGTGATGGACTGGCCTTCCGACTCGCGGTTTCATCTACTCATCGCAGCGGTCTGAGCGGGTACGACGACAAACCTGGCAGAACTGCTAACGATCGATGCAGCCCGCGTTGCTGCACACAAAATGCTCGCTCATATCGATTCATAACGATTACTTCGATCTCGTCGGCGTCGCCTCCAGGAGTCGCATCATGGACCATCTTGAAACCATCCGTATCTTCGTGAAAGTTGCCGATACATCGAGCTTCAGCCGCACCGCGGAGCACTTCGCCGTGACCACAGCCGTCGTGACGCGACGCGTCGTCGCGTTGGAGAAACGTCTCGACGCCCGGCTCTTCCGGCGCACGACTCGACACGTCGCATTGACCGATGCCGGCGCGACGTTTCTGGAAAGCGCGCGCCGTATTCTCGACGACATCGACGAGGCCGAAATGGCCGTTGCCGGTCAGGAGCGCCGCGCCTGCGGCGTGCTTAGGATCGCGTCTCCCGTTGCGTTCGGGCTGCGGCACCTGAGTCCAATCCTGAAGTCGTTCCGCGACGCCTATCCGCTCGTCATGCCGCATGTGGCGCTGTGCGACGACACGATCAACCTGGTCGAAAGGCGGGTCGATGTCGTGATCGTTCCCGAAGTGGAAGCCAGCGGCAATTCGCTCGTCACCAGACGGTTCGCGTCCAGTCCGATGCAGCTCGTTGCATCGCCGATGTATCTGCAGCGGCACGGCGTACCGGCCACAGTGGCCGCGCTGAACGATCATGTGGTCTTGCAGCATTCAGGCAAGCAGTTCTCCGAATGCCTGCGCCGGCTCGAGCGGCTGGGCG
>JGI24740J21852_10001539_pt1 | contig 10610 bp, 10 predicted proteins | sample KBSCornC6_FD_21852 | JGI IMG/M metagenome (IMG submission 21852) | reverse complement strand
CGCCACCGCCTACCTCGAGTACCTTTACAGCCCGGAAGGGCAGGACATCGCTGCCCGCCACTTCTACCGTCCGGTCGACGACAAGGTGGGTGCGCGATACGCCAAGGCCTTTCCGAAGATGACGCTCTTCAGCGTCGACGAGGTGTTCGGCGGCTGGGCCCGGGCGCAGAAGACCCATTTCGCCGACGGGGGTGTCTTTGACCAGATCTACAGCCGAAAGTGATGGCGCCCGGCCCCGGCGAGGGCGCGATGTGCGCCGATGAGATTATTCGTTTTCCAACTAAGCAAGTTGGAATTCATTGGTTTACTGCCATTTCCTGAGTCATTACGATCCGACACCTGGCTCCACTCCCTCCTTTTCCGTGAAAGCACCGGTCATGACCACTTCCGCCGATACCGTCCGTCCTGTGGCCCTGCGCCGGGCCCTGCTGGGGGCGGCCTTGGCTGCACTGGCGGTTTTCGCGGTCGGCTGGCCGTCACCGAGCCGGGCGGCCGAGGTGACGCTGCTCAATGTCAGCTACGACGTCTCCCGGGAGTTCTACAAGGACTACAACCTCGCCTTCGCGTCCCACTGGAAATCCACCACCGGCGAAACCCTCGTCCTGAAGCAGTCGCACGGCGGATCGAGCAAGCAGGCCCGCAGCGTCGCCGACGGCCTGGAGGCCGACGTGCTGACCATGAACCAGGCCAACGACATCGACGTGCTGGTGGAGCGCGGCGGGCTGGTGCCGGCCAACTGGGCCAAGCGCCTGGCCAACAACAGTGCGCCCACCACCTCGACCTCCGTGATCCTCGTCCGCAAAGGCAATCCCAAGGGCATCAAGGGATGGGCCGATCTGGCCCGGCCGGGCGTCTCGGTGGTGATCCCGAATCCCAAGGTTTCGGGCAACGGCCGCTACACCTACCTGGCCGCCTGGGGCGCCACCCTCAAGTCCGGAGGCGATGCCGGCCAGGCACGCGACCTCGTCACCCGCATGTTCGCCAACGTGCCGGTGTTCGACGGCGGCGGCCGGGCCGCCACCACCACCTTCGCCCAGCGCCAGATCGGCGACGCCTTGTGCACCTTCGAGAGCGAGGTGCCGCTGATCGTGCGCGAGTTCGGGGGCGAGTACGACGTGGTGTACCCGTCGACCAGCATCCTGGCCGAGAACCCGGTCACCGTGGTCGACAAGGTGGTCGACAAACGCGGCACGCGCAAGCAGGCGGAGGCCTACCTGAAGTACCTCTGGTCCGACGAGGGGCAGGAGATCGCGGCAAAGCACCACCTGCGGCCCCGTTCCGAGAAGGTGCTGGCCAAATACGCGGCGTCCTTCCCCAAGCTCGGCCTGTTCACGGTCGACGAGGTCTTCGGCGGCTGGACCAAGGCGCAAAGGGAGCACTTCGAGGATGGCGGCACCTACGACCAGGTGATCGCCGCCGCCAAGAAGCGCTGATGGCGATTTCCCTCGCCGCGGGGAGCCGGTCCTCGCGGTCCGCTCTCCCTTCCACCGCGGTCCCGGCGCGGTGACCCGTCGTTCCAGCGAGGCGGCCCGCGTGCCGCACTGACCCATGCTTTTTTCCCGCACGCTCCTGAAGCAGCACAGTGTGCTCCCCGGTTTCGACCTCGCGCTCGGCTTCACCTTGCTGTACCTCGGCTTCATCGTGCTGATCCCGTTGTCGGCCGCGTTCCTCAAGACCTTCACGCTCACCTGGCCCGCCTTCTGGGACACCGTGACCTCCCCGCGGGTGATGGCCTCGTACCGGCTGACCTTCGGCGCCTCCCTCGCCGCGGCGCTGATCAACGCCTTCTTCGGCCTCGTCGTGGCCTGGGTGCTGGTGCGGTACGATTTTTTCGGCAAGCGCGTGATCGACGCCCTGGTCGACCTGCCGTTTGCCCTGCCCACGGCGGTGGCCGGCATCGCCCTCACGTCGCTCTACGCCGCCAACGGCTGGATCGGTCAATGGCTCGACCGGGTCGGCATCAAGGTGTCGTACACGCCGCTGGGCGTGCTGGTGGCACTGACCTTCATCGGTTTGCCGTTTGTCGTGCGAACGCTCCAGCCCGTGCTGGAAGACGTCCAGAAAGAACTCGAGGAGGCCGCAGCCACCCTCGGCGCCACCCGCTGGCAAACCTTCACCCGGGTGATTTTTCCCATCCTGGTGCCGGCCCTGCTCACCGGTTTCGCCCTGGCGTTTGCCCGTGCGCTCGGCGAATACGGTTCGGTCATCTTCATCGCCGGCAACATGCCGATGGTGTCCGAGATCACGCCGCTGCTGATCATCACCAAACTCGAACAGTACGACTACATCGGCGCCACGGCCATCGCCGTCGTGCTCCTCGTGGTGTCGTTCGCGATGCTGCTGTTCGTCAACCTCCTGCAGGCCTGGGCGCGCAAGCGCCAGGGCAAGTGACCGCCCGGCCATGAGCACCGTCTTGAACTCCAACCTTCCCCGCACGGCCTCGGATGGGCCCGCGTCCCTGCTGTCGCTGCGACGACGCGGCGTCGCACCGCCGCTGGCGGTCGCCAGCACCACCGAGCCGCGCTGGGTGCAGGCGGGCCTGATCACGCTGGCGCTGCTGTTCCTGTCGCTCTTCCTGTTCGTGCCGCTGGCGGCCGTGTTCGTCGAGGCCTTCAAGAAGGGCGTCGACGTCTACCTGGCGGCCATCACCGATCCCGACGCCGCCTCGGCGATCCGGCTCACGCTCATCGCCGCGGGCATCTCGGTGCCGCTGAACCTGGTGTTCGGCGTGGCGGCCGCGTGGTCGATCGCCAAGTTCGACTTCCGAGGCAAGAACGTCCTGTTGACCCTGATCGACCTGCCGTTCTCGGTCTCCCCGGTCATCGTCGGCCTGATCTACATGCTCGTGTTCGGGTTGCAAGGCTGGTTCGGCGAGTGGATGCGCGCCCACGATGTGAAGATCCTGTTCGCCGTGCCGGCGATCGTCCTGGCCACCGTTTTCGTGACCTTCCCCTTCGTCGCCCGCGAGTTGATCCCCCTCATGCAGGCCCAGGGCCAGGAGCAGGAAGAAGCCGCGCGCGTGCTGGGCGCGTCAGGCTGGCAGATGTTCTGGCGCGTGACCCTGCCGAACGTGAAGTGGGCGCTGTTGTACGGCGTGATCCTGTGCAACGCGCGTGCCATGGGCGAATTCGGGGCGGTGTCGGTGGTGTCGGGCCACATCCGCGGCCAGACCAACACGATGCCGCTGCACATCGAGATCCTCTACAACGAGTACCAATTCGCGGCGGCGTTCGCCGTCGCGTCCCTGCTGGCTGGCCTGGCGCTGGTCACCCTGGTGTTGAAATTCGTGGTCGAGCGCCACGTCAAACGAGAACTCCGGCTCGCGAGCGAGTCGGGCAAGGAGCAGTCCGCATGAGCATCGAGATCCGCAACCTGAACAAGCGCTTCGGTGCCACCGTCGTCTGCGACAACCTCAACCTCGACATCCCCTCCGGTGAACTGGTGGCGCTGCTGGGGCCGTCGGGCTCGGGCAAGACCTCGCTGCTGCGCATCATCGCCGGGCTGGAGCGCCCCGACTCCGGCTCGGTGCTCTTCCACGGCGCCGACGCCACCTTCGCCGACGTCCGCGAGCGGCAGGTGGGGTTCGTGTTCCAGCACTACGCGCTGTTCGCCCACATGAGCACCTTCGAGAACGTGGCCTTCGGCCTGCGCGTTCGACCGCGCGCGACCCGCCCGAGCGAGGCCAAGATCCGCGAGAAGGTGATGGATTTGCTCAAGCTGGTCCAACTCGACTGGATCGCCGACCGCTATCCGCACCAGCTGTCCGGCGGCCAGCGCCAGCGCATCGCCCTGGCGCGCGCCCTGGCCACCGAGCCCAAGGTGCTGCTGCTCGACGAGCCCTTCGGCGCGCTCGACGCGAAAGTGCGCAAGGAGCTGCGACGCTGGTTGCGCCGCCTGCACGACGAGGTCCATGTCACCAGCGTGTTCGTGACCCACGACCAGGACGAGGCCATGGAGGTGGCCGACCGGGTGGTGGTGATGAACAAGGGACGCATCGAGCAGGACGGTGCCCCTGACGAGGTCTACGACCGGCCGGCGACACCGTTCGTGCTGCAGTTCCTGGGCGACGTGAACCTGTTCCACGGCCGCTTCGGGCATGCCCCGGGTGGCGCATCGTCCCCCGAGGACGTGAGCTACGTGCGCCCCCACGAACTGGAGATCCTCGCCACGGCGCGCGAGGGCAGCCTGGCCGTGACCCTCTCGCAGGCGCTCACCGTGGGCCCTCAGACCCGCATCGAGTTCAAGCGCGACGACGACGGCAGCTATGTCGACGTGGAGATGCCGCGCAGCGAGTACAACACGCTGCGCGAGCGACTGGACCTGCGCACCGGCAGCAAGGTCTACCTGCTGCCCCGCCACGTGACCCGCTTCTCGGCCGGCAAGAACCCCCTGCAGGCCGAAGCCTCCGACCCGGCCGCGATGATCTGAGCAATCTTCGCCGGCCCGGCAGTGTCAGGGCTGCAGCCGCTGCTCGTGGTGGGGCGCCGCGGACATCGCGTCCTCGACCACGTCGCGGGTCAAGGTGAGGGCGAAGGTTTCGATGAAGTCGTACACGTAGCTGCGCAGGAAGCTGCCGCGGCGCACGGCGAGCTTGGTGAGGTTCATGGCGAAGAGGTGGCCGGCGTCAATCGCCTGCAGGCTGCGGTCACGGGTTTCGTCGAAGGCGATCGAGGCCACGATGCCCACGCCCAGCCCCAGTTCCACATAGGTCTTGATGACGTCCGCGTCCATGGCCGTGAGCACCAGGTCGATGTTCAGCCTGGCCTGCTCGAAGGCCTCGTCGATGTGGATGCGGCCCGTGTAGCCGGCACCGTAGGTGATGATGGGAAATTCGGCGAGGCGCTGCAGCGTCAACGGCTGTCCGTCCAGCAGGGGATGGCCGGACGGCACCACGACGCTGTGCGTCCAGCGGTAGCAGGGCAGGGCGACCAGGCTGTCGTAGCGGGTCAGGGCTTCGGTGGCGATGCCGATGTCGGCTTCGCCGGAGATCAGCATCTCGGCCACCTGCTTTGGCGACCCCTGGTGGAGGTTGAGGGTGACCTGTGGATAGCGCCCGCGAAAGTCGCGGACGGCCCCCGGCAAGGCGTAGCGCGCCTGCGAATGGGTGGCGGCGATCGACAGGCGGCCATGCTCCTGGCGAGAAAACTCCTCGCCCGCCCGGCGCAGGTTGTCGGCGTCGTTCAGCATCTTCTCGACGATCGGCACGACGACGGTGCCCACCTCGGTCAAGGCCGTGAGGCGCTTGCCCGTGCGGACGAACAGGTCGACGCCCAGTTCCTCCTCGAGTTCGCGGATCTGCCGGCTGACGCCGGGCTGGGAGGTGTGCAGCACCTTGGCGACTTCGGTCAGGTTGAAGCCGCAGCGCACCGCTTCACGCACAGAGCGCAATTGTTGGAAATTCATGGAATCGAAACCACCAGGACGAGATCGGGCCCTCCGCGGGACGGCTTCCCCGCACCTGCAACAGGCGCGGAGCGCGTCCGGCGACGGGGGGTGGGCGAGGGCGCCTGCGTCGCAGGCCCTCGGCGAGCGTGCCGCCCGGAGCGGGCGGCACATGGCTCACTTGTTGGGCTGGGGCGTGAGCCGCAGGTAGGGGCGGACGGCCGTGTAACCCTTGGGGAACTTCTGCTTGATCACTTCGGGATCCTGCAGCGAGGGGACGATCACCACGTCATCGCCGTCCTTCCAGTTGCCTGGGGTGGCCACGCTGTGGGAATCGGTGAGTTGCAGCGAGTCGATGACGCGCAGAATCTCGTCGAAATTGCGCCCTGTGCTGGCCGGGTAGGTGATGATCAAGCGCACCTTCTTGGCCGGGTCGATGACGAACAGCGAGCGCACGGTCAGGGTGCTGCTGGCATTCGGATGGATGAGGTCGTACAGCTCGGACACCTTGCGGTCCGCGTCGGCCAGGATGGGGAAGCCGACGACGGTCTGCTGCGTGGTGTTGATGTCGTCGATCCACTTCGTGTGGGATTCGACCCCGTCGACCGACAACGCGATCGCCTTGACGTTGCGTTTGGCGAACGCGTCCTTCAGCTTGGCGGTGAGGCCGAGTTCGGTGGTGCAGACCGGCGTGAAATCGGCAGGGTGCGAGAACAACACCCCCCAGCTGTCGCCGAGCCATTCGTGGAAACGGATCTCGCCCAGGCTCGATTGCTGGGTGAAATCGGGTGCGGTGTCTCCGAGTCTCAAACTGGCCATGGTGTCGCCCTCCTGGACGTCTGTTGTCAGGACGCAAGTATGGTGACGCGCTGTCCCGAGGGGAACAACCGAATCCTGCTTTCCTTATTCGGTTTTCGAAGACTGTGCGGGCAGCGCGTCACCGCGTGCGAGCATGCCGCCAGACACCGGACGGGCCATTGTCCGGTCGGTGGCCACCGTCACGGCTGCGGGAAGGGCCCCGTGGGGGGAGTCCATGCCATCGTCGGAAGGGGCCAGCGGCAGCATCGGGACGATCAGCAGGGCCACGATGTTGATGATCTTGATCAAGGGGTTGACGGCCGGCCCGGCGGTGTCCTTGTAGGGGTCGCCCACGGTGTCGCCGGTCACCGCCGCCTTGTGGCTGTCCGAGCCCTTGCCGCCGTGGTGGCCATCCTCGATGTATTTCTTGGCGTTGTCCCAGGCGCCGCCGCCGGTGCACATGGAGATGGCCACGAACAGGCCCGTGACGATGGTGCCCATCAGCAGCCCCCCGAGGGCGGCCGGCCCGAGCAGCAGCCCCACCACGACAGGCGCGATCACCGGCAGGAGGCTCGGGACGATCATCTCCTTGATCGCGGCCGTGGTGAGCATGTCCACCGCCCGGCCGTATTCCGGCTTGCCGGAGCCGTCCATGATCCCCTTGATGCTGCGGAACTGGCGTCGAACCTCCTCGACCACCGCGCCAGCGGCGCGTCCCACGGCCTCCATCGCCATGGCGCCGAAGAGGTAGGGGATGAGCCCGCCGATGAACAGCCCGACGATCACCCGCGGTTCGGCAAGGTCGAAGCTGATGTACATCCCCCGGGCCTGCAGCGCGTGCGTGTAGTCGGCGAACAGCACCAGCGCCGCCAGGCCGGCCGACCCGATGGCGTAGCCTTTGGTGACGGCCTTGGTGGTGTTGCCGACCGCGTCCAATGGATCGGTGATGTCGCGCACACTTTTTGGAAGCTCCGCCATCTCGGCGATGCCCCCGGCGTTGTCCGTGATGGGACCGTAGGCGTCCAGCGCGACGACGATGCCGGCCATGCTGAGCATCGACGTCGCGGCGATGGCGATGCCGTAGAGGCCCGCCAACCGGTACGACACCAGGATGGCAGCGCACACGAACAGCACCGGCCAGGCCGTGGAGCGCATCGATACCCCGAGCCCCGCAATGATGTTGGTGCCGTGCCCGGTGGTCGAGGCCTGCGCGACGTGCCGGACCGGCTTGTAGTTGGTGCCGGTGTAGTACTCGGTGATCCACACCATGGCCGCCGTGAGCACCAGGCCGACGACGCAGGCGCCGAACAGCCGCAGCTGGGTGGCCGCGCCCAGGGCGTCGTCGGGAACCGCCTCTCGTGTGATGAAGTAGAAGCCCACCAGCGAGATGCTGCCGGCCACCGCCAAGCCTCGATACAGCGCCGGCATCACGTTCTTCATGCCCGGGGTTGCCTTGACAGCGCTGCAGCCGATGATGGAGGCGATGATGGAGAAACCGCCCAGCAGCAGCGGGTAGACGGTGGCGGCCATCGGCGCGGTGCCGACCATCAGCGCGCCCAGCGCCATGGTCGCGATCAGGGTGACGGCATAGGTCTCGAACAAGTCGGCCGCCATGCCCGCGCAATCGCCGACGTTGTCACCGACGTTGTCGGCGATCACCGCGGGATTCCGGGGATCGTCCTCCGGGATCCCGGCCTCGACCTTGCCCACGAGGTCCGCGCCCACATCGGCGCCCTTGGTGAAGATGCCGCCGCCCAGGCGCGCGAAGATCGAGATGAGCGACGCCCCGAAGGCCAGGCCCAGCAGGGGCTTGAGGGTGGCGGACAGGGCCGCCGGATTGCTGGTCGCATTCGCCGTGAGGTAGAGGAAGAACAGCGTCACGCCCAGCAGCCCCAGGCCCACGACCAGCATGCCGGTGATGGCCCCGCCCTTGAAGGCGACGTTCAAGGCCTCGGGCAGTCCCACGGTGGCCGCGTGCGCGGTGCGCACGTTGGCCTTGACCGACACGTTCATGCCGATGAAGCCGCAGGCGCCCGACAGGACGGCCCCCAGGACAAACCCTGCCGCCGTGACGGGATCGAGGAAGACGCCGATCAGCAAGGCGAGCACCACGCCGACCAGCGCGATCGTCCGGTACTGCCGCGACAGGTAGGCGGAAGCCCCCTGCTGGATCGCCGCGGCGATCTCTTGCATGCGCGGATTGCCGGCACTCTTGCCCAGGATCCAGCTGCGCTGGACGAACCCGTACAGCACGGCGGTCGCGCCGCAGGCGAGGGCGCTGTAAAGCGCCACGTGGGTGGACATCATGGTGACTCCTTCCTCTTGGACTTGTCGTGAGGTACATCGAACCGCGCATGCCCACCGCTCCTGGCCCGGCCTGCGGCACGGAAGGGGGTTGCGGCGCATGCTACGGGAAGGCCCATGACAAGGCAACGCGTTCTTCCCGAGGGCGTTTCCGCCGCCGTCCCGTCGTTTGCCGGGCCGGGATTCGGTGGACGGCTAAAATTCGGGGTTTTCCCGCAAAACCCTCCCGAGGACCTCGTTCATGAGCCTGCAAAAAGTGACCCCTGGCGCCAAGGCGCCCGACCAGTTCAACGTGATCATCGAAATCCCGATGAACGCCGATCCGGTGAAGTACGAGGTTGACAAGGACAGCGGTGCCCTGTTCGTCGACCGCTTCATGAGCACGGCCATGCACTACCCCTGCAACTATGGCTACATCCCGCAGACCCTGTCCGACGACGGCGACCCGGTCGACGTGTTGGTCATCACCCCGTTCCCGCTGGTGCCGGGCGTGGTCGTGCCCTGCCGCCCGATCGGCATCCTGAAGATGGAAGACGAAGCGGGCGGCGACGCCAAGCTGCTGGCGGTGCCCATCGACAAGATCCTGCCGATCTACACGCACTGGCAAAAGCCCGAAGACCTGAACGAGCTGCGCCTGCGCACCATCCAGCACTTCTTCGAGCACTACAAGGACCTCGAGCCCGGCAAGTGGGTGAAGGTGACGGGCTGGGAAGGCCCCGAGTCCGCCAAGGAAGAGATCCGCGCCGGCATTGCGAGTTACGCCAAGCAGCAGCAGGTCTGAACCCGGCCAGTCGACAGGACGGGTTGATCAGGCCCCGACGAGCATCCCGAGCAGCTCGTGCAGCGCGGTGTTGACCTTGGCGTAGCCCGCCGCACTCGGGAGCCAAGCACCCGCCTGCTGGGTGGTGGGGGCGGCGAGTCCCATCGGCGCGGCCTGGATCCGCACGCTGCCCTGTGCGGCGGCCTCGAACATCCGCAAGGCGCGGGGCATGTGGTACCCATGGGTCACCAGCACGATGTGCTGCACGCCTTCCCGTTTCAGGAGGGCCACGGTGTAGTTGGCGTTCTCGCGGGTGTCCCGCGAGCGGTCTTCCACCCACTTGATCGGACGTCCGAAGTCCTGGGCCGCGATGCGGGAGGCGACCTGGGCTTCCGGCAAGGCGTCCGACTGCCCCCAGCCCACTCCGCCACTGAATGCCATCGGTGCGCCCGTCTCGCGGCTCAACCAAAGGCCGTAGCGCAGGCGCTCCAGGGAAGGCGCGGCCAGGTTGGCCACCCGGTATTCAGGTGCCAGCGCCTCGACGCCACCCCCCAGGATCACGATGGCCATCGGCCGCTTGCCCCCCTTGGCTTGCAGCCGGAGGTCGTTGACGGCCTCGGCACTCAGGGCGGGCGGCGGCCTCAAAACCAAGGCACTCAACAATTGACCCGTACCGCTGCAGGTTCCCAGCCACAGGCCGCTCACGCCGATCAGGATGATGAACCACCCCAAGCCCCGGCGGGGCAGGATGAGCCTCGCGCCCACCAGGATCAGCAGGATGAACGGCACGGGCGGCAGCACCAGGGCGCTCAGCAGGGGTTTCCACGATTCGATGCCGAGCAGGGTGAGGAGGCTGTTCATGCGGCGGGAGGGTCAGGCGGACGGTGCGGGGATGCGCGATTGTGCCGGAGCCCTGCTGGCGGGGCGTTTGTGCGGGGCACGTCGCAGGTCAGGAGCGAGCGCTCTTTCCGGATCACTTCCCGCGCCCGGGCCATCGCATAGGCCAAAGCCGCATCTGCGGAGGCCCATCGATGGCCACACGACAGGCTGTCGTCGCGGAAGACCTCGCGCAGCATGGGCGCTGTCTTGGCAACCTGGTTCACGACCAGGGCGGCGATGTAGCCGTCGCCACGGGGGCCTTCGAGGGCGCCGGCATAGATGCGGTATTCGCCTTCGATCTGTTCCAGGAATCGCATGGTGTATCTCCTCGACGGTCCGGTGCGCAATGCGTTGGGGCGCATCATGGTGCGCGGCAGGCGCACGTACCATCCACCAGAAGCGGCCCCCCCATTGGGGGATGGGCCGGCTGGCGCTCCCCTCATCGTTCCGTCAGGACTCGATGCGCACGCAGTCGCGACCTTCGGCC
>JGI24740J21852_10001536_pt1 | contig 10612 bp, 10 predicted proteins | sample KBSCornC6_FD_21852 | JGI IMG/M metagenome (IMG submission 21852) | reverse complement strand
TGGCGANCCNGGCGTACTGGAAATCAAGGGGCCGAACCTATTCAAGGGCTATTGGCGCAACCCCGAAAANACGGCCGAGGAAATGCGGCCCGATGGCTACTTCATTACGGGCGACGTGGCGACCATGGCCGATGACGGCCGGGTCAGCATCGTTGGCCGCGCCAAGGATCTTATCATCGCGGGCGGTCTCAATATCTATCCGAAGGAGATAGAGCTTACGATCGATGCTATTCCCGGCGTGGCAGAAAGCGCCGTGATCGGCGTGCCGCATTCGGATCTCGGCGAGGCCGTGGTTGCGGTTGTGACGCGGCAGGCCGGTAGCGATCTCGATGAACCGGCCGTGTTGGCGGGGATCGCGGAGAAGCTCGCTCGTTTCAAACAGCCGCGACGCATTGTCTTCGTCGAGAGCCTACCCCGCAATCAGATGGGCAAGGTACAAAAAGCCGCCTTGCGAGACCGGTATAAAGACTTGTTCGGATAATATGGTCAGGCTGCGCGCTTGATTAGCGCAAAGCTGCAAAATTGCTCGCGAATGTTGGCGCCAGGCACCTAGCGACCATCCCATCGGCCTCGGCCCGGCAAAGTTGGGCCGCGCCGTGCTGATATAAGCGATCTGGAGCCTGCCAAATCCTCCATCCGCGCGGAGAATGATATGGACTTTGTCAACTAAGCTGAGGTAAAGCCCCCGCATGACGTCGCATCGCGGCCTTCTTCTGCTTCGACTTACGCGCCCTTAGGCGCGCGACTTCGCTTGGCCGCCTGAAGCGGCTTCGAGCCACGGCGCCTAAGGGACACTGAACCCAGACAGGCAATCACCCGCGAAACAGGAGCGGACCCGTGACAGACACAGTTTTGATTTTCGACACGACCTTGCGAGACGGCGAGCAATCGCCCGGATGTTCCATGAACCTGGAGGAGAAGCTGCAGGTCGCTGCCCAGCTCGAAACATTGGGCGTGGATATCATCGAGGCCGGATTTGCCATCGCGAGTCCTGGTGATTTCGAAGCGGTCAGCGAGGTTGCCCGGCAATGCCAGCGCGCCACTGTCGCCAGCCTCGCCCGCGCCGCCAGCGCCGATATCGAACGCGCGTGGGAGGCGGTGCAGCACGCCAAGAAACCCCGCATCCATACCTTCATTGCGACCTCGCCGCTGCACATGCGAGTGAAACTCAACAAGTCGCCCGAAGAGGTGCTCGAAGCGATCACCGCTTCGGTGTCACTCGCCGCCAAGCTCTCGCCCGATGTCGAATGGTCCGCCGAAGACGCGACCCGGAGCGATCCGGATTTTCTCTGCCGCGCAGTCGAAGCGGCGATCGCGGCCGGTGCACGGACGATCAACCTGCCCGATACCGTCGGCTATGCCACGCCCGAGACCTACGGAAAGATGTTCCGCGACGTGATCAATCGCGTGCCGAACGCGGACAAGGCAGTGTTTTCGACGCATTGCCATAACGATCTCGGATTGGCGGTGGCCAATACGCTCGCCGCGGTGATGGCGGGCGCCCGGCAGGTCGAATCCACCATCAACGGGATCGGTGAGCGCGCCGGCAATGCCGCCGTCGAGGAAATTGCGATGGCGCTCAAGGTGCGGCATGACGTGATGCCGGTCAGAACCAACGTCGTGTCCACGGAAATCACGCGCGCCTCCCGGCTGGTTTCGGGGATTACCGGCTTTCAGGTACAGCCCAACAAGGCAATCGTCGGCGCCAACGCGTTCGCGCATGAGAGCGGCATCCATCAGGATGGCATGATCAAGGATGCGTCCACCTATGAGATCATGACGCCAGAAAGCGTGGGGCTCAACACTTCGAACCTCGTGATGGGCAAGCATTCCGGCCGCGCCGCTTTCCGGCAAAAGCTGGAGGAGCTTGGCTACAATCTTGGCGACAACGCCTTCAGGATGCCTTTGCGCGATTCAAGGTGCTGGCGGATGCCAAGAAGACGGTGTTCGACGAGGATATCGTCGCGCTGGTCGACGACGAAGTGCTCCGCGGGCATGACCGCATCCAGGTCAAGGAAGTCGAGATTCACTGCGGCACCGGCCCAGCACGTGCGATCCTGACGCTTGAAATCGACGGCGAGGAAAAGACGGCGGCTACCCGTGGCAGCGGGCCGATCGATGCGCTTTTTGCCGCGATTCGCGAGATCGTTCCGCATGAGCAGTCGATGCTGGAGCGCTATGAAGTTCACGCCGTGACGGGCGGCACCGATGCCCAGGCGAAGTCTCAGTCCTGCTGTCGGAAGACGGGCGCACCAGCCGGGGCCGGGGCACACACCATGATACGCTGGTTGCCTCGACCCGCGCCTATGTCAACGCGCTCAACAAGCTGATGGTCAAGCGTGGCCGCCATCCCGTGGAGACCGCAATAGCAAGTTAAACCGGAGGCGCTTACCGCGATCCGTGGTCAGGCGATCACGGATCGGGGGCGGCCCTGCCGCCGCAGGGTGCCGCCGATCAGCGCCAGTCCGCCAATGAGCCCCGCCCAAGTGGCCCTGCTGCTGCCGAAAAAGCCGTCGCTGTCGCCGCCATCGGATTGCATAGCAGCATCCGGATCGGCGGCTGCGCTTGCGCGACTGCTGAGCATCCCGTGCGCGCGGATATCCCGGATGAGAACGACATCGGGTAGGCCGTAGATTTCAACGATATGATTGCGCATGGGAAAGAGCCCGCGCGGCACGTTGCCACCGATCATCGCCATCGGAAGAAAAATCGTGGCGGCCGGAGCCGCGGTGCCGATACTCATTACCGCAACAGTCATGGTAAGCGAGAGTTTACGCATGCTCGTACCGACCATCGGAATGTCCCCTTCCGAAAGTTCCTGCCACTCGGGACATCCTTTATAGCTTTGGTTAAAAGCCTATCATGCTGCATTGCACCAAACAAGTGGGAATGTTCGACCAAGCCGCGCGTTTCACCCGTTGTGGCATCGATGCATCACTCGGCGGCGAGAGGTTCGTCCGGTCGGCAGACGCAGCGCGGTCCCGAGCGGCGCTGCATCTTGGTGGTGCTGAATTCCGCGCGGTTGAGCGCGCCCGAGTGGTCGGCATCCGCCTTCGTGAACTTGCCGATGGTCTTCGCTGACCATTCGTCGAAGTCGAGCTTGCCGTCATGGTTGATGTCGAGCTTCGCGAAAGCTTTCTGCCGCGGTGCAAGATATTCGGCGCGTGTGATGTTTTCGTCGCGATCCTTGTCATAGCGATCGAACCGCTTCTGCTCGCGATCGCGATCGGCCGTGGGCGGCTCGGCGAGGGGTTGTGCATCCGACGGCGCAGACGACGGTGCGGATGAGATCACGCCTTCCCTCTTCTCCGCCACGCTTTTCCACATGAAGAGGCCTGCCCCCGTCAACAGGAGTGCCGAAATCACACCGGCCAGAAATCGCATCATCGCTCCGCCTCCCCGCGCAAACGCATAACCATGGCCAAGCCGATCAGCAACGGCCGCTCAGCCCCGCCCACAGCGCGCGCAGGAGCCGGGATGGCGATCCCTGAGACTGAGGCACGGCGCGCGCACAGTCCTCCCGCGCGAGTGCGGCAAGAACGACGATCGGCCTTGCCGACTTCGATGCGCCGCGACATTGCAGAGACGCAGTCCTTTGCCGCGCCATCGTCAAGGCAGCGGCGGTGGTTTCGCGGTCGCTCATCCGCCGCGCTAAGTCAGTAAGCGCCCAGACTGCGCCGATCGCACCGGCATCGATTTGCTCCGCCCCAAGCACGGACGCCGCCGCCCGAAAAAGGCCTGCCCCCCGCCGCTCGGCGAAGCGCGTCAACGCATCGGCCGAAAGCGGCATCGGTTCCAGCAGCGCCAGCCAGCCATCCAGCATGGCGCTCAGCAGCGCGGACGAGACGCGGCCCGCGCGAACCTCCACCATCAGGCTTTCGAGCAGCGGCTCGCCGGCAGGCGCAGCTTCGTCGAGCCCAGCCAGCGCGTCGCGCCACCAAGCCAGCCTTATCTCGCCCAACATCGCTTCGCGCGTGGCGGCGACGATGGAACCCAAACGTTCATCGAGTGCCCAGAGCAAAGCGAGCGCGGGACGGCGATCGCGCGGCGCGTAGGCAAGCGCGAGCCGGCGTTCGGGATCGGCTATATCGAATGAAATACTCATAAAATCTGCCTAATCCCCCGGAAAACTACCGAAAAGGCCGCTTCAACCAAGCATTAACCCTGTCTCTTCAAAGGTGATTAGCCTAACTCAAATAAAGCTGCCTGCTAATTGCCCCCGAAATGGGCAATGGACGGGGCATGGGCGAATGAAGAAATCGTTACGCGACAGGATGATTGCTCTAGCGCGACTCGGCAACCGGCTGGCGCGGGACGTTGCCGGCAACACGCTTGCGATCGTCGCCGCGGCGATCATTCCGCTCGCCGCGCTGATCGGCGGCGGCGTTGATATGTCGCGCGCCTATATGGCGCAATCCCGCCTCCAGCTCGCCTGCGACGCCGCCGCGCTGGCAGGCCGCAGAGCGATGACCACCGGCGCCGTCGATAGCACCGTTCGATCGGAAGCCCTGAAGTTCTTCCGCTTCAACTTCCCGACCGGTGAGAGCAGCAGCACGACGCCGCCATATGGCGTAGCTTCCTTTACGCCAGTTGTCGCAGACGGCGACGATTCCGCAGTAGTCGTTACTGCATCGACGACCGTGCCGACTACGCTCATGGGCATATTCGGCTATAGCAGCATTCCGGTTAGCGTGAACTGCAACGCCAAGCAGGATTTCGTGAATACCGACGTCATGCTGGTGCTGGATAACACCGGATCGATGTCGGAGGACACAAATGGGGTACAACAAAATAGCGGACCCACGTCCAAAATAGCCGGGATGCGGACTGCGGTGATGGCGCTCTACGATCAATTGGCGCCTACTCAGGCACTGCTGGCAAGTCATGGGCTACGGCTTCGTTACGGGGTCGTGCCTTACTCCGTCGCGGTCAATGTCGGCAAACTGCTGCCGACGGGCTATATAAAATCGGATAATTGGACCTATCAGTCACGCGTAGCCCGCTACGAAACTGCAGAAGTAACAAGCGCGACGGAACAATATAACAATGGAAATACCAATATAAGTTCCTCTGATTGCCTTAAATATGCGGCCAACCAAGCTTTCACTGGCTTTTCCCCTACCCCTGCGGGCAATCCTGTCACCAGTGGATCTACCACGATCACCTATTCGTTCAAGAAATGGGGCAATAATAATTCGATAGATGGCACAGAAACCGGAACAAAAAAATGCACTCGTAACCTATCAGTCAGCACAGGCAGATATACATTCAGCTATTGGGAGTATAAGGCGTCCGTCTATAATACCAATAACTTTGCAGCTCAGAGCGCTGTCACGATCGCATCTGGCAGTAATCCGGGCGGTTCCGTTGCGACATCCGGTGCCTATAACATGCTCGATCTCGTGACGGCGGCGGCAGGCACGGGCATCAGCACGACAAACGTTACTTGGGATGGCTGCGTGGAAGAGCCGCAAACCTCCTGGACCTTGCCAGATCCCACTGCACTCGATCTTGCGCTGAACTCGGTGCCGACCTCAGACCCCAATTCGCAGTGGAAACCTTATTGGGACGATATCAGCTATCTCAACAGCGGCAGCAAGCCCACCGTTGCTTGCCCGAAAGAAGCTGCGCGTTTGACAGTGTGGGACAGAACGACACTCCAAAGTTACGTCAACGCGCTTGTCGCGAACGGCAACACCTATTCGGACATCGGCATGATCTGGGGCGGTCGGCTGCTTTCAACCAGCGGCGTTTTCGCAGCAGACAATCCGACGACCTACAACAACATGCCGGTCGCGCGGTACCTGATCCTCATGACGGACGGCTACATCAACACGACCGGCACGACCTACTCAGGCTATGGCATCGAGAAATATGATCATCGCGTTGACGGTGCCTCCTATCCCGGCGACACGACTGACACCAATAACCACTATTCGCGCTTCTCGACGGTTTGCAACATCGTCAAAAGCATGGGGGTGCAGATCTGGGTGATCGGATACGGCTCCGGCGTCACGATGGATGCATCGCTACAGGGCTGCGCTTCCGATACCACCAAGGCCTCGCAGGCCGCCGATACCACCGCGCTGATCGCCAAGTTCCAGGAGATCGGTAAGGACATCGGGGCGTTGAGGCTGACGAAATGAGATCGCTTCGCTCCTCTCTGCGCTGCCTCCCAAGAGACAGTGGCGGCTCGACGATGGTGGAATTCGCGTTCGTGGTAACGCCACTCTTCATGATCCTGCTTGGTCTAACCGATTTCGGCTACCGGATGTATGTGGACTCGGTGGTCGAAGGCACCGTGCACCGCGCCGCGCGACTTGCGACGGTCGGTGACAAGACTTCGGATCAGGTCGACGACTTTGTGAGAACGCAGCTCGCCGAGTTTTCGACCAACGGCACCGTAACCATCACCAAGACCAACTATTATCAATATGCCGGCATCAACAAGCCTGAGAAGCTGACCACTGATGCCAATGGTGACGGCATCTGGGAAACCGGCGATTGCTATCAAGATTTGAACGGCGACGGCAAATGGAACGCGGTTGCGGGCCGGGACGGCCTCGGCGGATCGGACGACATCGTCTATTACACGGTCCAGTTCAGCTATCCGCGTGTCATCCCGCTGACCGGAATGTTCGGCTGGTCGAACACCCAGACCGCGACGGCGGTGACCATCATGCGCAACCAGCCTTACGCGTCTCAGACCATACCGTCCGTGATATGCACGTCATCATGAGGCGCTTCATCCGCAATCTGCGCCATAATTGCAGTGGCGTCGCGATGCTCGAGTTCGCATTCTCCCTGCCTATCATCCTGTTGATGGGTCTCGGCGGCACGGAACTGGCGCATATGGCCATCGCTCGCGAGCGTGTGGACCAGATCGCCATGCTGGTTGCGGACAATGCGGCGCGCGTGCGCGATACGATCGACGAGAATGACGTCAACGATATCATGACCGGCGCCAAGCTCGTCGGCCAGAGCATCGATTTTGGCGCTCATGGCCGGATCATTCTTTCGAACGTCCAGAACAACCCCAGCAATACCGGCCAATGGATTCGCTGGCAACGCTGCGCCGGAGCCAAAAATATTTCGTCGAGCTATGGCGCTGTCAACGATGGCTGGCAGGATACATCGCTTCAGGCGGGGGTCGGCCCATCAGGTAACAAGGTCACGGCCGCGACGGGTACGATCGTGATGTTCGTCGAGGTGGTCTATGATTACCAGCCGATTGTGCCGGTCAACTATTTCGGCGCGCGGACATTTACGGCAACCCAGGCCTTCAATGTGCGCGACCGGACGCCGGCTTCGTCGACCACCTCTACCGGGGCGGTTGACCCCGCACCGCCTTCCGACATCAAGAACCAGAGCAATCTGACGACGGCCCAAAAGTCGGACTGCAGCCTCTACTCCGCCTGATCAGCGATAGCAGACCGTCTTCGCCGCTTCGACCACATCCGCCACCTTGATCAGCGCCGCTTTTTCCAGATTGGCGGCATAGGGTAGCGGCACGTCCTCGTTCGTCACGCGAAGCACGGGCGCGTCGAGGTCATCGAAGCCTTCCTCCATCGCGATCGCCATGATCTCGGAGGAGATCGAGCAGGCAGGCCAGCCCTCCTCGACAACAACCATGCGGTTCGTGCGCTTGAGGCTTTCAAGCACGGTGGCACGGTCGAGCGGACGGAGCGTGCGAAGATCGATCACTTCCGCCTCGATGCCATCTTCGGCCAGCTTGGCCGCCGCATCGAGCGCGACGCCGACCCCGATCGAGTAGCTGACCAGCGTCACGTCGCGGCCAGGCCGCACGATGTTGGCCTTGCCGATCGGCAGGACATAATCGTCCAGCTTCGGGACGTCGAAGCTCTGGCCGTAGAGCAGTTCGTTTTCGAGGAAGACGACCGGATCGGGCGAGCGGATCGCCGCCTTGAGCAGGCCCTTGGCGTCCGCCGCCGAATAGGGCGCGATCACGAGCAGGCCGGGCACGCTCGCATACCAGGGTACATAATTTTGGCTGTGCTGGGCGGCGACACGCGAGGCCGCGCCATTGGGACCGCGGAATACGACCGGGCAGCGCATCTGCCCACCAGACATATAGTTGGTCTTGGCGGCCGAGTTAATGATCTGGTCGATCGCCTGCATCGCGAAGTTGAAGGTCATGAACTCGACGACCGGGCGGAGGCCGCCCATCGCCGCGCCAGTGCCGATGCCCGCAAAGCCATGTTCAGTGATCGGCGTGTCGATCACGCGCTTGTCGCCGAATTCATCCAGCAGGCCCTGCGTGACCTTGTAGGCGCCCTGATATTGCGCGACCTCCTCGCCCATCACGAAGACGCGGTCGTCAGCGCGCATCTCCTCGGCCATCGCGTCCCGCAAAGCTTCGCGGACGGTCTGGCGCACCATCTCGGTGCCTTCGGGCACCTCCGGTTCGATCTTTAGGCTCGCGGGCGTCTTCTCGGGCTTGGGCTTGGTCTGCACCGAAGCTTGCCGAGAGCTGGGCTCCTCCTCATGACGGGTTTCCGCATTGGATGGCTGCGCCTCGGAGGCACTCCCGCTGGATGCTGTTGCCGCTTCGCCCTCGCCGCCGATCAGCGCGATGACCGTGCCGACCTTCACGCCTTCCGAACCTTCAGGCACCACGATCTTCCGGACCGTGCCTTCGTCAACCGCTTCGAATTCCATCGTTGCCTTGTCAGTCTCGATCTCGGCGAGAATGTCCCCGATTTCACGGGATCGCCTTCCTTGACGAGCCATTTGGCAAGCGTGCCTTCCTCCATCGTCGGAGAAAGCGCGGGCATCTTGATCTCGATCGCCATCAATATTGCCCCACCAGCACGTCTGTATAAAGTTCTTGCGGCTCAGGCTCAGGCATCTGTTCGGCAAAGTCAGCGGCCTCGACCACCTGCGCCTTGATCTCATTATCGATCTTCTTGATTTCGTCCTCGCTCACGCCAGCGGCAAGGAGATCGCGCTTGAGTTGCTCGATCGGATCGCTTTTTTCACGCACCGCCTGTACCTCCTCGCGCGATCGATACTTCGCCGGATCGGACATCGAATGCCCGCGATAGCGGTAAGTCTTGAGCTCGAGCAGGATCGGCCCCTTGCCACTGCGCACCCATTCGACCGCGACCTCGGCTGCACCGCGCACGGCCAGCACGTCCATGCCATCGATCTGAAGACCGGGAATGCGGAAGCTCTCGCCGCGGCGGAAAAGCTGATCTTCGGCGGAAGACCGGTTCACGCTCGTCCCCATCGCATATTGGTTGTTCTCGATCACATAGATGATCGGAAGCTTCCACAGCTCCGCCATGTTGAAGCTCTCGTACACCTGGCCCTGATTGGCGGCGCCATCGCCGAAATAGGCAACGCAGACGCCGCCATCATTGGCATATTTGTGCTTGAACGCCAGGCCGGTGCCGAGCGAGACCTGCGCACCGACGATGCCATGGCCGCCGTAAAAGCCGTGGTCGACCGAAAACATGTGCATCGAGCCGCCCTTGCCCTTGGAGATGCCGGCGGCGCGGCCGGTCAATTCCGCCATGATGAGCTTCGGGTCGATGCCGTAAGCGAGCATGTGGCCATGATCGCGGTATCCGGTAATCACGCTGTCCTTGCCGACCTCAAGCGCCGACTGCATGCCGACGGCGACAGCCTCCTGGCCGATATAAAGATGGCAGAAGCCGCCGATCAGGCCCAGCCCGTAAAGCTGCCCCGCCCGCTCCTCGAAACGGCGAATGAGCAGCATCTGCCGGTAGAAATCGAGCATTTCCTGCTTGCTGGCCGAATAGCGTTCCGGTTCACGCGGCCGCTCGCGATTTGGCGTCGGTGGTGGCGCCGCTTCGTGCTTGCGACGCGAGGCGGTGGCCGGAGCGGCCTTTGTCGTGCGCCTCGGAGAAGATGGTGGCTTAGCCAAGCTGAAGACTCCCTGGGGAAGAAGAGTGTGGCTTCCCTATAGGGGCGGCACCGCGCATTGCAATCTCGGGATGTGCCCGAAAAAGATCGTCAGCGGATCGGAATTATCACTTCGTCGGGGCGAACCTGCCCGGTTTCACGACGCACCAGTTCATCCGCATAATCGGGATCGACCTTGCGGGGATTGAGCAGGGCGACGCGATGCGACAGCTCCGCCCGCTTGGCATCGATCACCTTCAGCTCCTGGCTCTTTTGAGCCACGGCGCGCTTGTAATCGCCCCATGCGAGCAAGCCATTGGGACCGAATACGGCGAAGCCCGCGAAATGCGCGATGATGAGAATGGCCGCAGCCGGCGCGGCAGCGGCTCTAATCAACGACGCAGTGGAACGGGTACGGCTCACAGGCCCACAGAATCATCAATGATTCCACGTGGCAAGCCTAAATATGCATCTCGTCGATATTCTTGCGACGAGAAGACCATTATTATTCTATCGCGCTTTGAGAATAATCGCGGCCCGCTCCCCGAAGAAGCAGGCCGGCGGGCAGTTCCTAAGAAAGCGCTTTAAGCGCGCCACGGCCCGCATAATGCGCGACTGTGCCCAGTTCCTCCTCGATACGGATGAGCTGGTTATATTTGGCAAGCCGATCGGATCGCGCGAGGCTGCCAGTCTTGATCTGGCCGCAATTGGTGGCAACCGCGAG
>JGI24740J21852_10001534_pt1 | contig 10622 bp, 11 predicted proteins | sample KBSCornC6_FD_21852 | JGI IMG/M metagenome (IMG submission 21852) | reverse complement strand
GTTTGAGCGCTTGCTCTTTCCGCTCCAGGACGGTGCCTGCATCGTGTTGTGGAGTGGTCGCTTGCCGGATTGCCATGGTCTTATTCTAACCACTCCTTTCGCATTCGCAATTTGGGGAAATAACGCCGAGTTCAAGGTCTACAAACGGTTTGGACGAACGCATGCCGATCTGCCTGCTGCTGGGCGCAAGACACGCGCCCAGGGCGATCAAGGGGGTATCGGCACATCGCGCGTTCAACCGTTTTCCGCAAATAGGGACGATCCGGCCGATTTCGAGCAAAACCTCTTCAAAAACTGACCGTTTTTCGCCACAAACCCACCTTCGGCAGCCTTGACAGTCTGTGACTTTCCTCGAACAATCGAATTCAACATGTGCGCGCCACTGCCCCGCAAACCGTTGGCATCGCGCCTCATGAATGGTGAGCCCGGGAGGCCTCACACCAGTCGACGACAGATCGACAACCGCTCCAGGTTGTGGCGTTTTGCCACAAGAAGACCAATCGCTGGAGGCGCGGTTCCGACCGCGCCTTTTGTCGTGCCCCAGGCGCGGCTTGGCGATCGCTGCGGTACCGCTCTGCCACTGCCACGACAGGCAAACCTTCCCGGCTCGGACTTGTGTTTCCACGGAGGGGTTTTCATGGCAATTGGTACGGTTAAGTGGTTCAACGACGCCAAGGGTTTCGGCTTCATCTCGCCTGACGAAGGTGGCGAAGAGTTGTTCGCACACTTCTCGGCGATCCAGATGGCCGGCTTCAAGACGCTCAAGGAAGGTCAGCGCGTGCAGTTTGAAGTGACGCAGGGCCCGAAGGGCAAGCAGGCCACCAATATCCAGGCTGCCTGATTGGTGTTGTAGGGCACCCTGTCTTCGGCGGCGGTGCCCAAATGCAAAAAACCCGGCGACATGCCGGGTTTTTTGTTGCCCTGGCGCAGGACAATGACGGCGACATCTCACCGCACGCAACATGTCATTTCCGTGCGGATTGCACTACGGTGAATCACTACGGGAAGCTCGCCAAGGAACCGCATGCTTGAAACCGCTGCGCTGGCCGCAGGTTTGTCCTGGACCAGCGGATTTCGCCTCTATCTGGCCGTGTTTGCCGCCGGCATGCTGGGACGCGCGGGCTGGCTGCATTTGCCGCCGGGCTTGCAGATGCTGGAATCGTGGTGGGTGATCGGCTTGGCCGGCGTACTGGCCGTGGCGGAATTTCTGGCAGACAAGATTCCGGGCTTTGACTCGGTGTGGGACGGCATCCAGACGGTCATTCGCGTGCCGGCGGGCGCCATTCTGGCGGCAGCGGCGTTCGGCCAGCTTGATCCGCAGTGGATGGTGGCGGCTGGGCTGATTGGCGGCACGCTGGCTGGAACCGCACATGCCACGAAGGCGGGCACCCGTGCGCTGATCAATACATCGCCCGAGCCGTTCTCGAACTGGGTGGCGTCGTTCAGTGAAGACGTGGCGGCCACCAGTGGTTTGCTGATGGCGTTTTTCCTGCCCGTCGCGTTTCTGGTGGTGCTGGGGCTATTGCTGCTGGTGTCGGTGTGGCTGTTGCCCAAGCTATGGCGCGGTGTGCGGCATCTGCGCGATGCGTTGCGCGGCCGCGCGTCTGAATCGCCAGCCGCCCGGACGACGCGGCTGCCACGCTAGCGCATCATCCGAACGCGCGCAGGAGCCCGAACAGCGCCAAGGCCAGCGCGCAAGACCACCCGGAAAACACCACGCGCCACACCTTGTGCTGGGGAACAAACCCCACGCCGCGTACCAGCCCTGCGCTCATCGCCCAGAACAGCAGCATGGCGAGCGTGTGATCGGCGTGCCCCGCGCGGTTGGCTGCGATGTACGGATAGACCGTGCCCACCGCCATGACGAGCAACCCGGCAGCCAGGCTGGCCGGGTGCAAGCGCGGCTTGTCTGCGGGGCTCACGCGCGGTCCTCGTCGGCGGTGGTGCCGGCTGCGCGGGCATCGCTCACCTCGCCCCACATCGCATTCAGCACGGCCAGCAACACTGCAAAGCCGACGCCCAGAACCCAAGTGAAGTACCACATGTCATGTCCTCCCTGGGTCAGTAGACCGAATGCTCGTTGGCCCGGATATGGGCGACCGTCACCTTGCCGCGCATGACGCGGTAGCACCAGCTGGTGTAAGCCAACACGATGGGCGTGAAGATCAGCGCCGCCCAGAACATGAGACCCAGCGTGAAGTGGCTGGACACGCTGTCCCACACGGTCAGGCTCGCGGCCGGCATGCTGGAGGACGGCAGGACGAACGGGAACATCGACGCCCCTGCCGTGGCGATGATGCCCACCAGCGACAGCGACGACAGCACGAATGCCACCAACGTACGCCCTGCCCGTGCCAGCCGCACCGCCAGCAGCGCACCCACCACGCCGATGATCGGCAGCAACCACAGCAGCGGCTGCACTTGATAGTTGTGCCACCACGCGCCAGCGGCGCGCACCACCGTCTTCGCCATCGGGTTCGACACCCCGGCCGGGTCGATGGCCGAGCTGATGACATAGCCCTCGATGCCACCCCAGCGCAACCACGCGCCGGCCGCGATGAAGGCCACCACTGCCACGATGGCGGCCCCGGTTGCAGCGCGGATGGCGCGTTGCTGGATGAGGCCCTCGGTGCGGTGCGCCAGGTAGATGCCGCCGTGCATGGTGATCATCGCGCTCGACACCACGCCCGTGAGGATGGCAAACGGGTTTAGCAGTTGCCAGAACGTGCCGGTGTACGTCACCACCATGAAGCTGTCGAAATGGAACGGCACGCCCTGCAGCAGATTGCCGAACGCCACGCCAAAGATCAGCGGCGGCACCGCGCCCCCGATGAAGAGCCCCACGTCCCACGCTTTGCGCCACGTGGCGTTGTGGATCTTGCTGCGGTAGTCAAACCCGACGGGCCGGAAGAACAGCGCCCACAGTACCGCCAGCATCGCCCAGTAGAAGCCGCTGAATGCCGTGGCATACACCAATGGCCACGCCGCGAAGATCGCGCCACCGCCGGTGATGAACCAGACCTGGTTGCCGTCCCAGTGCGGGGCGATGGTGTTGATGGCAACGCGGCGCTCATCGTCGGTCTTGCCGACAAAGGGCAGCAGCGTGCCGACGCCCATGTCGTGTCCGTCCATGATGGCAAAGCCGATCAGCAACACGCCGATGAGCAGCCACCAGATGACCTTGAGGGTTGGATAGTCGAGCATGTCGTCCTCCTCAAGCGTGGGTGGGTTCGAACTGATAGCGCCCAGTGCCAAGGCTGCCGGGGCCCTGACGGGCGAACTTCACCATCAGGTACATCTCGGCGATCAGCAGCAGCGTGTAGAAACCGATGAAGCCTGCCAGCGAGCCGTAGAGGCTGGCCTCGGACAGCGTCGATACGCTCAGGTGCGTGGGCAGCACGCCGTAGATCGTCCAGGGCTGACGGCCATACTCCGCCACCACCCAGCCGAGTTCTGCAGCAATCCACGGCGCGGGCAGCATCCACAGCGCCCAGCGCAGCAACCAGGCCGGCGCCTTGCGCTGCGGCCGCAGCGTGCTCCAGAACGACAGCCCAAACAGCGCCAGCATCAGAAAGCCCAGCCCGACCATGACGCGGAAGCTCCAGAACATCGGCCACACGCGCGGCACGGTGTCGTTGACCGCCTTGTCGATCATCTCGGGCGTAGCCTGCCGCACGTCGGCCACGTACTTCTTGAGCAGCAGGCCGAAGCCCAGGTCTTGCTGATGGATCTGCAACGTCTGATGTGCCGGCGCGTCGTCCGGATGCTTGCGCAGGGTTTCCAGCGCCGCCACGGCCTCGATGCCGCTCAGAATGCGGCCTCGGTTGCGTTTCTTGATCTCATGAATGCCCGGAATCTGCTTGGACACCGAGCGCGTACCGATCAGGCCCATCACCCATGGGATCTCGACGGCCCAGTTGTTCTTCTGCTCACGCTCGTTGATGGACGCGATCACATTGAAGCTGGCCGGCGCGGGCTCGGTCTCCCACATGGCCTCGATGGTGGCCATCTTGGTTTCCTGGGCTTCGCCCACGGTGTAGCCGGATTCATCGCCCAGCACGATCACCGAGCAGACACTGGCCAAGCCGAACGCCGCGGCCACGCGGAAGCTGCGGCGCGCAAACTCCACATCGCGCCCGCGCAGCAGATACCAGCTCGAAATCGACAGCACGAACATCGCGCCGGTCACGTAACCGGCCGACACGGTGTGCACAAACTTCGCTTGCGCCACGGGGTTGAAGACCACCGCCCAGAAATCCGACATCTCCATGCGCATGGTCTGCCAGTTGAAGTCGGCGCCCACCGGGTTCTGCATCCAGCCATTGGCGATCAGGATCCACAGCGCGGAGAGGTTGGTGCCGATCGCCATGAGCGTCGTCACCAGCAGGTGCTGCGTCTTGGACAGGCGATCCCACCCAAAGAAGAACAGGCCGATGAAGGTGGATTCCAGGAAGAACGCCATCAACCCTTCAATGGCCAGCGGCGCGCCGAAGATGTCGCCCACGTAGTGCGAGTAGTACGCCCAGTTGGTACCGAACTGGAATTCGAGCGTGATACCCGTCGTCACACCCAGGGCAAAGTTGATACCGAACAGCTTGCCCCAGAAGCGCGTCATGTCCTTCCAGACGACCTTGTCGGTCATCACGTAGACGCTTTCCATGATCACCAGCAGCCAGACTATGCCCAGCGTGAGCGGCACGAACAGGAAGTGGTACAGCGCCGTGGCCGCAAACTGCAGCCTGGATAGATCGACCAAATGCTCGGATATCACGGATGCCCTCCCTGCGCTGGTGGTGTCACGCCAAGACGATCAGCGGCCCGCTCGGCATCGACCGGCACGCGGACGTCCCGCACGAACACCCACCACAGCGCAGCCAACACCGCCACCTTAAGGGTGACGACGATGAGCAAATGGCGGACGAGTCGGCGGTCGTTGGGGCTCACAGGTCGGGCAATCGATTGGGCGGCCAAAAAGTCACATGAAGTCACATGAAAAACCAGTCTAGTCAGGGCTGAAGTGACTGACAAACGCTTTTTCCGAGTGAATTGTCGATCGCGGCGCACAAAAAACCCCGGCCAGCCGAAGCTGCCGGGGTTTTGTCGTCCATCACGGCCAGAGCCGCGGGCGGTCGATCGTTCAGACCATCGTCGCCAGCAACGTTTTGCCTGCCAGCGCAAACATGAAAAAGCCAAAGCCTTTTCTCAGCAGGGCGATCGGCATCCGGGCTGCCGTCTTGACGCCCAGTTTCGAGGCGATGACCGAACACACGCTCAGCGCAATGAGCGCACGCAAATCGATGTAGCCCCAGCGCCAGTCGTGCGGCATGCCGGCCGTCAGCCCAAAGCCGATGATGGCTCCCACCGACGTGGGCAGCAACACACCGGTTGCGGTGCCAATCGCCGTGCGTAGCGACAGCCCGACCTTCGTCAAATAGAACGTGACCACGGAGGCGCCGCCCATGCCGGCCAGCGAATACGTCAGGCCAGAGAAGAAGCCCGCGACGTAGCGCAGCTTTTCCAGCCACGGCCACACGGCAATCGCGTCACTCCTCTGCACCAGGAGCTTGATGCCGAAGTAGCCCAGCATCAGCGACAGCCCGAGCGCCAGCCAACCACCTGGTACGCGAGAGGCAATCAGGCCACCCACCAACGCACCGATACCCGCCGGCACCGCCAGCTTTTTAAGCCACGCATAGTCGACGTTGCCGCGTTTGCTGTGGCTCAAGAAGGAAGACAGCCCCGTAAACGCCATCGTCGCGAGCGATGTACCGAAGGCCAGACGAATCGCTTCGGTCATCTCCATGCCGTTGGAGCGATACACGTGCACAAGGATCGGGATGACGATCGCGCCGCCGCCAATGCCAAACATGCCCGCAAAGAAGCCAGCGACCCCGCCGGCCAACAAGAAAAAGCCAAATAGCATAGAAATGCACCGCAAATGGAATGGAGGAGAAAGCCGCGCAGCGGCCTCCCCTCGCGGGTTGTCAGGCGAGTCAGGCGGTAGCGAGTTGGGCCTCGCTGGCCGAGTCTTCGCGGTGTGCCCAGAAGTTCAGACATTCACCGTCGATCCGGGTCGTCTGCGGCGCGGCTTTTGCAGGGTGGTCGGTATTGAAATGCCCGCCGCGCGATTCCTTGCGGAGCGCGGCGCTGCGCAAGATCAGGTGAGCGGCGTCGTAAATGTTGCGGGCACGCAATGCCTGGCCGTACGGCAGGACGCTCGGCGGGTTGTCGTTCAGGCGCTCGATGTTCTGCACGCCACGCGCAATGCCTGCGTCGCTTCGCACAATGCCGGCGTGATTCCAAAGAATGCAGCGCAATTCCGACAGCAAGTTCGGCTGGAACGGGGTCTCGATCACCGTCGGCAGCGCGACATGCGCGCGGGTGGTCGGACCGACCTCGCCACTGACGGCCTCAGCACACGCCTTGCCCATGACCACGCATTCCAGCAGCGAATTGCTGGCCAGCCGGTTGGCCCCGTGCAGACCGGAGTTCGAGACCTCACCGATGGCATACAGCCCTTTGACGCTGGTTCGTCCGCGGACGTCCGCCGCCACGCCGCCGCAGGTGTAGTGCGCCGCAGGTGACACCGGAACGCGGTGCGTGGCGAGATCGCAGCCGTAGGCTTTCGTGATCTCCACCAGATTGGGGAAATGCTGCTCGACAAAATCCTTGCCCTGATGCGTGATGTCGAGCCAGACGTAGGACGCACCATGCGCCTGCATTTCGGAGTAGATGGCGCGCGCCACGATATCGCGCGGTGCAAGCTCCAGTTGGCTGGAGTAGCGCGGCATGAAGCGTTCGTTGGCCACGTTGTACAGCAGCCCGCCTTCACCGCGAACCGCTTCTGTAATCAGGCTGATGACGCGGCCCTCAAACTGGAACGCGGTCGGGTGGAACTGAACGAATTCCAGGTTCTCGACCGATGCCCCTGCCCTCCACGCCATGGCGATCGCCTCGCCCTTGCTGGCGTGCGGGTTGGTGGCGTATTGGTACAGCCCGGTGAGTCCGCCGGTCCCCAGCACGACGATCGGCGCGCTGAACACCGTGACGTCGCCATCCACCAGGCTTTCGGCCACCACACCACTGACCGCCTCGCCATTCGAGATCACCTCCACCACTTCACACTGGCGAATCCAGGTGACATTCGGCAGCAGCGCAACTTTGGCCTGCAGGGTGCGCATGATGCCGCGCCCGGTCATGTCGTCGACATGCGCAACGCGGCGCGCGCTGTGTCCGCCCTCTCGCGTCAAATGGATTTCGCCGTCTTCGCGCGTGAAGGGCACACCTTGGTCAATGAGCCATGTCAGCACGCTGGTACCCTCGCCCACAATCTCGCGCACGGCGACTTCATCGCACAGGCCGTCGCCAGCTGCCAGGGTGTCCTGAACGTGTTTCTCGTGGTCGTCGTCCAGGGAAAACACCGCCGAGATCCCGCCTTGCGCCCAGTAGCTCGACGGCTCGTCATGCTTGTTGCGGGAAATCACGCCGACTTTCAGCGTAGGCGGCAAATGCAGCAACATCGTGAGTGCAGCCAACCCTTCGCCAACGACCAGTACATCGAATTTCATAGGATGAATTCGTCCTGAGTAGATAAATATCGGCCTCCCAAGGTGAAAATCACCTGGGATACGCTTATCGGGATAATTGATTATTTTTGAGAATGTGGCCGCAGCGGATGGCCAGCGGCGAATCTCAAGGAAAAGGCGGACCGCCATCAGCGTGGGATCGCCCTACAAACCCTTTCCACACAACGATCATCTGCGAGACATGCCCCATTTCAATATTCGGGAGTGCCTTGCTTAATCGGGATCGGGGGCCGAAATTTGCCTTATCAAACAGGGTGACTGCAACTGAATAATTTTAATATCTGCATTCTCACATCAATACGCACGGCGTTGCATCATCCGATATATCACTGCCCTACACATAAAAATATGCAGATAGGTTTTATTATTAATCTTTATTAATACCCAAACTCAAACCAATAATGCACCGGTGCGGGTCAGGAGTGTGTTGACCAGACTATGGGCCGTCACCATGGAGGTTTTTGGGTTGCCGGGCGCTGCCCGTCCTTCGATGCGAAAGCTGATGCGCCCGCTGACGCCGTCCGCCAGAATTTCGTGCACGTTGCAGTCCACCCCGGGGTCTGCCATCAGCTCCACCTGGGTCTCGTCGAAACCGAGGGTGGCCAACGCAATCGTGGCGGCCACATTCGCGTTCTTGGGGTACTGCAGCGCCGCAGCCCGAGCCGACCCGTGGAAGAACGCGTGGGGTGCTGTCAATGCGCTCAGGTTGACATGGTCTTCAGCCGACGTGCCCTGCCAGGCCGCCGGCGGCTTGCGCGAGCGATAGTGGACCCGGTGCAGGCCAGCACGGCGCGCGGCGGTCAAAATATCGAGCCCACCGACCGCGCCAGATGCCACCAGCAACTGGCTGCCGCTGTGCTCCACCGCCACACGCAGCCGGGCGTACCGTGCGGCATCTGCCAGCGCGCCCGCAGACACCAGCAGCATGTCATGTCCCGCCTTCAGGACTTGCTCGGCGTAGGCGTCCACCGCCTGATGGCCGGCACACTCCACCACCACGTCAGGCTGGCGCTCCAGGAGTGCGTCCAGTGACGTGCAGTAGCCGTCGTCCGCTGCCGACGCTGTCCGCACCAACGTCCCGCAAATCATGGCTTGCTCGGGGATGCCCCGCAGCGCCTCGCGTAACGCCGATCCAATGGTGCCCCGGCCGATCAGGGCAACGCGTAGCGGCGGTGGTGTGCGGCGAGATGGCATCGATCGCATGGGGCAGAGCAAAGGATGTCGCCATTTGACCGGCACTTCCTCCGACCCACAAACGCATTTTTCTCATCGATTCAGCACCTGGCTTTATCAATGCGGCGCACACCCGAAAGGCCGGCTCGGCGGGCCATTGAGGTATCGTCGCGTCTCTCTGGTCATCAACTGATGCCTCATCTTATGAGCGGTCTTCCATCGAACCCCGCAACAGGCGCATTCACAGCCTCCACTTGGACACGCGCCAACGTCACGCTGCGCCAGCTACAAGCCTTCGTCGTGCTGTCCGAGACAGAAAGCTTTACCGCAGCGGCCAAGCAGATGCACCTGACGCAATCCGCCCTGAGTGCACTCGTGCGCGAGTTGGAGAGCGAAGTGGACGCGCGTTTGTTTGACCGCACCACACGCAGCGTGAACATCACCGCTGCCGGCCGCGATCTATTACCCGTCGCCCAACGCGTGTTGCGCGATCTGGAAAGTGGCCTGGGTTCGGTACGTGATCTGGGGCTCAAGCGGAAGGGCATCGTGACCGTGGCGGTCACGCCAATGCTGGCGGCAGGGTTTATGCCGGGCGTTTGCGCTGCCATGCGCGCGCAGTATCCCGGGCTGCGTGTGCAAGTCAAAGATGGATTGGCCGCCGCCAACCTCGAGAGCGTCCGCCGGGGCGAAGCCGATCTCGCCATCGGCAACTTCGGGGCCGTGGATGACGATATCGCGCTCACGCTCATCGAAGGCAGCCGCGTCGGCGTGGTCGTGCACCGCGAACACCGCCTGGCACAGCGTCGACAGGTGCGATGGCGTGAACTCGCGCAAGAGCCGCTGATTCTGCTCAGCCGTGACAGCGCCTTTCGGCAATTGGTCTCGCAGGCCTTGCTGAACGCGGGCGTCACGCAGGCGCCCGAATACGAAGTCGGCTATATCGGAACGGCCCTGGGGCTGGCCCAAGCCGCGCTCGGTGTGGCGATCTGCCCTTCCCACGTCGCGCGCACGCTGGACCCCCGGCAAACACATTTCACCCCGTTGACCACGCCATCGATTCGTGACGGGGTCTACATGGCCAGCCTGAAGGGGCGCACCCATTCCGCAGCCTCACAGGCGCTGGTGGACGTTGTGCAGACCGGAAGACCCTGGCCCACCTTGGGCGGCGACGCCAAGACGTAGACGTCGGGAAGTTGCCAACCGCCGAGCGCTGAGCAACAAAAAACCCCGGCCAGCCGAAGCTGCCGGGGTTTTTCACATCCCTCACGGCCGAAGCCGCGAGCGACGTGCTTACATGTTGTCGATCATCACCTGACCGAAGCCCGAGCACGACACTTGGGTCGCGCCTTCCAGCAGGCGGGCGAAGTCATACGTGACCTTCTTCGACAGGATCGACTTCTCGATCGACGAGATGATCAGGTCAGCGGCTTCCGTCCAGCCCATGTGGCGCAGCATCATTTCGGCCGACAGGATTTCGGAACCCGGGTTCACGTAGTCCTTGCCAGCGTACTTCGGAGCCGTACCGTGGGTGGCTTCGAACATGGCAACGGAGTCGCTCAGGTTCGCGCCCGGGGCGATACCGATACCGCCAACTTGTGCAGCCAGGGCGTCGGAGATGTAGTCGCCGTTCAGGTTCAGCGTCGCCACGACCGAGTACTCGGCCGGACGCAGCAGGATCTGCTGCAGGAAGGCATCAGCAATCGCGTCCTTGACGATGATTTCCTTGCCCGTCTTCGGGTTCTTGAACTTGCACCACGGGCCACCGTCGATCAGCTCGGCGCCGAATTCCTTCTGTGCCAGCGCGTAGGCCCAGTCACGGAAACCACCTTCCGTGAACTTCATGATGTTGCCCTTGTGCACGAT
>JGI24740J21852_10001531_pt1 | contig 10628 bp, 8 predicted proteins | sample KBSCornC6_FD_21852 | JGI IMG/M metagenome (IMG submission 21852) | reverse complement strand
CCGCCACACCAGCCGGTACAATGCCGCCATGCCTTGGATTCTCGCTTTCGATACCTCCACCGAGTTCTGTTCCGTCGCCCTTGGTGACGGCACGCGCACGCTGTTCCGCCATGAACACACCGGTCCGCGCTCAAGCAGCCGCGTGCTGCCAGCGGCCGCTGAGTTGCTGGCCGAGGCGGGCATCGCCCTGGCCGATTGTGCCGCGATTGCCTTTGGTGCCGGCCCGGGCTCGTTCACCGGCCTGCGCACTGCGTGCGGTGTGGCGCAGGGTTTGGCGTTTGGCGCCGACCTGCCGATCGTGCAGGTCAATTCGCTGGTTGCCTGTGCTGAGCAGACGCGTGCGACGCTCCCCGTCGGTACAGCCGTGACCGTCGCGCTCGATGCCCGCATGGACGAGTGCTATTGGGCCAGCTTTATCCCCGTCGATGTCGCGCAGGATGCTTCTGGCTGGCACGCGTTGTCCGCCATTCAGGTGAGTGGGCCGCAGGGCGTGGCAGCACCGCCGCAGCCGTATTGGCTGGCCGGCAACGCCGCCGCGGTGTTCGGTGACCAACTGAGCATTGCGACCGGTGCGGCCGCCGTGCTGCCCGAAGTCGCGCCGCATGCGCGCGAGATCGTGACCATCGGTCTACGCCTGCTGGCCGCGGGGCACACGGTGCGCCCGGAAGACGCAGCGCCGCTCTATGTGCGCGACAAGGTGGCGCTCACCATTGAAGAGCGGCAAGCCGTGCAGCAAGCCAAAGCCGCAACAGGTGCGCAGCCATGAGCCTGATCGACAGCGCGCTCGCCAGCGTCATCACGCAGACACCGCTGCCGGCGGGCTGGCGTGCGGAGCGTATGACCGCACTGGACGTGGCTGGTGTCGCCGCTGTGGAGCAGACGGCCTTTACGTTTCCGTGGTCGCGCGGCAACTTTGAGGATTCGCTCAAGTCGGGCCACCTCGGCATCGTGTTGCGCGATGGCGGCAACGAGGTCGCGGGCTACCTGATCCTGATGCCCGTGGTCGACGAGATGCACCTGCTGAATGTGACCGTCGCGCCCACGTGGCAACGGCAAGGTCTGGGCCGTTGGCTGCTGCGTCTGGCGGTGGCGCTCACGCTGGTGCACGGCTTCGGGAGCTTGCTGCTCGAGGTGCGACCGTCCAATACCGGCGCGATTGCGCTGTATCGCCGTGTCGGGTTTGCCGAGATCGGGCGACGCAAGCGCTATTACCCGGCCGAGAACAACACGCGGGAGGATGCGGTCGTCATGCGCATCGCCTGCGAAGCCAGTGGGGTGGAAGCCGCATGAATCGTCGATCCCGCATGCTGGAAGCGCTGGGCGTTTCCACCGAATGGACATTGCGCGGCGCTGAGCCGGCTATGCTGGAGACCGTCGAGGTTGCCGTGGCCGAACCGCCGGTTGCGGTAGAGGTTGAGGCGGCCGCTGCCGCTGCCGTCGTTGTGGCCGAGCCTGTCATTGCGCAAGTCGAAGCGCTCGCCGCAGAGGCTCCGTCTGATACGGCTATCCCCCGGGCCCAGCGCATCGCCGCGTTCGACTGGGCGGAACTCGAAGCTGCCGTTTCCAACTGCACGTCCTGCAAGCTGTGCGAGCGCCGCACGAATACCGTCTTTGGCGTGGGCGATCGGCAGGCGGAGTGGATGCTGATTGGCGAAGCTCCTGGCGAGAACGAGGACAAGCAAGGCGAGCCCTTTGTCGGTCAGGCTGGCAAGCTGCTCGACAGCATGCTGCGTGCCGTCGGCCTGTCGCGCGAGAAAGGCGTGTTCATCGCCAACGTGCTCAAGTGCCGGCCACCGGGGAACCGTGACCCAGAGCCGGACGAGGCTGCGATGTGCGACCCGTATCTCAAGCGTCAGATTGCGCTGGTCAAGCCGCGCATCATCGTCGTGCTGGGTCGTATTGCCGCGCAAAACCTGCTGCAGACGCAGACGCCCGTGAGCAAACTGCGTGGCAAGGTGCACGAGGTGGAAGGCGTGCCGGTGGTGGTGACGTATCACCCGGCGTATCTGCTGCGCACGCTTACCGACAAGGCCCGTGCGTGGGAAGACCTTTGCCTGGCGCGCAAGGTCTATGCGGAGCGCGGCGGCCAGTAAGCCGCATTCGCCTGACGGGGCGGCTGCCCCTGCCGCAGTTGATCAGTCAGTGGTGCTTGTCTTCGCCGATGAGGGCGGCGGTGTGGAATACGCGTTCGTTCCGGCGATGGCGTTGCATGACCAGCGCCATTGTCACGCACACGAAGATGCCGAACGAGACGATCACCACGCCCACCGACACATTCAGCTTGATGAGCAGAGCGTACAGGCACAGCATCAACAGCACCGAAACGTTCTCATTGAAGTTCTGCACGGCGATGGAGTGACCGGCCGAGAGCAGTACGTGCCCGCGGTGCTGCAGCAGCGCATTCATCGGCACAACGAAGAAGCCCGACATGGCGCCCACCACCATCAGGAACAGGTAGGCGATCAGCATGTACAGCGGCAGTTTCATCTCGCCGATGTGGAAGGTGACCTCGGGAATCGTGTGCTTCGTGTAGAACGCCATCAGCATGACCACCACGCCCATCGCCACGCCCACGGGCAGCACGTCGAGCGAGCGGCGCAGCGGTATCTTCACGGCGGCGGCCATGGCGCCGGCAGCCACGCCCACGGCAACCACGGCCTGCAGGATGGCGCCTTGTGACAGGTTCAGCTCCAGTGATTGCTCGGCCCACTTCAGCACGATGAATTGCAGCGTGGCGCCTGCACCCCAGAACAGCGTCGTCACCGCCAGGGAAATCTGGCCCAGCTTGTCGCGCCACAGGGCGTTGAAGCAGTCGGCAAATTCTGCAACGAGACGTACCGGGTTCTTTTCCTGCTGCGGGTAGCGTGCGCCGGTATCGGGAATGCGCATGTTGAACAGCGCCGCGATCAGGTAGATGGCCATGATCACCAGCATGGCCGCTTCGGCTGGCGTGTCGATGCGTTCCAACCCGGGAATGTCGAATGACAGCAGCCACGTCGACACATGCTTGGAGATCAGTGCGCCGCCCAGCACGGTGCCGAGGATGATGGAGCCGACGGTCAGCCCTTCGATCCAGCCATTGGCGGCAACGAGTTTTTCTGGGGGGAGGAGTTCAGTCAGGATGCCGTACTTGGCTGGTGAATACGCTGCTGCACCAAAACCGACCACGCCATACGCCAGCAAGGGGTGCAGGCCCGTCAACATGACGCCGCAGCCCAGCAGCTTGATGGCATTGGTGATGAGCATCACCTTACCCTTGGGGCGGGAATCGGCAAACGCACCCACGAAGGCAGCAAGCAAAACATAAGACAGCACGAAGAACAGCTTGAGTAGCGGCGTCATCCACTGCGGGGCGTGCATCTCTGTGAGAAGGGCGATGGCGGCGATCAGCAGCGCATTGTCGGCGAGCGACGAGAAAAACTGCGCCGCCATGATGGTGTAAAAGCCCTTCTTCATACCTTCGAATTCGTCCCCGTAGACCGCGGTGCCATTCCTGTCTTCGCGACGTGTCGGCAGCGAGCCGGCATTCGGAAGCTTCCCCCTGGGGTAGCCGGCCATGCGGCGCATCGGCTGACCGGCCGAGCAGCGCACACGCGCGCGATTGCGGCATCCATGCCGGTGCCCGCGCGGGCTCCCCTTGCTGTGGTTCCCTGGCGCGGGGCCCGATTCATGCTGCAAGGCAGGCATCGCCGGACAACCGCGGGAATCTTCACTGACAGGCGTCCGGGACATGCGTTCCGCCCGGTGCGGGTTTTGTTTTCGCCTGGTTGCATGTTCAAACCGGATGTGACGCCGCTTGTAACGTTGTCGCGTAAAGAGAAGTGGTCATTGCCCAACTTTCCTTATGCAGCCAGCGCATCACGTCGGTGTTCCCATGCCTAAATTGAACGGCTTTATATCATGAAACTTGTGCCCTCCCGGTGACGCCGAAACACTTTCTTTTGAGCGACCCCGCCGGGAAAGCGCGAACCACCGGGCGCGCTGTGGTCAAATAGAACGTTCGTCGCGAGGGGCCGGGCGCATCCGTTTGGCCCAATCGCGTGCTTATTGCATTGCAACATCGACCTCGCGCTACAAGCGCACTTGTCGCTCCCACGTTCTGCAGGTTTGTCGTCATGCCAAGACCTATCCAAGCCGTCATCCACGGCTCCGCACTTGCCAATAATCTCCAGGTTGCCCGCCGCCACGCGCCCAATTCGCGCGTGTGGGCGGTCGTCAAAGCCAATGCCTATGGGCACGGTATTGAGCGCGCGTATGAAGGGCTGCGCCAGACCGATGGCTTTGGCCTGCTCGACCTGGACGAGGCCGTTCGCCTGCGTCAACTCGGCTGGCAGGGGCCGGTTCTGCTGCTCGAAGGCTTCTTCAAGCCGGAAGATCTTACGATCGTCGAGCAATACCGCCTGACCACGACTGTCCACAACGAAGAGCAACTGCGCATGCTGGAACTGGCGCGCCTGAAAGGGCCCATCAGCGTGCAACTCAAGATCAACACGGGCATGAGCCGCCTGGGCTTTGCGCCCGCTGCCTACCGTGCCGCCTGGGAGCGTGCCCGCGCCATCTCGGGCATCGGCACCATCGTCCATATGACGCACTTTTCCGATGCGGATGGCCCGCGCGGGATTGATCACCAGATCGCCGCGTTTGAGCAGGCCACGCAAGGGCTGCCCGGCGAAGCATCACTTTCCAATTCCGCCGCCACGCTGTGGCACCCCAAGGCGCATCGGGACTGGGTGCGCCCGGGTGTGATCATGTATGGCGCCTCGCCAACGGGTGTGGCCGCCGATATTGAAGGCACCGGCCTGATGCCCGCCATGTCACTCAAGAGCGAACTGATCGCCATCCAGGACCTGCAGCCGGGCGCAACGGTGGGCTACGGGTCGCGCTTCAAGGTGGAGCAGCCGATGCGCATCGGCATCGTGGCGTGCGGTTATGCCGATGGCTACCCGCGCCATGCACCGGGCTGGGACGGCAACCATACGCCGGTGCTCGTCGATGGCGTACGTACGCACATCGTGGGTCGCGTGTCGATGGACATGATCACAGTGGACCTGACCAGCGTGCCCGAAGCGCGCGTCGGTACGGCGGTCACGCTGTGGGGCGAAGGCTTGCCCATCGACGATGTGGCGCAAGCCTCGGGCACCGTGGGTTATGAGTTGATGTGCGCCTTGGCGCCGCGCGTGCCGGTGGTGGTCGAGCCTGTTAGCACTTCAGGCGCCAGCGAACTGGGCAAGGCCGCGTAAGCGCAGCACCGTCATTAGAAAATCAAACGGCAGCCGCCGCTCGTGCGGCGCCGTCAGCAGGGGGTTGTTTGGCCAAGAGCAAGACGGTCTATACGTGCACCGAGTGCGGTGGCACGGCACCGAAATGGGCGGGGCAGTGCCCGCATTGCCAGCAATGGAACACGCTGGTGGAAACCGTGGCGCAGCCGACATCCGGCGCGGGCGCGCGCTTCCAGTCGCTGGCATTGAGCGCGACCGTGCGCAAGCTGTCGGACATCGACGCGGTGGACGTGCCGCGCTTCTCCAGCGGCATCGACGAATTTGACCGCGTGCTGGGCGGTGGCCTGGTTGGCGGCGGTGTGGTGCTGATCGGCGGCGATCCGGGCATCGGCAAATCGACGCTGCTGCTGCAGGCGTTGGCCAACCTGTCGGCCACGCGCCGCGTGCTGTATGTGAGCGGCGAAGAATCCGGCGCGCAGATCGCGCTGCGTGCGCATCGCCTGGGCATTGAAAGCGACAGCCTGGCGCTGTTGGCGGAGATTCAGCTCGAGCGCATCCAGGCGACCATCGAGACGGAGAAGCCCGAAGTCGTCGTCATCGATTCCATTCAGACGCTGTACTCGGAGGCGCTGACCTCGGCGCCGGGCTCTGTGGCGCAGGTGCGCGAATGCGCGGCGCAGCTCACGCGCATCGCCAAGCGGCTCGACGTGACGACCATCCTCGTCGGCCACGTGACCAAGGAAGGCGCGCTGGCGGGCCCGCGCGTGCTGGAGCACATCGTCGATACGGTGCTGTATTTCGAGGGCGATACGCATTCGGCCTACCGGCTGGTGCGCGCGTTCAAGAACCGCTTTGGTGCCGTCAACGAATTGGGCGTGTTTGCGATGACGGAGCGCGGGCTGCGCGGGGTGGCCAACCCGTCGGCGCTGTTTCTGTCGCAGCATGAGCAGGTGGTGCCGGGCTCGTGCGTGCTGGTCACGCAGGAGGGCACGCGGCCACTGCTGGTGGAAATCCAAGCGCTGGTGGATACGGCCAACGTGCCGAACCCACGTCGCCTGGCGGTGGGGCTGGAGCAGAACCGCCTGGCGATGCTGCTGGCGGTGCTGCATCGCCACGCCGGCATTGCGTGCTTTGACCAAGACGTGTTTCTCAATGCCGTGGGCGGGGTGAAGATCACCGAGCCGGCGGCCGACTTGGCGGTGTTGCTGGCGATTCATTCGTCCATGCGCAATAAGCCGCTGCCACGCGGTCTGGTGGTGTTTGGCGAGATCGGCCTGGCCGGAGAGATTCGCCCGACGCCGCGCGGCCAGGAGCGGCTCAAGGAGGCCGCTAAGCTGGGTTTCTCGATCGCCGTCATCCCGAAAGCCAATGCGCCGAAGCAGTCGATTGATGGGCTGGAGGTGATTGCGGTTGAGCGCATTGAACAGGCGATTGACCGGGTGCGGGCGTTGGAGGCTTGATCCTTCAAATATTTGCAACGGTGTCGCTGCTGCCATTGGCAATGCGCGTGCCGTTGCAGTGCGATAATCCGCCAACTTTTCTCCGTGACTCTTCTGACCTGACGCCGCTATGCAAGCCAATTCGCGCGCCTTTTTCCTGCTGATTGCCGTGATCGCCTTCGGGCTGGTCGGTTATGCGCTGTACCTGCAACACGTCCAGGGGCTACAGCCTTGCCCGCTGTGCGTGCTGCAGCGGTTTGCGTTTGTGGGCATCGGCGTGTTCTCGTTGCTGGCGGCGTTGTCGTCGGCCACGCGGTTGCTGTGGCATGGGCTGGGCATGCTGTCCGCGCTGGCGGGCATTTGCGTGGCCGGGTATCACGTGTCGCTGCTGCTGAACCCCACGGCGACGTGCGGTATCGATCCGATCGAAAACTGGGTCAACGCGCTACCCACGGCGAAGTGGTTGCCGCAGGTGTTTGAATCCGACGGTCTGTGCACGGCGCCTACGCCGCCGATCTTTGGGTTGTCGATTCCGGCGTGGTCGCTGGTGTGGATGGTGATTCTGGCCCTGACGCTGGTGGTGGCGATGATCCGCCGCGAGCGTCGCTAAGCCGGAGCCGTCAACCATGCAACGCGTACTGGTGAGCGCCTGCCTGCTGGGCCAGCCGGTACGTTACGACGGCGGCACGGTCGTCACCGAAGGCGGCATTCTGGCGCGTTGGCAGATGGAAGGGCGCATCGTGCCGATGTGCCCCGAGATGGCCGGCGGTTTGCCCGTGCCGCGCCTGCCTGCAGAAATCCATGGCGCAGGTGGTGGTGCAGCCGTATTGCAAGGGATGGCTCGCGTGGTCGAGCATCACGGCCATGATGTGACCGAAGCCTTTGTACAGGGTGCGCAACGAGCCCTGGAGGCTGCGCAAGAAGCCGGTGTGCAAGTCGCCGTACTCACCGAGCGCAGCCCATCGTGTGGTTCCGCATTTCTCTACGACGGAACGTTTTCCAGCCAACTGCAACCGGGTGAGGGCGTCACTGCCGCGCTGCTGCGTCAGCACGGCATTCGCGTGTTCAGCCAGCATCAATTGGAAGACGCCGCACGCCTGCTGGACGCGTTGGAACGCGCCGGATCAGTCGCTAAACCGTAGCGGCAGGGCGAGCTGCACTGGCTCGCCATTCTCCTGGATCACGCTGTTGCGCTCGACAAAGAGCGGGTGTTGCATCGCCTCTTCCATGCGCAATACGGGCGTGACACAGCAATCGACCCCGGCAAAACGTGCAACCCATTCGGCCTGGGTGGCGGTAAGGAACAGCGCGCCGAGTTCCGTGCGAATAGCGCAGGCCTCCTTGCCGCCGATGCGCTGGCCGAGCGCCCAGTGCCGGTCTTTCCATTCAGGCTTGTCGAGTACGTCGCACATCGTCTGCCAGAACTTCAACTCCAGCGCGCCGACGGCCATGAAACGGTCATCTGCTGTGCGATAGACCCCGTAGCACGGCACGCCGCCGTTGAGCAGGTCGGTGCCGGCGGGGCTTGCTTTGCCATGTGCGCCGACGGCAAAGAACGCCATGAGATTGTGCGCGAATACGGAGTCCGTCATCGATACGTCGATGTACCGGCCGCGACCGGTGGCGCGTGCATCGACCAGCGCAGCGAGGATGCCGACCACCGCCGTCAACGCACCACCTAGCAGGTCGCCGATCTGTACATTCGGGACGATGGGCGTGCCATCAGCGCTGGCCAGTTGGTCTAGCATGCCCGCGTAGCCGACGTAGTTGATGTCGTGGCCGGCTGCTTGCGCGAGCGGGCCGTCCTGGCCGTAGCCGCTGATGGAGCACATCACGAGCGCCGGGTTGGCCGTGCGCAGCGTGTCCCAGCCGACGCCGAGACGCGCCATCACGCCGGGGCGGAAGCTTTCGATCAGCACATCCGCATGGCGCACGAGTTCAATCAGGGCTTCGCGGTCTTCAGCAGCTTTCAGGTCGAGCCGCATTTCGGTTTTGCCGCGATTGAGCGCGCGGAAGAACAGGCTCGGGCGTTCGGCCGCGCGGTCGGCGGCCGAGCGCAGCATGTCGCGGGCGTAGTCGCCGGGGCCGGGGTCTTCGATCTTGATGACTTCGGCGCCGAGGTCGGCCAGGTGGCGCGTGGCGGCGGGGCCGGGTAGCAGGCGCGTGAGGTCGAGCACGCGTACGCCGGCCAGTGGTTGGTGCGTGGCGCAGGTTGTGTCCGGCGGCGAGGGGGATGTCATTCAAGCGTCTCCTTCTTGGCCGGACACGCCAGCCTTAGCTGATCTGTTCGAGTTGCTCGTGCAGTTCGAGCCAGCGTTCTTCCAGCGTGTCGAGTTCGGTGTTGATCTCGGCCTGGCGGCGCAGGCTCTCCATCATGCGCGTCTTGTTGGCTTCCTCGTACGCGGCGCCATCGGCCAGGAACGCTTCAAGCTCGGCCTTTTCCTTCTGCAGCGGCGCCATGCGTTTTTCGATGGCGTCGACGTCCTTCTGCAGCGGCTTGCGCAGCGCATTCAGGCGCTGGCGTTCGGCGGCTTCTTCGCGCTTCTGATCGCGGCGGTTGGTGACAGGTGCGCCATCCGCATCGGCGGATGCTGTTGGCGCGCTGGCGGCTGCACGCTTGGCGGCGGCCTGCTTGAGCAGCCAGTCGCGGTAGTCGTCCAGATCGCCGTCGAACGGGGCGACGGTGCCTTGACCCACCAGCAGGAACTGGTCGGTCGTGGCGCGCAGCAAGTGCCGATCGTGGGAGACGAGGATCAGTGTGCCGTCGAACTGGGCGAGCGCCATGGTCAGCGCTTCGCGCGTGTCGAGATCCAGGTGGTTGGTCGGCTCGTCGAGCAGCAGCAGGTTGGGGCGTTGCCAGACGATCAGTGCGAGCGCCAGGCGGGCCTTCTCGCCGCCGGAGAACGGCTCGATAGGCGAGGTCGCCATGTCGCCGCGGAAGTTGAAGCTGCCGAGGAAGTCGCGCAGCTCCTGTTCACGCACGTCGGGCGCCAGGCGCGCCAGATGCAGCAACGGCGAGGCGTGGTCGTCGAGCGTTTCCAACTGATGCTGGGCGAAGTAACCGATCTGCAGGCCTTTGCCGCGGCGGATCGTGCCCGACAGCGACGCCAGCGTTTCCGCCAGCGTCTTCACCAGCGTCGACTTACCTTGGCCGTTGGCACCCAGCAGGCCGATGCGCTGGCCGGTCTGGATCGAGAACGTCAGGTGCTTGAGGATCGTGATGGGCTGATCTTCGGTCGGGCCGGGATAGCCGCAATCGACGCCCTCGAACGTGAGCATCGGGTTGGGCGCCGCATCGGCCTCGCGGAATTCGAACGAGAAGCCGGCCGCCGCGTGCACGGGCGCGAGGCGCTCCATGCGCTCCAGTGCCTTGACGCGGCTCTGTGCCTGCTTGGCCTTGCTGGCCTTGGCCTTGAAGCGCGTGATGAACGATTCGAGGTGCGCGATCTGCTTCTGCTGGCGCGCGTACGACGCTTCCTGCAGGGCCATCTGCTGCAGGCGCTGTGTTTCGAATTGCGTGTAGTTGCCGCCGTAGCGCTTGAGCTTCTGGTGCTCGATGTGCAGCGTGACGTTGCACACGCCGTCGAGGAATTCGCGATCGTGCGAAATCATCACCAGCGTGCCGGCGTAGCGGGAAAGCCAGTCTTCCAGCCAGACCACGGCGTCCAAGTCCAGGTGGTTGGTCGGCTCATCGAGCAGCAGCAGGTCGGATGGACACATCAGTGCCTGGGCCAGATTCAGGCGCATGCGCCAGCCGCCGGAGAAGCTCGCCACCGGCTGCGTGGTCTGCGCCATCGTGAAACCGAGGCCGAGCAGCAGCGCCTGCGCGCGTGCCGGGGCGGTATAGCCGTCGGCATCGGCGAATGCGGTGTGGGCTTCAGCTTGCGCGTGGCCGTCGTGTGCCGCTTCGGCTGCCGCGAGCCGGCGTTCGATGTCGCGCAGGCGGGTGTCGCCGTCGAGCGTGTAGTCG
>JGI24740J21852_10001526_pt1 | contig 10643 bp, 6 predicted proteins | sample KBSCornC6_FD_21852 | JGI IMG/M metagenome (IMG submission 21852) | reverse complement strand
CCGCCCCGCCGATGCGGAACAGCTGGAACACGTACCAGTCGGTGAACACCCGTTCCTCCATGGTGAACAACCAACGCTTGTCACCGGCCTGGTAGTACTGCGGATACCCGCGCAAGCCGTTTTCTCCGCCCAGCAGCAATTGCTGGTCGCCGTCGAGTCGGATGCCACGGTCGTACGAGCCGGACATGAAGAAACTGCGGGCCGGCGAGCGCCGGTAGTAGTAGCGTGCGGTGGTGCCGAACAGCGCGCCGGCCGGGTCGCCGTGTTCGATGCGGCCCTTGGCCGTGCCCGTCAGCAACAGCGTGTGCTTGGGCGGCGCCTGCAGCCCCTTGGACACCTTGAGGTCGAAGACGCCGGCATTGCGGTCCGACCCCAGCCCGGTCGTGGCCTGGCCCAGCGTCAGCTGGGTGTGCCAGCCGAAGGGCACGTCCTCGGTCTTGCCGATCTGGTCGAGGTTGCTCGTCTGACGGAAGTCGTCCTCGATCCATTCGATGCCCACCCAGGGGTAAACGAGGTCCACGCGCTGCGCCGGCAACGCGGGCAGCAGCACCGCCGTGCTGGGGGTGGCCGTGTGCTTGCTGGAACTCACGCCGGCCGTCCAGCGGGTTACCCAGCCGTCCCTCAACCCGGCGGACCAGCCGCCATAGACCGTTTGCTGCCGTTCCCGGGTTTCGAACTGGTTGGAGATCACGCCTTGCTGGTAAAGGGAGTCCACCCGGCGATCGTCCTTGACCAGCACCCCGCCGGCCCACCGCGTGTCCAGCGCGTAGAACGGCCGCTCGAGTTCCAGCTCCTTGGTGCTGCCGTCGCTGTTGTCGGCGTATTTGGTGGTCAGCGACCACCAGCTGCCGCCGACCTGGCGGTCGCGGTACATGAGCGATTTCGAGTCGCGCTCGGTGCTCGATTTGCTGGCGATCCCCAGTTCTTTCCCCGTGCCCAACAGGTTGGTTTCCTCGAGGCTGAAGCCGCTGCTGTTCTTCCCGCCCTTGCGTCCGAAGGAGACATTGGGCTGGAAGGTCCAGACGTCCTGGGTGGAGACTTCGATGTCCACGAGGCCGTTGTCGTAGGCGACCGGGAGGATGTGGGCGTCGTGCAGGAACTGGGCGGCGCGCAGCAGGCGTTCGGATTCCAGCAGCAGGCGGGGGTCGTAGCGGTCGCCCGGTCGGAAAAGCAGTTTGTCCTGGATGGTGGACTCGCGGGTTTCGATGTGCAGCCAGTTGGCGAAACGGAAGAGCGGGCGGTCTTCTTCGACCAGTGTGGTGTCGAAGACGTTCTTGCGGTTGATCAGGACCTTCCCGATGCGCGCGCCCGAGGCTTCGAGCTTGTCATCCGGCGGAATGCCCGCCGGCCGGGGCGCAGGGGGGGCCGCGGGTACGGGCGGGAACGAGGTCGACGCGTCGGCCGGGGTGGTGGCGCCCGTTGCCTGGGCGGCGCAAGACAGGGGCCCGGCGATCAGCAACGCTAGGGCAAGGATCCGATTCACAGTGCGACCTCCCACCGCATTCACTGTCCTTCAGTTGGTTGAAGTCGCCCCCGGCGCCGCTTCATGTGTCATTTCGCTCACGTACCCGGGACGAGGCCCAGGTGCGTGGAGACGGCGGTATTGCAAACCCACCTTACCGCAGGCGGATGGGAGCGTCACCGGGGCTTTCCCCTCGATGCGGCGTCGGAGATCGCGCCGTGAGGCGACGGGCGGCAGGGGCCGCCGGTTCGCTGCTCGATGGCATGGCGACCCGCCCGGTCGGCAACCAGTGCACGCCGACGTGCGATTCGCGGCCTTGGGCTGACGATGCTCCCTACAATTCGATGCATAGGCTGCTCTCAAGTTGATGCGTGAGGGTTTCGATAACCAATGACGATATCGACGCAGTACCGGCCTATCCTGCGTTCGCGGTGTCCCGGACTGACGCCAGGGACGTTCTCACGAAGGCCCGAAAAATTCCTGAGACATCAGGCCCCGACGGCCCCGAGAAATCGAGGGACGTGACAACCCATGAAACTACGATCTAAGCGCGCAGCAGACTCGTTTCGAGCCAAACTGACGGACGACGAGCGCCGTCACACGAACACCCCCACCCATGAGGGACCGCCCACAGGCCGCCAACGAGTGGACGACTCGGGCTCCTCGCTGCCCACTCGGGGTCGGGTATCTGAGGGGCCCTCGTCCACCATGCGCGCCTCGTTACCGACCTCGAGTGGCGCTGCCCAACACGAGGACTCGAACTCGCTTGGCACGAGATCCACGACACCGTCGCCGCCGCCCGAGGCGCCCGTTGTGCTTCCGACCGTCAAAAAGCTCGAGGACTGGCGCAGCAGTCTCCAGGCGCTATGCGACACCTCGAAGGAGAAACACAAGGATGAGCTCATCAAGCTGGGTCTCAAGGCCGAGTGTGGCGTCAGGCTTCTCCCTGCGGGCCAATATGCCGCGGCCTATTTCACGACGAGATATGGCCCCAAGCCGACCATGCTGCTGATGTTGCTGACTGCTCCAACATGCAGAAAAGCCGTCGGGAGGATGCCGCAAGCTGTCGAGCTGGCGACCCGAGAAGGCAAAGCTGCTCGATCGGCGATCCAGGCCTGCCAATTGGAGTTCGAGACTGCACAGGCAGAGTCGGCGCTTGACCCCCTTGCCCGAAGGGCGCTCGCACTGCAACGCATCAAAGCAAACGCAGATGTGCCGGTCAGCGATAAGGACGCTAACTTGATCTTGGACGGCTATAAGGAGCTGAAAACCACCAAGCAGTACAAAACGATGGTTGTGTTGAGCACCCGGGGCCAGCAACGGATCTTGGACCGGCTGGCCCGAGGCGACCCGCCCGCCAAAGCGATCGAGGACCTCAACGTCAAATATGCCGCGGCCCAAAAGCTCAATGCCGACAACGGCGCCTTGATCCAGGAGTGGCGTGCCGGGCTCCTGGGCGAACTGCATTCCCACATGGAATTCCCCGAGAAGCTGCAGACCCTGGCGGCGAGCCTTGTCGAGCAACTTGACGCAATGATCGCCGAGGGAAAAGAGGAACACGAATTGAGCGAGGAAGAGAGCGAATACGTGAAGTCTGGCAAGGGCAAGGTCAGGTCGCTGTTGCTCACCGACAAAGGGCGTAATAAGGCGTTTCGGATGTGGCGAATGACCAACCTCAGCAATAACCCCCTCAGCAAGAAGCAGATCGCCAACCAGTTCGGCGGCATGGTTGCCATCAACGCCCTCAATCAAAATCTGCTGCAACTTCCCGAACTCATTCCGTTGGAGCCCGAAGAAAAAGACTTGCTGGTGTGGTATCTGGGGCCCCAAACCGAATTCGATCATCGAAAGATCGCTGCGATCACCGGCATTGATCATTCCCAGGTGAAACAGCTCTTCGACAAAGCCCTCGGATCGACGCGGGAGAAGAGGATGCCTGAACACCTGCCCAAGGATCTCGAACCCGAGTTGTGGAGGCAGCTGCGCCTGAAGCCGCGGGAACGCATTTCAGCCGAAACGGGTATCCCGGCCTTTGAGTTGCGGTACAGCACGTACCGTTACGTGGCACGAAACTTCGTCGACGACGCAGGAAATCTGTCCAGCATCGCGCGTAGCTACCTCAAAGACCGCTTGGTGGGCCGACGTCCAGCGACGCCAGAAGAACTGTTGATCTTGCTCAGCCAGTCGAACGACCTCTTGGGTGCGGTGGAAGAACTGCGTCAATCGGCCCTTGCAGACAGATTCGAGGAACCGTGGAATCCGGAGCAGACCGAATTGTCGGAGGGGCAAAAGGCGGAGATCCGCCAACGAACGAACAACGGCGAACTCCTGTCCTACATTCGGAGGAAACTGTGCCGCGCCGGCGAATTCGAGACGCTCACCCCGTTGATCCGAAATGTGATGATCAGCGCAGACCCGGAACTTGAAGATGCTGAGCCCGAGGTGGAAGATGCCGGGAATGTACAAGACGTCGGTGTAATCAAACAACCGACGAAGCAAGAATTAGACTCTTGGAAGCACACGTTGATGGCGGCGGCCAAGGAATCTCCACAAGCCCATGCGGCAAAGGTGGAGGAATTGGAACTCAAATACCCGACGGGTCGTCGGTTGACACCGCAAGGTCAATTCGCCTTGGCGTATTTCGGTGAGGCCTACGGCGCGGCGGCTGCCAATCACATCATGGGCACGGAGCCGCTGCAGTTCTATAGGGCACGAAAAGGGAAACCGCTGGGGGCGAAACTCGGACGCGAAATTCCGGACAGTCCGAGTCAGACGCTTGGCGATGCTTTGCCGGAGGAACTCGCACGCGTGAAACGCGAGGCGCTCAAATCGCTGACCGACCAGCAGGCCACGTTGGTCCTTGACGGAATAAAGGATCCGCTGTACGCCAAGCGGTTAACGATTAAAGGGAAGACGATGGTGCTTGAGCAGTTGGCTCAAGACCGGCCGATGCATCGAATCGCACGCGATTTCAGCATGAGCGAAAGCGGCGTAGGCAAAATACGTGACACCGCCAGCGATGACCTGGCGGAGCTTTACGCGGCACACCATGCCGGCGACGTGGCCCCTGAAGACTGGGACCTCTTCGAGCGTTTCAGGTGCTCGCCCAGCGCGGAGATTGCGGTGGACGAGGGTATGTCGCGCACGGAGATCGATACGAAGATGCGCCGGCTCGTGTCGAAGAGCCTGACAAAAGCGGACGGCGACTTCACGCTCCTCGCAAGAAACTACCTGCTCAGCCGCCTTTGCGGCGTCAGGCCGGAGAAGCCCGACCAGGTCTTGACAACATTGGGCCTGAAGGCGGCTGATTGGATGGACAAGTTCCAGCAACTGCTGAAGCATTCTGACCCCGTCGACTCGGCATTGCTGATCGTTGGTGATCAGGAGGACCTGACCTCTGAACAAGAGGAGGCAATCCGACAACGCATCGATGCGGGCCAGCACCTCGGCTACATCGTGGCTCGTCTGTCGGAAGAAAAAAACTACGCCAAGGCCAGGCTCCTGGTATCGGCGTTCATGAAGCAAGACATGGCGGAAGCGGCGGAGGAGGACGCGGACGAGGAGGAAGTTGATGACAACCTCGGTAACCGTGGCCGACCCTGGCTGATCTGATCTGAAGTTGAAGTCCAAGGGCTTGGCAGTGCAGATCAGACAGCCCCCTTCTTCGAAAGGGGAGCGGCCAGAGGCGACTGCTCCTCACCCAACACTTTCAGTGCCTCTCGCAAGTCCTTATTTATACAGACTTTTTGGTCTGAAAAGATTTCGAAATCGTTTGTAAGTTCTTGATTTCATTGATTTTTTCTTTCAACTTGCGTTGACCTCCCAGCGGGCATCCGCTAAAGTGCAGCAAAGTGCACTTTTGTGGGTTTTTGTGGCGGATTTTGGATTCCAAGGGACATCAGCGTTGACGCTGGACGGGAAGGGGCGGATCACCGTTCCTGCGCGCCAGCGCGACGTCCTGCTGGCCGATGCCGGTCCTCAACTCACATTGACCAAGAGCCCTGCCGGCTGCCTGCTGGTGTTTCCGCGCCCGGTCTGGAATTCCTTTCGTGAACGCCTGGTCGCTCTGCCCATGTCGGCGGACGGCTGGAAGCGGATCTTCCTGGGGAGTGCCATGGACGTCGACATCGATGCTTCGGCCCGGGTGCTGATCTCCCCCGAACTGCGCGCCGCGGCGCGCCTCACCAAGGATGTTCTGCTCATGGGCATGGGCAGTCGCCTCGAACTCTGGGATCCGGCGGTGTACGCCGAACACGAGGCCAAGGTGCTCGAGTCCGAGATGCCGGATTCGCTGAAAGACTTCCAGGGCTGATCCACGCCATGGTGTCCACCAGCGCTCCCCTGATCCACCACACCGTCCTGCTCGACGAGGCGGTGGACGCACTCGTGACCCGGGTCGACGGCGTCTACCTGGACGGCACCTTCGGCCGGGGCGGGCACTCGCGCCGGCTGCTCGGACGGCTCGGTCCGCGGGGAAGGCTGGTGGCCATCGATCGCGACCTCGATGCCATCGCCGCGGCGAGTTCGGGCAGCACGCGGGTCGACGACCCGCGTTTTTCCATCCATCACACCTCTTTCAAGGGCATGGCTGCTGCGCTGGCCGAGGCCGGCGTCGACGCCAAGGTCGACGGCATCCTGCTGGACCTGGGCGTGTCCTCGCCGCAGATCGATGATCCCGAGCGGGGTTTCAGTTTCCGATTCGATGGCCCGCTGGACATGCGCATGGACACCACCCGGGGCGAGAGTGCCGCGGATTTCCTGGCCCGCGCTGAAGAGCGCCACATCGCAGAGGTGATCAAGAACTATGGGGAAGAACGGTTTGCTGTATCGGTTGCAAAGGCGCTTGTTGCTCGGCGCGATGGCGGGAACCCCGTGCGGACCACGGCCGAGCTGTCCAGCGTCGTGGCTGGTGCGGTCAAGACCCGCGAACCGGGCCAGAACCCTGCAACGCGCACATTTCAAGCTCTACGGATTTTCGTCAATGCCGAGCTTGAGGAACTCGAACAGGGCCTGATCGCCGCGCTCGATCTGTTGGCGCCGGGCGGCCGGCTGGTCGTGATCAGTTTCCATTCGCTCGAAGACCGCATCGTCAAGACCTTCATGGCGCGCGAGAGCAAGAGCGTGTTCGACCGGCGTGCGCCCTTCGCCGAACCGCGGCCGAACCGCCTGCGCACGCTGGGCCGCATCAAGCCGTCCGAGGCGGAGGTGCAGGCCAATCCGCGCTCGCGCTCCGCCGTGATGCGGGTGGCCGAGCGCACCGAAGTCGGCGCGGCGCCGGAGGCCTTGGCATGACGCGCCTGAGCGTGGTCCTGCTGCTGGCGCTCATCGGCAGCAGCATGTACTTGGTGCGTGTTTCTTATGACGCGCGCCGGCTTTTCAACGAGCTCGACCGCGCGCAGAGCGAGGCGCGCCGCCTGGAGGTCGAGCACGAGCGCCTGAAGTCCGAGAAGCAGTCGCAGGCGACACCGCTGCGGGTGGAGCGTGTGGCCCGCGACAAGCTGGCCATGCGCGCGGCCACGCCCGCCGTCACCCAGTACGTCGCCTACGCACCGGCGCCGGCTGCATCGAAGGAGGCGCCATGAAATTCTTCGGCAAGCGCAGCGCCGGCAACGGCAATGCCTCGCGGCAGGCGCCGCCCACCGTGCGCAGCGTCATGTACTCGACCAGCCCGCTGCTGGCCTCCAAGACGCCACCGTGGCGCTCGAAGTTCCTGGTCGGCCTGGTCGGCCTGGGCTTCCTGGTGCTGGTGGGCCGCGCCGGCTATGTGCAGATCATCGGCAACGACTTCTTCTTGAAGCAGGGCGAGATCCGCTACGCCCGCACGCTGGACCTGGCCGCGAGCCGCGGCCGCATCATCGACCGCAACGGGCAGTTGCTGGCGGTGAGCGTGCCTGCTCCGTCGCTGTGGGCGATTCCCAAGGAATTCCAGGCCGACCGCTCGCAGCGTCAGAAGCTCGCCCGCCTGCTCGGCATGAGCGTGGCCGAACTCGCGGGCCGCCTCGACGACAGCCCCAACTACGTGTGGCTGCGCCGGCAGGTCGACGAGCAGGTCGCGCGCGACGCGATGGCCCTCGACATCAAGGGCCTGTTCCAGACCCGCGAGTTCCGCCGCGACTATCCCTACCGCGAAGCCGCGGCCCACGTGGTGGGTTTCACCAGCACGGAGGAGCGTGGCCAGGAGGGCATCGAGCTGGCCTTCCAGAAGGAACTCGAAGGCCACAAGGGCACGCGCCGGGTCGTGAAGAACCGCCTGGGCGGCGTGGTCGAAGAGTTCGGCGAAGGCGTGCCGCCCATCGACGGCCGCGACATCGAGCTGTCGATCGACGCCACCTACCAGTCCCTGGCGTACCAGCGCATCCGCGACGCCGTTGCCGAGCACAAGGCCAAGGCGGGCAGCGTGGTGATGCTCGACGCGCAGACCGGCCAGGTGCTGGCGCTGGCCAACTACCCGAGCTACGTGCCGGGCGACCGCCGCAACCTCACCGGCGGACAACTGCGCAACCGCGCCCTCACCGACGTCTTCGAGCCCGGCTCCACCATGAAGCCCTTCGTGGTTTCGCTGGCCCTGGAAACCGGCCGGGTCAACCGCAACACGGTCATCCAGACCGCGCCTGGCCGCATGACCATCCAGGGCGCCACCATCTCTGATTCCCATCCCCATGGCGCTTTGACGGTGGCCGAGGTGATCCAGAAGTCGAGCAACATCGGCACCGTCAAGATGGCGATGCAGATGCAGCCGCGGGAGATGTGGGAGATCTTCTCGCAGGCCGGTTTCGGCCAGCGCCCGCAAATCAATTTTCCCGGGGCGGTCACGGGACGCCTTCGGCCCTACAAGAGCTGGCGCCCCATCGAGCAGGCCACCATGAGCTATGGCTACGGCCTGTCGACCAGCCTGTTCCAGCTGGCGCGCGCCTACACGGTGTTCGCCCACGACGGCGAGATCCTGCCCGTGTCGCTCGTCAAGAAGGGCCCGGGCGAGTCGGTGGCCGGGGTGCGGGTCTTCTCGAAGCAGACCGCCCAGACCATGCGCGAGATGCTGCAGATGGCCGCCGGTCCCGGCGGCACCGCCCCGAAGGCGCAGGTGATGGGCTATTCGGTGGGCGGCAAGTCGGGCACGGCGCACAAGCAGGAAGGCAAGGGCTACGCCGACAAGAAATACCGTTCCTGGTTCGTCGGCATGGCCCCGATCGACCACCCGCGCGTCGTCGTCGCGGTCATGGTGGACGAGCCGGGTGACGGCAAGTACTTCGGCGGCGACGTGGCGGGCCCCGTGTTCAGCGACCTGGTGCAGAAGACCCTGCGTTCGATGGGCGTGGCACCCGACCTGGACGTGCGCCCGCAGATCGTCGCGCAGAACATCCCCGCGGTGGAGGAGAGTTTCTGATGACCGATCATCATCATCCCGTGACGGTGCTGGACGACGCCCAGGCGGCGGTGGCCTGGCTGCGCGGGCAGGGCGTGCGCGCGCTGGCGACCGACAGCCGCAAGGCGGGTCCCGGCGACGCCTTCATCGCATGGCCCGGCTACGGTGTCGACGCGCGCCGCTTCGTGTCGGCGGCCCTCGCTGCCGGGGCGAGCGCCTGCCTGGTGGAAGCGCAGGGCCTGGAGGCCCATGCGCCCTTCGACGGCCGCTTCGTCGCCGCGCTGGCCGGCTTGAAGGCCGCCACCGGCGAGATCGCCAGCCGCTTCCTCGATTCACCGAGCGACCGGCTCAAGGTGGTGGCCCTCACCGGCACCAACGGCAAGACGTCCTGCGCCTGGTGGACCGCGCAGGCCCTGAGCCTGCTGGGCCATCGCTGCGGCATGGTGGGCACCCTGGGCGTGGGTGAGCCGCCGTCGGCTGCGGCGCCGCAGGCCGCCGTGGTTTCGACCGGCCTCACCACCCCCGACCCGGTCATCCTGCAGGCGGCGTTCCAGCGTTTCGCAGCGCAAGGCTTCGAAGCCTGCGCCATCGAGGCCTCGTCGATTGGCTTGGCCGAGCACCGCCTGGCCGGCACGCGCGTCGAGGTGGCGGTCTTCACCAATTTCACCCAGGACCACCTCGACTACCACGGCGACATGGAGGCCTACTGGGAGGCCAAGTCGCGCCTCTTCGCCTGGCCCGGCCTGCGCGCCGCCGTGCTCAACGTCGACGACCCCCGTGGCCAAGCCCTCGTGGCGCGCATGGCCGCGGCTGGCCCCGACGTCTGGAGCTTCAGCGCCGAGCCCCACCACGCCGCCCGCCTCCAGGCCCGCCATCCCCACTACCAGGACGGCGGCTTGGCTTTCACATTGAACGAGGGCCCGCACACCGTGCGGGTCCAGAGCCGGCTGATCGGCGAGCACAACGTGGCGAACCTGCTGGCGGTCATCGGCGTCCTGCGCGCGTTGGCGGTGCCGCTGGTCGATGCGGCCGCCGTGTGCGCGCAGCTCACCGCGGTGCCGGGGCGCATGCAGCAGGTGTCGGGCCACGCCTCGGAGGCCGACCTGCCGGCCGTGGTCGTCGACTACGCCCACACGCCGGACGCGCTCGAGAAGGCGCTGCAATCGCTGCGGCCGCTGGCCACCGGGCGTGGCGGCCGGCTGTGGGTGGTGTTCGGCTGCGGGGGCAACCGCGATGCCGGCAAGCGTCCCCTGATGGGCGCGATCGCCGAGCGCCTGGCCGACCAGGTGGTCCTGACCAGCGACAACCCGCGCTCCGAAGCGGCTGCCGACATCCTTGCCCAGATTCGGGCCGGCCTGGCCCGGGCCGAGCGCGCCGAGGTCATCGAAGACCGCCGCCTCGCCATCCGGCATGCCTTGGCCCAGGCCCGCTCGCGCGACGTGGTCCTGCTCGCCGGCAAGGGCCACGAGGCCGAGCAGGAGATCGCCGGCATCCGGTTGCCGTTCTCCGACGTGCGGGAGGCGCAGGACGCCCTCGCGACAAGGACCCCCGCATGACGACCTCCGCCTCCCCCTTCGTGCCGATGACGACCCTGGCCGACGCGCTGTCGCTGCTGCCCGGCGCCACCCTGGTCGGCGATGGCAATACCTTGATCCGGCGCGTGCACTCCGACACCCGCAGCCTGGAGGCGGGTGACCTGTTCGTGGCGCTGCGCGGCGAGAAATTCGACGCCCACGCCTTCCTGGCCCAGGCGCGGCAGGCCGGTGCCGTGGCGGGGCTCGCGGAGCACGGCCTGGCCGAGGCCGGCCTGCCTGGCTT
>JGI24740J21852_10001525_pt1 | contig 10644 bp, 9 predicted proteins | sample KBSCornC6_FD_21852 | JGI IMG/M metagenome (IMG submission 21852) | reverse complement strand
CTCGAATCGTGCCTCAGGATGCGCCCCGATCGCATTCTTCTACAGGAGCTGCGCGACGGCTCGGCCTTCTACTACATCCGCAATGTCAATTCAGGACACCCCGGATCGATCACAACGGTGCATGCCGATTCTGCGGCGCTGGCATTTGAGCAACTGACGTTGCTCGTGAAAGAGTCGGAAGGAGGTCGTGACCTTGAGCGCGGCGATGTTCGTAGTTTGCTCAAGGTCGCGATCGATATCATTGTCCAGTGCAAGCGGATCGATGGGCGGTTTCGGGTGAGCGAGATTTATTTTAAGCCGTGATTGGGGCGGCCCCATTCCGTTTCGTCGTCATGCAATCCTCGGCTTCGGGCGAACCGCCTCGCTCATCGGAAAACTGAGCCGGAAATGGCCGATGTGAATGCGAAATTCGGGGTACGTGAGCGTTCTCCAGGGCCGCATGCCGTCTTTGGTCGCACGGCCTCGTAGTTGCCCGTGGATTATGCAACGAAAATAGAGCGCATTGCCGTACAAATATTTGAATTTCGCGGTGGCGATCCGGTTGGGTCGCTGCATCATTAACTTGGTATGACGCTTTTCGTGCGTTGTTGCGGGAAAAGCCCAGTTCCTCAATCGCGAAGGGATTCTAATTGAATTTCTATATCGACCCCTGTTTCTAATCGATTTTCGATGCGAAACTTGCGGTTTCGATGAGGCTGATGCCCAGCGTCACTGTGCGAAATTCGAGAATAGCGATAACGCAATGGTTCGTTCCAAACGGGCTGAGATGATGAGCTCATAGTGGCAAAGCAGCTGAGCGATAAAGATCATTCTAGACGATCAAGGATCGTAGAGCGCGCTCTGCCGATTGGTCGCCGTCGGCGACAAGGTCGGTAAGGAAAATCACAGCGGAGTTAATGAACGCCGCTATAGAATCTGTATTCTCGGGTGAGCAGAGCTTAGTGGATTAGTCTCGAATACGTTTAACGACATCAACTCGCTGACATGTACCGGTAGCTGGAACGACGTCGAGCTTTTGGCCGACGGCGAAATTGTCCTTTGGTTCGCCCAACTCGATTGTCATTTCGCATGGATATGATTTCCCCGCATGCGTGCGCGTAAATGAGATTCTGCCTTCTGTGATGGTTTTTCGCCCAGTCTCGAAGCCTAACCGATCCTTTATGATGACCTCGCGATTCGACACTTCCACGATCGTCGCGACTGCGTGCTGGAAGTGACTGATACGCCACGACCAGATCCCAAAGACAAGAATGCCGAAGATCAGGCAGCTTCCAACCATCACAGCCAGCAGCCATAGTTGCCCGGTGGACTCGTCGCGCGGAACCTCTTCAACCGCCTCTCTCATCTCAATAAAATTGATGTTGGGTTCGGAAGGATGATCCATGTCTGACGCCGTACGCCTTTCCGGCTCTCGAGAATTGCACGGCATGAGAGTGGCTGAACTTGGTACGACAATCAACGCAATTGAAGCAGCCGCTCAGATCGGCGAGGTAAATAATGGCAGCCCCTAAAGGCAATAAGTTCTGGATGGCTCGCAGCAGCCATGGCCGGAACCCAATCTTCGCGACTCCCGAGGATCTTTGGAACGCCTGCAACGAATACTTCCAGTAGGCAGAAGATAACCCGCTGTGGGAAAGCAAAGCCTTCGCAACAGGCGGAAAGGTAATCGTCAAGCAGCTCCAGAGAACAGCTCTTGACGCGGCAGCAGCATAGAGATGCCGTCCAGACGCCCCAAGGCGCGTTCGGCCAGACTTAACCGCTCCAGGAGGGCCAGCACGTCATCGGCCGGTTCTGGAGGCAGTGAGGGCGGTACGAAGGCACGCACGATTTCCCCCGCAATGGGGGTTTTGACAAAGCCGCCTAGCCGAAAGTTAGAAGCTGATTCGGACATGCCCGATTATGAGGGCGCAGTGTTATTTAAGCGATTGGCTCTTGGCTTAAATAGGCGTCGAGTTAAGTTAAGCGCCCTTAAATAGCGGAGCGATACCATTGGGCGGGTAGCGTTGGCGAATGGCTTCTTCGGGCTTAGCGGACGATTGCTCAACCACCGATATGAAGGCAGGTAGCTGTCATACAAAGCTCCAAACGCGAAGCTTTCGTAGGACCCCAATTGACCGGAGACGATTCGAACTTTGTTACCGCCAAACGCCGCCGTTTGTACGCTTTTCTGCACATAGGCTGCCTACTACCCTGATGAAAGGATTAACTTCGGCGGTTATAGCGTAGTTAGATGGCAATCGGCGGAATTGGGCGCGCCGCACCGGGTGAAGACGAGAACTATGTCTACGCTATAGCCCTCCTTTAAGCATGGTTCGAATCCCGCGCGCTCCGCCAACTGGGCTAATTTTGCTATTTTAAAAAACAACTTAGCCGCCGATTTCGTCTATTGCCGCATATGCTCTGGCGGCATTTACCTCTGTGATCGGTTCTTCCAGAAGCTTGCGCCTCAGCAGCGCTTCGAGCCAGTCGGCGAACACATGTAACCGGCGAGACAGGTGCTGCCGATGCGGATAGAGCAACGTCATCGGCATGGATTCCGCTCGATGACGCGGCATGATCTCGACCAGTTGGCCCGCCTCCACATGGAGGCGCACATCATAGGCCGGGATCTGGATCAGGCCGAGCCCAGCGAGACAACAGGCGATGTAGGCCTCAGCACTGTTGACTGTGACGCGGCCCCTTAGCGGCAGAGTGCGCAGGGCGTCGTCTTCGATCCACTCCCAATCCTCAACCCGGCCGCTGGAGGGCGACGCATAGTTGACGGCCCAATGGTCGCCCAGGTCATCCGGCGATTGTGGTGTTCCGTTCCGCTTCAAATAGGCAGGGCTTGCAACATTGATGAGCGGCAGCTTGCCGATGGGCCGCGCGATCAGGCCGGAATCGCTTAAGGGTCCGACGCGCAGCACGCAGTCGACGCTGTCCTCGACCAGGTTGACCGCGCGGTCGGTCACGCCGAGATCGATGTCGATCTGCGGATAGCGATCCAGGAACTCCGGCAAGGCCGGCGCGATGATGAGCCGCCCGATCCGACCGGGGACATCGATCTTCAACCGGCCCGATGGCTGAGCGGCCGTCTGCCGGAACAGGTTCTCCGTATCCTCGACATCGGCGATGACCTGCTGGCATCGCTCATAGAAGGCCGCGCCGTCCTGGGTCGGCGACACTTTGCGCGTGGTGCGATGAAGCAGCCGCGCACCGACACGGCCCTCCAGTTCCTGAACGGCCGCCGAGACGGACGATCGGGGAATGCCGAGCGTATCGGCAGCACGGGTAAAGCTCGCACATTCGACGACGCGGGAGAAGATGCGGAACAGGTCTATGCGGTCCAAGTGGTCGACGCCTCAATTGCACTGAATTTCTGACAAGTGATGTCAGAATGATCGTCTTTATCGTGCAATCCTAGACGGTATTGTCGTCTTCAGGAAGCGGCCCCGACGTCGATGAGGTCGCGCAGCCAGCAAAAGGAGGCCGCCCTCATGACCGATCACAGCATCAAGGGAAAAACCGTCATCATCGCCGGCGGGGCGAAGAATCTTGGCGGACTGATCGCCCGCGATCTCGCCGCGCACGGCGCAAAGGCGATCGCGATCCACTACAACAGCGCAGCCAGCAAAGCCGATGCCGACGCGACTGTCGCCGCGGTGAAGGCGGCCGGAGCCGAGGCCGTGGCCTTCCAGGCGAACCTGACGACGGCTGGCGCGATGGAAAAGCTGTTCGCCGACACGGTTGCCGCCATCGGCAAGCCCGATATCGCCATCAACACCGTCGGCAAGGTGCTGAAGAAGCCGATGGTCGAGATCTCGGAAGCCGAATATGACGAGATGACCGCCGTCAATTCCAAGGTGGCTTTCTTCTTCCTCAAGGAGGCCGGCAAGCACGTCAACGACAATGGCAAGGTCTTGACGGTCGTCACTTCGCTGCTCGGCGCTTTCACGCCCTTCTATGCCGCTTATGCCGGCACCAAGGCACCGGTCGAGCATTTCACCCGGGCGGCGTCCAAGGAGTTCGGCGAGCGCGGCATCTCGGTGACGGCGATCGGTCCCGGGCCGATGGACACGCCCTTCTTCTATCCGGCCGAGGGCGCGGATGCTGTCGCCTATCACAAGACGGCGGCAGCCTTGTCGAAGTTCTCCAAGACCGGGCTGACCGACATCGAGGACATCGTCCCCTACATCCGCTTCATGGTTTCCGAAGGCTGGTGGATGACCGGCCAGACCATCCTCGTCAACGGCGGCTACACCACGAAATGAAGCTGCGGCGCCTCGGCAGGCCTGCCATTGCCGGGGCGCTTCTCTTCCCGTCGGAATTGAAGGGAGGTCGCGATGACCAATCCGTTCCAGTCCAAGCTCGACGCCCAGCGCGAACATTTCCTGAGCGATGCGACCAAGAGCTATGAATGGCGCATCGACCAGCTCGATCGCATGGAGCGGATGCTCACCGACAATAAGGATGCGCTCTGCGCGGCGCTTCACGAGGATTTCGGCAAGCCTCCCTTCGAGCAACTGTTCGAGATCACAGTGCCGATGGGCGTGATCCGCTATTATCGCGAGAACCTGAAGACGCTGATGGCGCCGGAGCCGGTGAAGATTCCGCACGGCCTCGAAGCAACCGGCAATCGCGGCGTCATCTACAAGGAGCCCTACGGCGTCGCGCTGGTGATCGGCCCCTTCAACGCGCCGATCCTGCTGCTGCTCGACCCGGCGATCGCCGCGCTCGCCGCCGGCAACACGGTGATCCTCAAGCCGGCCAACACCACGCCGCGCACGGCAGCGCTGCTGGCCGATCTCGTGCCGCGCTATTTCGCGCCGGAGAACGTCAGCATCGTCACCGGCGGGCGCGAACAGATTTCGGCGCTGCTGGAGCTGCCGTTCGACTTCATCTTCTTCACCGGCTCCTCGGCGGTCGGCAAGGTGGTAATGCGCGCCGCTGCCGAGCACCTGACGCCGGTCCTGCTCGAACTCGGCGGACAGAACCCGACAATCGTCGATGCCACCGCCAATCTCGACATCGCCGCCGACCGCATCGCCTGGGGCCACAACGCCATCTCAGGCCAATGGTGCATCGCGCCGGGCTATGTCTGCGTGCATGAGAGCGTCGCCGACGCCTTCATCGCCAAGCTCAAGGCTTCGATCGTGAATATGTATGGCGACGATCCGAGCCGGAGCCCGGACTTCGCGCGGATGATCAGCACGCATGACGCGGAGCGGGTCGCCTCCTACATTCTGCCCGAAAAGATTGTGCATGGCGGGCGCTTCGATCTCGCGGCGCGCTATGTCGAACCCACCATTCTCTATCCTTCCGAATGGAGCGATCCGGCGCTGCAACAGGAGGTGTTCGGTCCCGTCCTGCCGGTGCTGGTCTATTCCGACCTCAAGGCGACGATCGACATCATCAAGCGTAAGCCCAAGCCGCTTGCCGCCTATATCTTCAGCAAGGACCAGGGGACGATCGACCAGGTGCTGGCAAGCCTTTCCTTCGGCGGCGGCTGTATCAACCAGACCAACCTGCATTGCTGGATCGACAGCCTGCCCTTCGGTGGCGTCGGCAACAGCGGCATCGGCAAATACTACGGCAAGGCTGGCTTCGACGCGCTGAGCAACACCAAGGCCATGCTGATCGGCAATCCCGATGTCGAGCTGGATGTCTTCCCGCCCTATGCGGGTAAGGACATCGCGAAGAACCTGAGCGTGTTTTCCTGAGGGGGATCGATCGATGCACATGGTAATGGTGATCGGCGGCGGCATCGTCCTGCTCGGCCTGTTTCTTCTGTTCGGCAGGCTCTGGGGCGGTGTCGATCCCGATCTTGCCATGGCGGCCAAGCTCTTCATCCCGGCCTGGCTCATCGTCTCACTCGTCAATATGTGGGTGGGCGTGACGAAGGCCGGCTATTCGGTGCGCGACGAACTGCCGATCCTGCTCGTCGTTTTCCTCGTGCCCGCGGTGGTCGCCGGTCTCGCCGCCTTGCGGCNGGCGCGGTGAGGAGCGCNATGTCCGACCACGCTCCCGCCCATCATCCGCTGCTGCGCCGCCGCGACGGCCATCATGCGAGAGTCAGCTTCGCCGAGCTGTTCTTCGACCTCGTCTATGTGTTCGCGGTCACCCAGCTCAGCCACGAGCTTCTGACCAACCTGACGCTGACCGGCGTCGTCGAGACGCTGGTCCTGTGGTTCGCGGTCTGGCTCGGCTGGCAATATACCTGCTGGGTCACCAACTGGTTCGATCCTGACACTCCGCGCATTCGCTCGCTGCTCTTCGCAGTGATGCTGGCGGGCCTCGTCATGGCCGCCGCCATTCCCGGCGCCTTTGGCGAAAGGGGTCTCGTCTTCGCGCTCGCCTATGTCGCGACACAGGTGGGGCGGACAGCCTATATCGTGTTCGAGCTCGGCAAGGACCATCCGCTCGCCGCCAATTACCGCCGCATGCTCGGATGGGTCACGATCGCCGCTGTGTTCTGGATCACAGGCGCCTTCCTGGAAGGCTGGTTGCGCGCGGTGCTGTGGGCGATCGCAGCGCTGTGCGAATACATCTCGCCGATGTTCGGCTTCGCGCTTCCCGGCCTCCGACGCTCCAGAACCAGCGATTGGACTATCGAGGGCGGGCATCTGGCCGAACGCTGCCAGCTCTTCGTGATCGTCGCGCTCGGCGAGACCGTGCTCGCCACCGGGGCGACGCTCGCTCGAACGAACAACTGGGACGCTGCCATTCTATCCGCGATGCTCGCCACCTTCCTCGGCACGCTCGCCATGTGGTGGCTGTATTTCGGGACGTCGAGCGAGGACGCGACCCGGACCGTCACGCGCTCCGACGATCCGGGGCGCATCGGCGCCTATTTCCATTATCTCCATGCCATCTTGGTTGCCGACATCATCGCCACCGCCGTCGGTAACGATCTCGTGCTCGCCCATCCGCACGATGCCGTGAAGACCTCCTATGCGCTGGTCCTGTCCGCCGGACCGGCGATCTACCTGCTCGGCAGCGCCATCTACAAGAAGGTGGTCTACGGCGCCGTGCCCGCCTCGCACATCGCCGGCGTGGTCGCGCTGGCGGCGCTGGTTCCGCTCGCATCCCAGGTGGACCTGCTCACCATCGGCTGGTCGACCACCATCGTCATGCTGGCGGTGAGCTTCTGGGAAGGGCGTATGCTGCGCAAGCGCCGCGCGGACCGGGCCGAACGGCAGGTGGTGCATTGAGATGGGGAGCGTCATGCGTATACCCGTGACCGCCGGTGCCCCGCAGTTGACGCCGGCCAGACCAGCGGATGCGAGCACCGTCGTCGCGTTCTGGGCTGCTTCGTCCACGCACTGGTTCGACAAGGATGCCGGCTTCGATCAGGCGTTCCGCGAGCGTTTCCTCAGTCTGCACATGGACGTCGCGGCCCGCAAGCACGACGGCTGGATGGCGTCCTCCTGCGGCGCGCTCGCTCTCCTGATCCTGACCGACCAGTACCCGCGCAACGCCTTTCGTGGCACCGGCCACATGTACGCTACCGATCCGTTGGCCCGGCTCTATCCCCGTCGGGCGCTCGAAGCAGGACACATGGACAATGTCGAGCCGCAGATGCGCTTGTTCTTCTGCCTGCCTTTCGCACATTCGGAAGACATGGCCGATCAGGACATCTCCGTGCGCGTGAACGGACAACTCGGTCAGCCCTGGCTGGATCACGCGCAAGCCCACCGCGACATCATCCGCCGTTTCGGGCGGTTTTCGCACCGCAATCCGATGCTCGGCCGCGTCACGACGCCGGAGGAGCATGCCTTTCTGAATGAAGGCGGCTTCGCGGGATAGCCGGCCAATCGCCGATCATGGCGCAACGACGCGTCGACGCACACGAACCCAGAGGAACTACACATGCCAGCATCGGACCTGACGGTCGAAACCCGCATTGGACCGAAGCGCCAGCCGCGCCGTATCCTGTCCATCGTCTCCAACACGGCCGAGCTGAAGGGCTTCCCGGTGGGCTTCTTCGCCGAGGAGGTGACGCGGGCCTTCCTGATGTTCACGGAAGCCGGACATCATGTGGACCTCGCCTCGCCGAAAGGCGGCGAGGTGATGTTCGACACCCATAGCGATCCCCGCACGCCGGGCGGCGCCTATGCCGACGATCTCATCAGCCTGGGCTTCATCCATCATGCAAAGTTCGGAGCGCTGTTGAAGAACACGCTTCCGATTAGCGCGATCGATGTCGACGACTATGACGCGGTCTGGGTTGCCGGTGGCGGCGGTCCGCTCCTGACCTTCAGGGACGACACCGCGCTGCACGCGCTGGTCGCGTCCTTCTACGAGAAGCGCAGCAAGATCGTCACCCTGATCTGCCACGGCTCCTGCCTGTTGCTGTGGACCCGTCTTTCCGACGGAAGGCTGCTGGCCGAGGGCAAGAAATGGACCGGATTCACCGACGAAGAGGAAGAGGCGGTGAATGTGGCGTTCAGCATGACGTTGAACGAGAACACCATCCAGAGCGAGGCCGCCAAAATCGCCGGCACCAGCTTCCTATGTCGCGGCGCGAACGAACCATTCGCCATTCGCGACGGTCGCCTCATCACGGGCCAGCAGCAGTACAGCAGCGGGATTACTGCGGAACTCGTGTTGGAAGCGCTTGCCGAGGATTGATCGTGCTTAAGCTCAATCGACCGCACGGGATTCGAACTTTTCCCCCCGCCGAATACCGCCGTTTCTGCGCTTCATCGCAAACAGGCAATTTCTCGCTCTTCGCACAGGCGTCGTTTTGCGGCTTCAGCGTATTGCGGAGGGTAATCGGCGGTATTTGGCGCACCCGACAGGATTCGAACCTGTGACCTTTGGAATCGGCAAACAGGTGAAAAGGACATGAAACTTAACGGTCGCACTCAGCCTTCGAAACGACGAACATCACAATCAATGCTTCGGGAAGGACAAACCATCCTTGATTCGATCGTGGGGTTCTCTGTATTGCTATCGAGGTCGTGCAACTATCATGATCACGCTCTCACGGCCGTTTCTTTCCTTTCCACCTTCGCCATCGCCAAATACTCCCCCTTCAGCCGCATGTGGCACCAGCAGGCGAAGGCGGAGCTTGCGAAGGCCAGGCTTTCGCCGATCGCCAGGCGGTTGTTGGAGTTGCTGAGGAGCGTCAATGAGAAAAAGAAAAGGCAGGCGATGTATGCGTGCCATGCGGCGCGCGGAATAATGCCAGCTTTACGGGCGCGCCAGACGGCGCGGATGAAGGTGGCGAGCATGAAGCCCATGATTGCCGCACCGAACAGGCCGTATCGCACGAGGATTTCCAGGTAGCCGTTGTGCAGCAGCGTGTATTGGACATGGGAATAGCGCGTCTCGGCCCAGCGTTCTAACCATCGGTTGCCCCAGCCGAAGATCGGTGCGGAGGAAAAGACCTCCCAGCTGTTCGACCAGAGCTGCAGGCGTTCGTCCATCGATACCGGCGTATTGTTGGAACTGATGGCGTTCGAAACCACACCGCCCATATCATGGCCGTTCGCCACATTTTCGACCATGGAAATGGCTGCCGACAAAGTCGGGCCAGCCGTCTTGTCGAGATTTTGCCTGACGCCATAGATCCCGGCGATCAACAGGGCTGCGACGGCAATGATGATGATGACGCCGCTCTTCAGGCGCAAATAGGTAAGCGTAATGAGCGCCAGGACAGGCAGTGTTATGCCGAGCGCCAGCCAGACGCCTTTCGATTTGGCGCCGTAAATGGCGATGAAACAGAGCGCAAAGATGAAGGGTGACACAATACAGGCGAAGCGTGCGATCCGGCGGTCGCTCGATTTGTCCGTCAGGTAATGCAGCAGCCAGAATAGGGTGAAGATCACGATCATGCCGCAGGCGACGGCGCCGTGGATCTGGTTGTTCATGATCAGCGGCCGGATGGTCTCGCCGGCAAAGACTTCACGCAAATGCTGTGTTGCCACAAGCATGATAAGGACCATGGCGAAATAGGCCGCGACGATCTTCTCCATCAGCTCTTCGTAGAGCACGAAGGCGACGCCCATGATGGGGAAAAAGAAGGGAAAGGCATAAAGCCAATCCGAGGCACCGATATCGTGCTGCGGCGTCAGCCAGAAGGTGATGAGGAACCGTGCCATGACATAGAAGGCCCAGCCCATGCAAAGCCAGCCGATCCAGTCCGTGCGCGGCCGTATCGGTGCCTTCATATAGTAGTAGAGGGCGATCAGAGAGAGGAGCGCGGTGGCGTAGCGATAGGCATCGCTTTCGACTACGGTCGGGGAGGCGACGAGCAGCCAGAGAATGCCGCCGATGATGGCGACCGGTTTCGTCATGCCGCTCCCAGCCTTTGTGTCGCCGATCGGTTCGGCTGCAAGGTCAGCATGCGGTTTGTTCGTGCGCGAGTCGTCCAATGTCGTCCGCCTTCATCCAGAATCGGTTCATCATCCGGCATTTCTCGCCCCCATGACGGCCCCTATGGACGCAAAGGGGCAGGAATACGGCAATTTTCCCATGCCGATGCGCCAACGATGTCGATTTCGCCGATTGTATGTTAATGAGCAACTCCGTCGCGCCGGACCACTTTCAAGGCTGTCATGAAAATGATCTTGAGGTCGAAGAAAAAAGAGCGGCGGCGCAGATAATCTTCGTCCAGCGCCACCTTCTCGGGGATCGGCAGTTCGTCGCGGCCGTTGACCT
>JGI24740J21852_10001523_pt1 | contig 10653 bp, 3 predicted proteins | sample KBSCornC6_FD_21852 | JGI IMG/M metagenome (IMG submission 21852) | reverse complement strand
GTGCGCTTATGTACGCCAGCTTGCGCGCACTGCTCAGATGCCGGTCAGGCCACGCTCAACAAACGTGTTGATACCCTCCTCCAGTCCCCCACCTCAGATCCATGTCTGTGTGGATTTCGATCCCCTCGGTTAGTCGAGCGTGTTGTCGCGTTGTCCGCCGTGTTCGATTCCGTCATGCCAGTTGAATTGCGACAACGTCTGCTTTGCTATCCGCAGAATCTCATCCTCCACCTCCGAATACCGTGTAACGGCTACATCAACATCGATGGTGCATAGCCCTGCTGCACTGTCGTAGAACAATGATTTCACGTGATGCGCGACGGCAGCACCTGCAGCTGCCTCAGCAAATCTCATCATCTCAATTAATTCTCTAGTCTTGCCATACCGCGAACTAACCAAAATTCTGAAGACGCTTAGATTAGCCGGCTCGACCTCGTGGCCTTTTTCGCCCATTATTCCAGCATTCTCAATCAAACCATCAAGATGGCGGTTTCGATTAACGTTTGGCATAGTTATTTCGTTGTTTCCTGGCGTTGGGTTATTTGCTTTTTCGGCGCGTTCTGACCGAGAAATCAGCGAGCGTTAAATCGTGCGCTCGCATGATGTTGCGTATTTGCGCGATTGCTTCCAAGCGCGGTCCTTCCTCCAGATTAAAAAGCTCTTCCTCAAGCAAACGCAGCTCTACACGCTTCGCTTCAATCAAATCTCGCACCTCTGCAGCAGTACGCTTTCGTTGAGGCTTTACCCATCCTGCCGGAAAGTCGTTGTCCATTTAAAGTAACCTTGTGAAATCAGCAATTTTCGTACAGACGGGCCGCGCTGTTGGCCAATTGCCGGGAAGAAGAACCTCAAGTAGAGATCAACATTTGCGCGACGTCATGCGCTGCCAGGGGCGGTACGCGACCCCGAGCATAGAGTGCGACTGGTTGGCCCGCAAGGGAACGTTCTTACCTTGATCAAGGCCACGACGCGGCTACTGTTCAAGGTACGGGCTCAACGCCGCTGGGCTGGAATACCTCGCGAGCACGCTGCATGAACCGCTTCATGGGCTCGGAGGGCTCGCCCTGGCGGCGCAACAGGTAGGCTGCTAGCGTGGGCTTGGTGCCAGCCAACGGCCGCATCGCAATGTCCGTGCGCTGCCAGGTTTGCACTTGTGAACCAATGGCAAAGCCGATGCCGTAGCCGGCCCCCACCAGCGTCAACATTACACCCAGGCTCGTCACGTGGTCAGCCACCTTGGGCCTGGCGGCCGCAGCGTCGATCAAAACCTGGATCTGGTCGTGGCCCGAGGAAGCGTCTGGGTGGCACAACACCAGCGGGAACTTCAAGGCGTCCTCCAGTTTGACCTGCGGATGTGCCAGCAACGGATGGCGCGCTGGTAGGATCACGGACACCGGATCGCTCCAGGCCGGCTCTGCCACCAGCCCGTTATTGACAGCATCCGACAGCGCAAAGCCGATGTCCAACAGATCGTTGTGCAAGCCATTGAGTTGCTGCGAAAACGGCAACTCGAAGATACGGATACCCAGCTCGGGCTCTTCCTCGCGGCTACGCGCCAGCAGCGAGACGATGCGCGGCTGGGCCAGGCTGCTGCAAATAGCGATGCGCAGGATGCTCTGGTAGCCCTGCGCCGCGCCCTTGGTGGCCTGGATAGCGTGATCAACCGTGGACAGCACGCGGCGGGCTTCGCCCAGCAGGACCTGACCGGCACCAGTCAGCCGCGTCTGGCGCACACTGCGGTCAAACAGCGCCACGTCCAACGATCGTTCCAGGCCGCGCATTGCGCGCGACAGTGGCGACTGCTCAATACCCAGGCGCTCAGCGGCCCGGGCTAAATGCAATTCCTCAGCGACTGCCACAAAATATCGAAAGAATCTGAGTTCTATCGTGGCCTCCTATTTTCGCCTTTCGTCAGGCTGCTCTTCCGGCTCACTCGTCTCTCTGATGCCGGCAATTTCGCATCGGCCCAGAGCAACCTCACTAGGGCTTTGCCAAAAATTTTCTCACTAACTCGCTGAGCCTATGCAGACAAGCAAGCCTATTCTTACTCCGCGACGCTTGCTTTTAAAAAAATCCATTCAAGGATAGTCAATATCCTTCAGGCAACCTTTTATATGCAAGCTCAAATCCCTGCGAACTAGCCTGCTGCTGAGCAGCGAGCAAAAATCGAAAGCCCAACTCACTTGGCTCATGCTGCAAAATCAAATCCACACGAATTTCCCGCCCATCGCTCTCCGGAAATTCTTCAATTATTTGCCCACTTCTAATAAACCCAAGATAGGCATTGATCTTGTTTTCAAGTATTTCAATATGGCGCTTTTCATCATCCCATCCCAAGTGGTCATAGATCATTAAAGCTGCCTTGCCATCCTCCTTAGAAAGGCCCATCCCATCAACCACATTAGGATTCTCAATAGTCATTTAATACCCCTTCGGAAGGTCTGTCGGCCTGATTATTATCACCGGCGTAGGAGGAATTATAGTTCCTGCCGGGTAGTACGGAAGTCCATTTTTCCCAGCAATGACACCACCGAACTGAGACAGTAGGGGATAGCCGGTAGTTTGGTTCGGCGTGAATGGGGCTCGTGCACTGGCCTTTGCATCCATCAAGCCGATTGTCGAGCCATCGGCCTCGGCTCCAATGGCATCCAATCGAACCCGGAATGGTGCAACAGATCCAGATGTATCTGTGAATGGCTTTATCGACACTTCCCGGCGAACGTTACCGTAGTTATCTGCCATAAAATCCTCTGCCCGACTCTGAAAAGCTGCGCCATTTTCCGCATTAACTCTAATTTGAGGGAGTGGCTGAACCTTGATCGACGATATCTCAGTCTGCCCGAGCTTCCCGTAGCTTGCCCAGAGATCACCGTCTCCAACAATCAAATCCGATGTAGAAATCGTGGATAATTTCGAAAGCCCAACGCTTGTGTTTGTAGCAACGGCCAAATCCTGCAACAGGAAGCCCGCCCTCATCAGCGATCCGCCTATCCCATAGAACGCGGACGCCAGATTCAAATCCTTTTCGATTTTCCGTTCAACAGCGACCTGATAAGCTACTGTTCCAGAATCTGGGACTGCCTTCGCAATCGGATCTCCATTAGTGCATGACACCGCGGGGCAATTAGCCATCAATGGCGAGTAGCCGACTCCATCTACCGAAACATTGGCTCGATATGTTCCTGTAGGCGCTTCCGGCAATTCATTGGGATTACCGAGGTACGGCACGTTAGAAAACGTATAAGGTGCACCTTTCGAGCCCGTGTTGGCCAAAATGAAAGTTGCCAAATCACGGCTGGGCGTGGTCGGCACGTCTTCAATGAGCGTCCTTCCATCCTGGGCCGGTCTGAGCTGGATGTTGGGGTCGCTGCTCAGGAGTTGTTCCCAGCTAAAGCCGGGGAAGCTGAGTTGGTTGACCCAAGTCGCAGGCCCGTCACCCGTGAACCACTCGCGGCTGCCTTCTGCCATGGTTTGTTTGCCATTCGCATCTCGGAGGCCCGAGTACCTCAACGCAGACTCCACGTCAGCCTGCGAATAGCGACCTTGGCTCTTGGCGGCCAGGAGTTGCGCTACCTTTCGGTCACGAGGGCCAAGCATTCTGTTGTTGGTATCGACCGCCCACCCGTAGCCTGCGCCTTGGGCTCCGCCCACCGCGGCGCCTAACCCAGCAGACGTCAGCTGGGCAACGCCGTGTGCCATGACGTCTGCCGCTTCGTTGTTAAAGCCAACATTCACCAGAGCCACCGTAAGGCGTTGTTGCACGTTCTCAAGCGCGGGCGCTGCAGTTGCCACCGTACCGGCGCCGATCCCACCATTTACGCCACCTCCCAGCACACCCACCACGGTGTGCAACGCCACCCGATACGCCCCGCCCTCGTTCCACCGTGCATAGTCCTCACGCATTTGCGGATCGTTCAGCAGTTGGTCAGCGCTCTCTCCCGTGACACCGCGGGCCTGGAGCTGTTTCCAGGTCGCTTGCTCCTGCGCGCTCAGCGATTTACCTTCGTCCTGCTTCTCCTGAAGCAGTTTGTACGCCGCCGCGTCTTCCATCGGCCTCATGCGGCTCTCTGCCAAATCGGCCACCGCCTTGGGCGCCACTTGGCTGAAGGTCTGCGTGATGCGGGTCTGGGCCCCCAACTCACGCTGCACCTTCGACAGGTCGAAGATGGGCGCGATGATGCCGGCGGTGTCCGCATTTGTCGACACCCCGATCCCGCTGCTCGTCACGCTCAAGGCCATGCCCGAATCCGAGCCGGTCCCGAAGCTGGCGCTTGGCTGTCTCCCGGATGGCCCCACCACCGTAGTGTTGCCCTTGCCGTTGGAGGAGGCCGTGCTGCCGCCTTTCGAGGCTGTGGCGGTATCACCATTTCGACCAGCATCTGGATCCCAAGTACCGCCGGGCTTTGCCCACTCCGCCACCTGATTGCCGAAGTTGCCGGGGTTGGACTGGTCACCCAGTTTCGAGCCCACGCTGCCCGAAACCGCCATGGAGCTGCCCTTGAATTCCACCCGGTTGTTGATGTCTTCCATCTGGACGCTGCCGCCATGCTCGAAGCTGTTCTTGCCCTCGGCAATGGCCTTGTCGCTGCTGGCGATGACGCCACCGATGAGGTGGGTGTCTCCGCCGACCTTGAGCTGATAGCCGCCGTCGCCGGCCTTGAAACCGGTCTGCTCGGTCACGGCCAGGAAGTTGCTGTCGATCGCACTGTGCGAGAAGCTCGCCCCCACCGTCGACATCCCCTCGCAGATTGGCGGGATGCACAGGCTGATCGCCAGGCCCGCGCTTTCTTGCAAGCTCTGGTAGGTGCTGCTGTCTTGCAAGCTTTGCACCTTCAGGTTGCCCTTGACGTCACCGCCAATCTGGGAGGCCTTGACCACCGCGCCGCTCAAGGTGGTGTCGCCGCCCGAGTCGATGCGGAACGAGTTGCCCGCGGTGACGTGGGTGTTGGTGTAGGAGAGGTCGTCGCCGTTGGCCTTGCCCCGCGAGGCGCTGGCCGACAGGTCGATGGTGAAGCCGTTCTGCGAGCCACCCAGCGCGAAGCCAACACCGATGCTTACCCCGGCGCTGCTGTTCTTGCCGTGCTGGTGGGCGGTGTTCTCGGCCGCCTTCAGGGTAACCGTGTTGTCGGCCTTGAGGGTCACGTCCTGGCCGGCGTCGATCTGGCTGCCCGAAACCAGCAGGTTGCTGTCTTGACCCGCCCCTGTGGCGTGAATGTCGACATTGCCACCGGCAGCGACCAGGCTGCCCACCGCATTGGTGCCACTTTGCTCGAAGCTGTTTTTGCTCTCGTTGTAGCTGATGTTGACACTGACCTTGATGCCGCCCAAGCCGCCACCCATCATGTCGGTCACGGCACCGGCGGCGTCCTTGGCGGCCATCACCGTGTTGAAGGCGGCCATGGCCTTCATGCGGTCGTCCTTGGTGTCTTCGCCGGCCTTGACCATGCCATGGATGCTTTGCACCGCCGACACCAGGGGGATGCTGATGGTGCCGCCGATGGCTGCCTTGGCGTATTTGCCGTCCTGGCTTGATTCGCCCTTCTCGATACCTTCGTTGATCGTGACCTGCTGGGCGGCGATCTGGATGTTGCCCTCGGGCGCGGCCACCTGGCTGGCCGTTTGCAGGTATTGCTCGCCCGCCTGCAAGCTCACGTCGCCGTGCAGGCTCATCACCTGCGTGCTCGCGAGCGTGGTGCTCGAGCCGGCGTTGTCCTGGGTTTGCTTGACCGCCCCCATGGAAGGCTGGTACCAGCTGCCGATCTGGCCAATGGTGTGGCTACCTGATGTCGTCGCGTCCTGTTTTTGCTGCTCGACCGGCACCAAGCTCAAGTTGCGCCCCGCGTCCACGGTGAGGTTTTCATCGGCAACCAAAGTCGCGGCCTGCAAGGTCGTGTCGCGACTGCTGTGCATCTGGAGAGTGCCCGCAGTGAGCACACTGCTGGCTGCCACCGTTTGCTGCTGGTCCGCCAGGCGGTCCTTGGCGCTCTTTTGCATGACGGCGTAGCCGATGTCGAAACCGCCCGATGCATTGATCGCGTCGCCGTTGAACTTGCCAAAGTCATTGGCGCGACGCGATTGACTCCAGTCGTGCGCCTCGGAGCGGCTGGCTTGGTCAGCCAGGACGTTCAGGTCGCGGCCCGCAGCGACGTCAAGCAACTTGGCAGCCGTGACCTGAGTGGCTTGCAGATTGATGTCACGGCCCGCCTTGAGCTGCACGTCCTGGCCGGCCACGGTGGTTCCCACGCTCGCGACTTGATCGACTGTGTCGCGGGTGATCGTCGTTACCTTGTTCAAAATTCCCTCGCGGGAGTGGGTACGACCGATGTCGTCCAGGTGCTCACTGCGCCCCGCCATCAGGTTCAGGTCCTGACCCGCTTGAAGACTCGTCACCCCGGCCGAGCTGGACACCACGGCAGCCCGAGACGTGAGATTACCGTCGGCCTTGAGCCAGACGTCGCCGGTGCCGGCGACCAGGGAGCCGACGTCTTGTACCTGCAGGCTCTGGCCGAAGTTGCCCGCGTTGGGCGCGTACTGCAGGTCGGTGCGGGTGACGATGCTGTCGAGGAGGATGTCGCCCTTGGCGGTCAATGCGGTCTGGCCACCGCTGCCGGTGTTTTGCACCTGTGCCCCGGTGAGGGTCAGGTTGCGACCGGCGTCCAGGGCCAGGGCGCCGCCCGTCCCGGTCACCGTCACGGAAGACAGTTGGTCGATTTGCGAGTCGGTTTGCTGGAAGGTCGCGTTCCCCAGCCCCCGAGTGCGCATCGTCGTGGCAAGGTCGATGTCGCGACCGGCCGAGAGCAGAACGCTGTCCGTTCCGAGGACCTGGCCGCCCGTGCCTTGGATGTCGGTCTTTGCGGTCAACGCCACGCTGCCGGCCTGCAACAGGCCGCCGACATTGCGAATGCTGTCAGCGCGGATGGCCAGCGCGTCTCTGGCCGTCAAGGTGTTGGTGTTGGTGAAGTCACCGTTGACGGTGTAGTCGATGCGGTTGGCGGCTATGACACCGTTGCCCAGTTGACCGGGCGCAGCTTTTTGCTGCAATTTGGCGCGCGAATACACCTGCGGCACCAGGGCCTGCAGCTTGCCACCGTTGGACAGGGTCACATCGCGGTATTCGAGCCAGACAATGTCATTGGGCAGGTTGGCGGCCTGTTCGGCAGTCAACGCAATGCCAATCTTGAGGTTGTTCTTCTTCGCGTAGTCAATCGCGTTCGTCATCAACGCGATGTATTCACTCTCATTGTTGACGTTCTTGTCGAGGAGGCGCGCGCCCAGCAGTTGGGCCGTCTGGTCGCGAATCAAGCGCTGCTCGTAGTACCCGTCGCCCAATCGGCGGCCCACGCTCCCCGGGTCCACCCCCAGCTCCCGCAGCAGGTAGTCGCTATCGAGCCACTGGCGATAGCCGGCGAACTTCGCGTCGGTGGTAACGAGTGTTCGCGCCTGTGGGTCGGTGCTGGTGTTGAAGAGGCTGCTGGCGGGCACTTGCAGGTTGATGTTGCCCGTGCGCACTTCGATGGTTTTGGGGGCGTTCGCGTCCACCGCCCCTGCAACCTGCGTGCCGCTGCCCGCCTGTGAGCCTTGCACCGCTTGAGATCTTGTGCCTGCGGGCAAGCTGAAGTCAGGTGCCTTCTGGGCTGAGCGGTCGTACAGCGTCGCATCGCCCACTTTGATCTCACTGCCCTTGAGTTCAGTGTCAGGGGCGTCTTCCGACACGGTGCGAGGTCGGTCGACCCCGATGGCCGTCGTCTCCATACGGTTGTGCTTGAAGGTGCATGACTCCCAGCCATGACAGCCGTCGCGGAGGAACGAGATCATGGTGCCGCTGACCAAGGTTTCCACCGTTTTCGTCGCCCGGACCTGGTAGTGGTCGGGGTCGTACTGCACCCCTCCGAAGGCATAGATGCCGCTGGCTTCGTTGCGCAGGTTGGTGCTTCGGAAGTCCATCGCGCCACCGGATCGAATCACACCGGCAGCAGTGCTGTTCTTATCGTCCAGCGTCGTGGTGTTGACGGTGGTTTGGATGTCCTTCACCGCCCGGTACAAACCGGCGCCACCGGTATCGAACAGCAGCGCCTGCTCGTGCGTGGTCACCGAATCGGTCTTGAGAACGAGCTGGGTTCGCGTGTTGAGCACCTTGTCAACATGCGCCCAGTCGATGTCACCGCCGGCTTCGATCAGCGCGCTGGAGTTCGTCACCTTGGAAGTGCGCCCCGCCGCCTGGCTGTTCGCATCCAGGCCACCACCGAAGTGGATGTCGCCCTCGCTGACGATTTCGGCGCCATTGAAGTTGCGCAGCTCCTTGACGCCGAGGTCAAGCCGTTCACGGGCAGCGATGACTCCCGACTTTCCACTGCCGTCGAGCGCTCCGGCGTCTTCTTGACTGGCCACATACCAGGATTGGTTCCATGGCTTGAAAACGAAACCCACCTGCCTTGAGGCGGATCGGGACTCGTCCGTGTTGTAGAGCGTACCGGCCTCGATCGCGATGTGAGTGCCGTAAATGCGCCCCGTGCCGATGTTGGCGATGGTTTCGCCCTTCAGCACGGTGTCGTCGCCGTTGATCAGCCCGCGATTCGTGAGCTGACCGCCCGCGCTCAGCAGTGTGCTCATCGCCGTGATCTCGCCGGTGGCGGTGTTGTTGAGGTTGCCGGCGGCGCTGACACTCAAGGCGTTGGCTGCCGAGAGCACCCCCGAATTCACGAAGTTGCCCGTGGTGGTGATCGACAGGTTGCCGCCGGCAGTGAGTTCTCCGGCGTTCGTCATGCTGGAGTTGAGCCGCAAATCGAAGTCGCCGTTGGAGTGCAGCTTTCCGTCGGCGGTGATCCGGCCGACATTCACCTGCAGAGCCTCGTTGGCGATCAGGGTACCGCCGGTATTGACGACGACCAGGCGGTTGGCGTCCAGGCTGTTGCTGGTCGAATCGAGGATGCGCAGAGCCCGTCCTGCGGAGATCGTGCCAAGGGTGTTGTTCAGCTGGCCGCTGCCATTGATGGTGACCGACTCGTTGGCAAGGATGGCGCCGTTGTCATTGGCCACGCTGGCGGCAGTGATCTGTACCGATTGCCCCTGGATGCCGAGCTGGGCAGCGGCCTGCTTCGCCTCGGCGGCGTTCGCCTGGGCGGCCGCGATCTGGTCCAGGGTATCGCTGTTGACCACCTGGCCGGCGCGCAGCTCGACATGGCCACCCGAGCCGATCAGCCCGCCGGTGTTGTCGATCTTGCCGTTACCCACACTCACGTCGACCGCGCCCACCAGGCTGATGTTGCCGCCGCGGTTGTCGAAGTCGCCACCGCTCACGGTGAGAGCACCGGTGCCCTCGATCGTGCCGCTCTCGCTGTTCTTGACCGAGCGGCCGTTGACCCGCAAGCCCTCGTCGCCTACGAAAACATAGCCCCCGCTGTTGTCGAAGGCTCCGACCTCGAGTGCGATGCCGGTCTTGCCCACCAGGCCGTGGCTGGCGTCGACCTGCCGGTTGGACAAACCCATTCCCTGGGCGTCGAGGCTGAGACGTTCTCCGACTACAAGACCTCCTTCATTGTCAAACCCACGACTGTGGGTGATGACGTCGCCATCGGACACGATGTTGCCGCCGGCGTTGCTAAGGGCCTGGCCGCGAGCGTCGAGGATGATGCCGTTGCCGCGCAGCGTGCCGACATTGGTCAAACCTGCGCTGGCAATGCTCAAGCGACCGTCTGCGCCGATGTAACCGTCTTTGCCATTGGTCAATGGGCCGCCGATGTCGACCTGGGTGTCGCCTCGGATGGCGTTGATGGTGCCACCTGTGTTCTGAAGCGAAGCGGCTTGCAGCCTCAGGTTGCCCGAGCCGGCCGCCTTCGGGCTGGCGCCCGTCGCAGAGTCCTGGCTGGTCAAGATGGAACCACCGGTGTTGTCAACCGTACCGGCCCGAAGCTCCAGACTACCGAAACTGACCAGTGCCCCCCCCTCGTTGTCGAAGGTGCCTTGAATCTGCGCCTGGGCAATCCCGCTCCCTGTCTGCAGCACTCGGCCTTCGCGGTTGGACCAGCTTTGGGCCTGCACGTCCAACAGGCCGGCATCGAGGGTCGCTCCGTCGGTGGTAAGCCCTTGAGCGCTGCGCACGATGAGCGACTGGCTGGACAGAACCGTAGCCGCCCTGGCGTCGAAGCCACCGCCTACTGCGGCCAGGAAGAGGTTCTGTCCGCTCAGCCGCGCCTGCCCGAGGTCGAGCGTCTTGGCCGAGATCCGCAAATCGCCGGCCGCCGCCAAGGTGCCACGCACTTCGGTTCCGCCTGTGGCCTGCAGCAGCAGGTCGCCCGTGCCGGATATCTCGGTCTTGGCTTGCTCGCCTTCGCCAGTCGTCTTGAGGCCCGCTGCCACCGTGGCTTGTTCACCGACCACTATCCGGCTGTCAGCGCCCGTGGCTTCGATGGTCGTGTGCTGCGCTGAAGCGATCAGGCCGGTACCGCTGTTGGCAACGTTGCCGCGGGTCTTGAGACGGTTGTCGGTACCGGCGAAGATGGTGCCACTGTTGTCGATGCCCGCGCCGGCATCGATCGCCACCTGAGCCGAAGCGGTGATCTTTCCGATGTTCACGAGCTGGCCGTCGGCCGTGATGGCCACTTCGCCGGCCGAAGCGCCGAGGTTGCCGGCGTTGCGCACGCCCACACCCGCCTC
>JGI24740J21852_10001522_pt1 | contig 10655 bp, 10 predicted proteins | sample KBSCornC6_FD_21852 | JGI IMG/M metagenome (IMG submission 21852) | reverse complement strand
AAATGCCCATTCTTGTCCTCACCACCGGGGGAACGATCGACAAGATCTATTTCGATGCACTGTCGGACTATCAGGTGGGTGAGACTGTAGTATCGAAGCTGCTCGACATCGCCAGAGTCAAGCGGCCATTCCGCATCGAGGAAGTGGTGCGCAAGGACAGCCTGGAGCTGGACGATGCCGACCGCGCCCTGATCCGCGACCGGGTGGCTGTCGCGCCCGAAAGCCACATCATCATCACCCATGGCACCGATACGATGACCGAGACTGCGAAGCTGCTGTCCGCCATTGCCGGCAAGACAGTGGTGCTGGTCGGCGCGCTCGCACCGGCACGCTTTGGCGAGAGCGACGCCAGCTTCAACCTCGGCATGGCCTTTGCGACGGTGCAGGTCGCCGCTCCTGGGGTTTACATCACGATGAGCGGATCGGTGTTCCGGGCCGACAAGGTCGTGAAGGATAGGGAAAAGGGCGCCTTCGTCCCGACAGAAGGCTGAATTCGCAAGGGCAAGTGGCTGCCGACTCGTCGTGGATCCATCCGAAACCGCGTGAAGGTCAAAGACTGCCCAGTACGCGCGCCGTCTCCACGAATTCCTCGACGCTGACGGTTTCGGCGCGGCGTTGCGGGTCGATGCCGACGGTCTCCAGCGCTTCCAGAGCGCCGGGCAGCCCTTTGAGGCTCTGGCGCAGCATCTTGCGGCGCTGGCCGAAAGCGGCGGCGGTGAGGCGTTCGAGATGCTTGAGCTGCACGCCTTGGGGGGCTGGCCTGGGCGTGATGTGAACCACGGCGGACATGACCTTGGGCGGTGGGGTGAACGCGCTGCGGTGGACCTTCATCGCGATGCGGGCGTCGCCGCGCCATTGGGCGAGCACGGCCAGACGGCCATAATGATCGCCATTGGGCTTTGCGACGATCCGTTCGGCGACCTCCATCTGGAACATGAGGGTCAGGCTCGACCACCAGGGGAGCGGAGACCAGTCGGCTGAAAGCCAGCCGATGAGCAGTGCAGTGCCCACATTATAGGGAAGATTGGCGATGATATGCGCCCCTTCGCCGGCTTCGGCCCGGACATCGACGGCCATCGCGTCGCCGGAAATCACACGAAGCTGGTTCGGAAATGCCTCCGACAGTTCAGCAAGGGCTGGCAGGCAGCGCCGGTCGCGCTCCACCGCGACCAGCCGCGCCCCGGCGCGCAGGACGGCGCGGGTCAGGCCGCCGGGACCAGGCCCAACCTCGAAGGCAGGCTGGTCCTTGAGCGGTCCGGGAATGGCGGCGATCCTGTCCAGCAATTGCTCGTCCAGCAGGAAATTCTGGCCGAGCGCCTTGTTCGCCTGCAGCCCATGGGCGGCGATGACGTCTCGCAGCGGCGGGAGCTTGGGCGGTGACAGCCTGGGGTGGGTATCGGCGGTCATCGNCCTTAGCAGCCAGGGGTCAATCGTGCACGCGCGGCCTCGGCGGCCATCTTGATCGCGGCCATCATCGCGCCGGGATTGGCACTGTCCTTGCCNGCAATGCCGAATGCGGTGCCATGGTCGGGTGAGGTGCGCACGATGGGAAGGCCCAGGGTGATGTTGACCCCCTCGTCGAAATTCAGCGTCTTGATCGGGATCAGCGCCTGGTCGTGATACATGCAGAGCGCCGCATCATAGGTTTCGCGGGCGCGGCTGTGGAACAGGGCATCGGCGGCGATCGGCCCCTGAATGTCGTATCCTTCCGCCAGCAGCGACTCCACGGCCGGCCGGATGACATCGATCTCTTCCCGCCCCAGCGCGCCGCCCTCGCCTGCATGGGGGTTGAGGCCCGCGACGACCAGACGGGGACGACCGATGCCGAAATTGCGCTGGAGCCCCTTTGCCGTGGTAATGGCGCGGGCGCGGATCAGGTCGATCGTCAGCACGGACGACACCTCGGCCAGCGGGATATGGATGGTGATCGGCACCACCTTCAGCGATGGTCCCGCCAGCATCATGACGGCGTTATGCGGCGCAACGCCGCAGCGCTCCGCGATGAATTCGGTCTGTCCCGGATGGGTAAAGCCGACACCGTAAAGCTGTTCCTTGCCGACCGGGGCAGTGACGATCCCGGCGGCCGAACCGCTGCGGGCGAGGCCGACCGCCACTTCCAGAGCCTGAAAAGCCGTGCGCGCGCCGTCGACGCTGGGCATGCCGGGCGTGATCTCTCCCGCGTCGGCCACTTGCAGGCAGGGCAGGGCCTTGCCGAAGACTTCCGCGGCTTCCTCCGGCGTGCTGACCACCTCCACCGGACCAAGCCAGACGGCGCGCAGAGAGGCTGCGTCGCCCACGGCGAAGAAGGGCGGCAGGCCTCGCGCCTCGCGCATTACCCAGCTCTTGGCGACGATTTCCGGGCCAATGCCGGCCGGATCGCCGAGCGAAACGGCGAAGGGCGGCCCCATTGCCGGAGGGGCCGCAGGATCAGTTATAGTCGATGACGGCATCGCGGCGAAGATCGCGCAAATAGATGCGGGCGCGCTTGTTCACTCGTTCTTCCTCAAGCTGCGCCATGATCTGTTCGGCATTGGGGGCAGCGGCGGTAGAGGCTTCGTCACGGCCGCAGACGACCAGCACGCGCACGCCGTCATTGATCGATCCGAATGGCGGCGTCGCTTCGCCGACCTGGAGGTTGATCAGGATTTCCTGCAATTGCGGTGGCAGGTCGCGCAGCTTCACATTGTCGTTGTCGACCACGTCCGCGCCGATCTTGCCGCCCAGTTCATTGGCCTGGCCGCATCCCTTGATCGCCTTGACCTGNGCGGCAAAGGCCGCGGCCTTGGTGCTNGCCTGCTCCTTGGTCGTGCCNGCGGGGAAGCTCACGGAGAGCTGTTTGAGACTGAGAAGCGCNTCACGCGGATCGGCGGTCAGCACCTTGCGCTTGTCCATGACGTAGATGATCGATATGCCGCCGGGCACCCCGATGGGCCCGGCAATCTGGCCGACCTGCATTTCCGCTGCCGCCTGCGCCAGTTCATCGGGCAATTGTGCGGGGCGAACCCAGCCCAGATCGCCGCCGACCGCCGCCGTAGAGGCTTCGGAGAATTGCCGCGCATAGGCCGCGAAGCTGCCGCCCTGCTTGATCTGTTCGATGATGTTGCGGGCGTTGGCGATGATCTGCTGCTGATTTTCCGGCGTGGCCGAAAGGTAGATTTCGCCGATGCGGAATTCGTCGCTGCCCTTCGCCGCGTTCATCCGGTCGACCACCGACTTCACCTCATCCTCCGACACGTTGACGAAGGGCTGGATGTTGCGGCGGAGCAGGCGGCTCCAGGCCAGTTCGCCCTCGATCTGGCGCCTGATGCTGGCGGCGGAGCTGCCCTGCTGGCGCAGATATTGGTCGAACTGCGCGGGGGACTGGCGGAAATTGGCCGCGACCCGTTCATAGCTCTGGTCGATCTCGGCCTTGTCCACCTTGATATCGTTGGCGGCGGCTTCCTGGATCTGCAGCGTCTCGTCGATCAGGTTGCGCAGCACCTGCACGCGCAGCCTTTCCTTTTCCTCGTCCGACACCTTGCCGCCATTGGCGGTGATGATGAGGGCGAGGCGCTGGTCGACGTCGGTGCCGGTGATGATGCGGCCGTTGACGATCGCCGTTGCCTTGCGGACATTGGGATCGCTCTTGCCGAAGATGGTCACGTCCTTGGGCAGGTTGAGCTGCTGGGTGGCGACATTGTCATCGTCATTCACCGTCTGGGCGAAACTTCCGGAGGCGCCGGTGGCCAGCAGGGCCGAGGACAGAAGCAGGGTACGCAGGCCCTTGGCGGCGGCGCTGCCAATGCGGGAAAACCCTTTTAAGGCATAATGGGAAACGACAGGCTGCATCGTCGACAAAACTCTCCAATCGGGTCGGCACGAGATGCGCCGATCCGCCTTAACCGGCCCTGAGCAGGAAACGGGACGGCTGATCCTTATATGCCAATATTGCGAAAAGCCAGCCGAAGCTGGAAGCTGTTGCCCTTTCGTGCGTCGCCCAGCACCTGATAGTCGCGCCGCCAGGTCAGGCCGAGCGTCAGGCAGTCATCTTCATAAGTGACGCCCAGCCTGTGCCGGACGGGTTGATAGCCGTTGGCGACGCTCAACGGATCTTCCCTCGCATTGGTGAGGTCGATCACGGTGGAACCGAACAGCGACCAGAAACGCGCAAACTGCAAGCGGCCGCCCAGCCGGAGCTCCTCCCGGTTCCGCAAATCCTCCAGGCTGAGGTCGGCATTGCGGTTGAGCCGCAGATAGCTGACCATCGCATAGGTCTTCTTGCTGCCGATGGTGGCGTCGATCTCGTTCCGTCGGATGGCGAGATTATCCTTGTCCAGCCGGAAGCGGTGCGTGAAGCTGAGGAAATCCCGATAACGGATCGTGGTGCGACCGACGATGTCGGACAGCCGGTCCGACAGGCCAGTGCCCACCGGCAGGATATTTTCCCGGCTGTTCAGGCGGTAGCTCTGCCCGATCACGCTTTCGAGCGAGAAATGGCGCAGCGCCAGGCTATATTCCAGCCCATAGGTGACGCGGGTCGAATCCTCGAACCGGTCGTAGCCGGAAAAGCGATTGAGCGCGAAAAGGTTGCTGTCTTCCAGGTCGATCGAGCGGGCATCCTCGTTCGGGACGGTCAGATTGGCGATTCTGGGCGCCGCCACGATCTGCACGCGCGGGGCGATACGCTGCACGCCGCCAAAGGCCTCACCCATGAACGGCCAGCGGACGTCGATCGCCGCCGCCGCGATCCCGCGCGCCTGCCACCCCGGATCGCCGGCATAGCTGGCGACGGTGGCCAGCTGATTTTCGTCGCTGTGGTAGACATCGCCGCGCAAATAGGTCGTGAAGGTGACTTCCTGACCCATCGGCGTCAGCTTGCGCAGATTCCATTCGAACGCCGCGAAAGCGCGCTGCGTATCTTCGCCATGGGTGCGGGTGATCGCCAGGCTGTTGGCCTGGAACTGGATGACGCCGCCCAGCAGCGGGTCCTTCATTCGCAAGCGATAATCGACGACGGGCAAGGCGATCGGCATCTGCCCCTGAGGATCGCCGGTGCGCAAAGTCTGCACGGCCCACCCGGCGATCGAGAAATAGCTGTTGTCCCCGATCCGCTGCGCATTGATGGTCGACCGCAGCCGGTCATCATTGCTGATATAGTAGCGGCGCAGGAAGGTGCGGTCGGTCGTCGCGCGAATCGATCCGTTGATGCTCCATTCCGGCGTCAGCTGCAGCGCGCCGCTGGCATCGAGATAGCCGCGAAAATCCTTCTGCGTATCGGCCGGCGTGGTGGTGGATGTGCTGCCGGTAGCGACGCGGCTGCCATAGGTGGCATAGCCGGTGATCTGATAGGCGCCCCGATCCCACAGGTGGCGGTAGTTGCTCTCCAGCAGGGGCAGGGCGTTGGTGAAGACGTGGGGCGTGACGGTGATGTCGCGATTGGGCCCCAGCTTCATATAATAGGGCAAGCCGAGTTCGAAGCCGTTGTTGCGGTTGTAGCGCAATATCGGCACCAGCAGGCCGCTGCCGCCATTGTCGCCGACCGGGTGGGAGAAGCCGGGCATCGGGATGAGCGGGAGGCCGAACAGTTCGACGCTGGCATTGGTATATTTGACCCTGGCCTTCACCGGATCATAGATGACCTTCACTGCCTTGATCTGCCAGGTCGGTTCCTTGGGGCAGCCCTTGTGATCCTCCACTGCGCAGCCGGTATAGACCGCCTTTCGCAGGGTGTAGACGCCGCCCTTCCGCTCGCCGTTCACTGCGGCCAGGCGTCCGCCCGACTGTAGCACCAGCAGCATGTTCTGGACCATGCCGTCCTGCAGGCTGTCGGTGACGTCGAACCTGTCGCCATAGGCGATATTGCCCTCGGGATCCGTGACGGAGACATTGCCGCTCGCCTCCACCTTGCCGGTGTCACGGTTCCAGACGACCTTGTCGGCGCGCAGCCGGTTGCCGTCGCGCAGCAACTGCACATTGCCGTTGGCGGTCACGACCTCCTTATTGCTGTCATATTCCAGCGCATCGGCGGAAAAGCCGATCTGATCGTCATTCTCCGGCACCGGGGCGTCGGGCGCGCTGATCGTCGTCTGCGGTTCCTGGAGTTGCTGGGCGGCGGCATGCGGGATGACCGCCAGGCACGGAAAGGCGACGCCAGCGGCCAGGAGCCGATTGAAACGCAAAAGGAAGGGGCGGTTCTGCAAAAGAATGGGGCCTCTTTGACGGGGCGTTCTGTTTCCCGGACTATTGCACTGCCCTATTGCACCGCTTTGTCTGCGCTGCAATCGTCTCGGCCAAGAGTTTTGCCGGAAAATCAGTCGAACGGCTTTGCCAGACCGGGCCGGCCGCACTATCTGGGCAGAGAGATACAAGCCTTGCAGGAAATAAAGGACCCCAGATGGAAATCGCGTTCAGCCCTGTCCGTCCCGAAGCCGATACACTGGTCTTCGCCGTGCCCAAGGGCGGCTTCGACGCCTTGCCCCTGAGCGCCGCGTCCGTGCTGGTCGGGGGGGCGGCGGCCGCGCGTTTCACGGGGGAAGCGGGATCCAGCTTCGAGAGCTTCGTGGACGAGGGCGGCAAGGTGCTGCGCGTCGTTCTGGTGGGTACCGGAGCCGGCGGTGATGTGGATTTCGAGCGGGCGGGCGCCGCGTTGACGGCCCGGCTGGCGACAAGCGGGGCGGTTCACGCTGCGGTGGAGTTCGTGGGCGCGGCCCGGCGGCGAACAGGCGGCGCGCCTTGCCTTTGGCGCATTGCTGCGCGGCTGGCGGATCGACACCTACCGTACCCGGCAGGCGGAGAAGGCCAAGCCGACCCTGAAGCAGGTCACGCTGGTGTCGAGCGACGCAGGGGCGGCATGGGAAAGACAGGCTGCCGTGGCCGCGGGCGTGGCGTTCACCCGTGAGCTGGTGGCGGAGCCGGCGAACATCCTCTATCCTGAGAGCTTCGTCGAACGGTGCAGGCATCTGGAGGAACTGGGCGTCAGGATCACCGTCCTGGACAAGGCGGCGATGGCGGAACTGGGCATGGGCGCGCTGCTGGGCGTGGCGCAGGGTTCCATGCGCGAACCGCGGCTGCTGGCGATGGAATGGGACGGCACAGATTCGGCGGGGACGGGCGGCGCGACCGAAAAGCCGCTGGTCTTCGTTGGCAAGGGCGTGACCTTCGACACGGGCGGCATTTCGCTCAAGCCCGGCGCGGGCATGGAAGACATGAAATGGGACATGGGCGGCGCCGGTGCGGTCGCGGGTGCGATCAAGGCGCTGGCCGGACGCAAGGCGAAGGCCCGCGTCGTCGGCATCTGCGGCCTTGTCGAGAATATGCCCGACGGCAATGCGCAGCGTCCGGGCGACATCGTAACCTCCATGTCGGGGCAGACCATCGAGGTGCTGAACACCGATGCCGAGGGGCGGCTGGTGCTGTGCGACGTCATCACCTGGGCGCAGAAAACCTATGCGCCCGAGATCATCATCGATCTCGCGACATTGACCGGGGCGATGATCATCTCTCTGGGCAATGAATATGCAGGCATCTTCGCCAATGACGACGGGCTGGCCGACGATCTGATCGCGGCTGGCAAGGCGGCGGGCGATCCGCTGTGGCGCTTCCCTCTCGGGGATGCCTATAACAAGCTGATCGACAGCCCGATCGCCGACATGAAGAATATCGGGCCGCGCTATGGCGGGTCGATCACGGCGGCGCAGTTCATCAAGCGTTTCGTCGAGGAGGGCGTCAAATGGGCGCATCTCGACATCGCCGGCATGGTGTGGGCCGACAAGCCCGGCGCAACCTGGGACAAGGGCGCGACAGGCTATGGCGTGCGGCTGCTCGATCGTTATGTAGCTGACAAGATAGAGAAATAATGCAGGTCGATTTCTACCAGCTCAGCCGCGATCCGGTGGAACAGGTGCTGCCCGCGATTGCGGGCCGCATCCTGGCCATGGGCGCGCGGCTGATGGTGGTCGCAAGGGAGCCTGAGCGGCTGGATCGGATTTCCGCCGGGCTATGGGCCGGGCCGCCCGAAAGCTTCCTGGCGCATGGCCGGGCCGGCGAGGGTGCCGAATCGGTGCAGCCGATACTGCTCGCACAGGATTGCCCGGCGGGCGAGTTGGCCGCCAACGGGGCACGGCATGTCGCACTGGCGGATGGCCTCTGGCGTGAGCAAGCGCTGGGTTTCGAGCGGGCTTTCTACTTCTTCGACGCTGAAACCATAGAGGGCGCGCGCTCCAACTGGCGCGATCTTTCGAAACGGGACGGGGTCACCCCCCGCTTCTGGCGGCAGGAAGGCCGCAAATGGGTGCAAGGCCCCTAGCCGGGNNCCGCCCCATCAGCCCTCTTGCGATAGGCTCCGGNCCGGTCTAAAGGGCGCGCCAACTTATCCCAACAATTCGGAGCTTTTGAGCCTTATGGCCGTTACCCGCACCTTTTCGATCATCAAGCCCGATGCGACCCGTCGCAACCTGACGGGCGCCGTGACCAGGAAGCTGGAGGAAGCGGGTCTGCGCGTTGTCGCTTCCAAGCGTATCCGCATGAGCCGTGAACAGGCTGAAGGCTTCTATGCCGTGCACAAGGAGCGCCCCTTCTTCGCCGATCTGGTTGCCTTCATGATTTCCGGCCCGGTTGTCGTCCAGGTTCTGGAAGGCGAAGATGCGGTGAAGCGCAATCGGGACATCATGGGCGCCACCAACCCGGCCAATGCCGATGAAGGCACCATCCGCAAGGAATATGCCGAATCGATCGAAGCCAATTCGGTCCACGGCTCCGACAGCGAGGAAAATGCCGCGATCGAGATCGCCTATTTCTTCAAGCCTGAAGAAATCGTCGGCTGATCGGGCACGATAATCTGGAAAAGGGCCGGGGGTGATATGCCTGCCGGCCCTTTTCCATGGCGGAAATGGTGGAACGGGCCATTTGCTCGCGACATTTGCCCAACCTCCGCAAATGACCGAAAACTTGCCTTATCCCAATTGCGGAGGCGCTTCGAAACGGTCGATCACCCATTCTTCCGCCTGTGCGCCGCCAATCCATTCCTGCATCCAGGGATGATTGATGATGGCGCGCATATAGGCTTCTGCAAAGCGGGCAACGGGGAGTTGATAGGTGATGAAGCGGGTCACCACCGGCGCGAACATCACATCGACCGCGCTGAAATCCCCGAACAGAAACTCTCCCTCGCCGCCATGGCGGGCGCGTGCCTCCGCCCAGAGTTGCATGATACGCGCGATGTCCTGAGCCGCGGCCTCGGATGGAGGGACGGGAGCATAGATCTGGCGGATGTTCATGCTGTGCTCACGTCGCAGCGCAGCGAAACTGGAGTGCATTTCCGCCGCCATTGACCGGGCCATGGCGCGCGCGGCGATGTCTGCCGGCCAGAATCGGTCGCCGCCCGACTTCTCGTTCAGATATTCGACGATCGCCAGGCTGTCCCACACGACGACGTCGTCGCCGTCCCACAATATTGGCACCTTCCCGGAAGAAGGGGCGAATTCGTCACCCTCGCGGCGCTTTTCCCACGCTTCGTCGTAAAGCGGCACAACAACCTCCTCGAAGGGGAGGCCGGACAGCTTGCACGCCAGCCATCCGCGTAGCGACCAGCTTGAATAGGCCTTGTTGCCAATGAACAGCTTCATCATGTCCCTGTCTTTACAGCCTGTTGGGAAATTCGCGGAGGAACGCATTTTGGCCAGATAGTCTCTTAGACGCCGGTGGCAAGGAAAGTCGAGAGCATCGCGTCACTCTTGCATTCAACAGCATTTGTTTTGGAGGCGATAAATTTCCAATCCAAAAGGGGGCTGGCTGGCGCGGTTTTTCGGTCCTACACATCGCGGATTACACGACGTAACGAATTTGGGGCGAAACATGGATTTGTTGCACGCGATCGCAGGCCTTTTCGTCGGCCTGATGGTCGGCATGACCGGAGTGGGTGGCGGGTCGCTGATGGCGCCGATCCTGATCCTGCTGTTCGGCGTCGCGCCCACCACGGCGGTCGGCACCGACCTGTGGTTCGCGTCGATCACAAAGGCGGTCGGCGGCGCGGTTCACCACCATCAGGGCGGTACCGAGGGCGGTCCGGATTATGAAGTCGTGAAGCGCTTGATGATCGGCAGCATCCCCGCCTCGCTGATCACGTTGGCGATCCTTTCGCAGATGCACCTTGGGCAGATCAAGACGGGCGTGATCACGGCGGCGCTGGGCGTGGTGCTGATCGCTACCGCAGGTGCGACCCTGCTGCGCGGCCGTTTCCATAGCTGGGCGCTCGCCCGCCGGGTGGGCACGGCCGACGGTTTCACCCGCTGGCAGCCGGCGCTGACTGTGCTGGCCGGCGCCCTGCTGGGTGCGATGGTGACGCTGACTTCGGTCGGTGCGGGCGCGATCGGTGCGACGTTGCTCCTGGCGCTCTATCCGCTCCGCATGCGGATGCAGCGGCTGGTGGCGACCGATATCGTTCATGCCGTGCCGCTGACGCTTGTCGCCGGACTTGGCCATTTGTGGATCGGGAACGTCAATCCGGTGCTGCTGGTCAACCTTCTGGCGGGGTCGCTGCCCGGTATCGTGATAGGGTCGCTGCTTGCCACGCGCACGTCGGATCGCGTGCTCCAACCCCTGCTGGCTGCGGTGCTGGTGGTGGTGGGATGGCGGCTGATCGCCTAGCCGCGAAATATTTGCCGAGCCGGAATCGAATT
>JGI24740J21852_10001520_pt1 | contig 10657 bp, 8 predicted proteins | sample KBSCornC6_FD_21852 | JGI IMG/M metagenome (IMG submission 21852) | reverse complement strand
AGAAGTATGGGCTTGTCCTCGCGAACGAGAATGCGCCTGACCAAGCGGTTGTGGCTGGCCCGAGCGAGGCACTCGATAAGCTGGCCGACCAACTCGATCAGCAACGCGTGAGCTTCATTCGCCTTCCGGTCTCCGGTGCCTTTCACTCGGCCCTGATGGCGCCGGCTGTCGACCCCTTCCGCGAGGAGCTTGACCGAGTCAAACTGATGCCGAACGACCGGGTTGTCTTCTCGGCTGCCACCCTCGCACCGTTCACGCGAGTCGACGAACTCGCCAAAGGGCTGATCCGGCCTGTGCGATGGCGCCAGGCGCTGTTGGCCCTCTGGGAGGCCGGGGCCCGGACCTTTACCGCCTTCGGCCCCGGACGGACGCTGGAAGCCCTGGTGCGGCGCAACCTTCCAAATGCAGACGTGTGGGCGGTCCCATGACGAACCAGGCGAGGGGCCGACCGTCAGGCGGCTTCAGGGTCGCGCAGGGCGACGGCCCCTGCACCGCCGGCGGCATCCCACCCATGAACGAGCAGGGTTCCCTCCGAGAGCTTCTCCGGCTCGCGGGGAACCCGGAGACGGAGAAGCCCCGTCGCTTCTCCAAGGCCGGGGGTGGGGGGCAGGAACGAGTGCCTTAATGAAAGGGTGGCCATCGCCACTTGCGCCACGACGCTCGCCGCTAGGCATTCGCCCATGCCTCCCTTGACTGCACAGACCGGCACGGTATAATCGAGAGCCGTGCTCAAAGCCCCCGCCTCCACAGCATCCCCCATCAAACTTCCGTTGGCTCCTGCAAAGCATGCCGCGACCCGCTTTCGGCCATCTTCCGCGAGGACTTGAGACAGCGCCCGGTACATCGAGGCTCCTGAGTCCATATCCGGCGAATAGGCAGCGTGGGCAGCGGTGACCATGGCCTTCGCATCGCGCCGCGGGGCTTCGATCAACAGGGCCGCAGCGGCATTGCCAAAGCAGCTCCCGCGCCTCCCGACGTCGAACGGCTTCGGCTCCCACTCGGGTTGGGCGTCTGCCAAGAGTGGAACCTCGACCGGATGAACGAACCCGACCCCGCATACCAGCATCGCCCTCGCCTCCCCGCGAGCGATCGCGTCCATCGCGTAGAGGATCGCGTCGACTCCTCCTACGACGCCGTTGAGAATGGTGACGTTGGGACCTCTTGCGCCGGTCCGGATCCCGAGGTAGCCCGCCACCGCGTTGAAGCCCGCCCGAGGCCCTCGGGTCGGGCTCACGATCGCATCGTCGGCGCGCATTCCCGCCCACCAAAGGTCGGCGTAGTCCTGCAACCCGGCATGCTGAGCGGCGACGACGACGCCGCAGGAATCGTCGGCGAAGGAGGCTTCATCCAAACCGGCGTCCTCCAAGGCGAGCAGACAAGCCGCCAGCGCCATCCTGGCCTCCATGTTGAGGCTTGCAAGCTGTTGGCTTGGAAGTTTCGAAGTGACCTGGTCGCGATCCGGGCCGGCAACAGGAAGGAGTCGGTCACCTACCGGCCACGCCTTGACGTCGTGCAACCTCGGCGCCCGCTCTCGTGCGAGCAGCCCTTCGAAGCACAAGTCGGCGCCGATCCCGTAGCCACTAACTAGACCGACACCCGTAACCGCATAGCGATTGGGTTCTGCGAGGCTCATGGGGCGCCCAGCAGGAGGCACTCGATGTTCCCCCCGAACCCGAACGCATTGCTGAGCGCAACCCTTATCCGAGACTTTCGAGGCGTTCCGGTGACCACGTCCAAGTCACATTCCGGATCTCGTTCTACGTGGTTGGCGGTCGGAGGGATGAGACCATCCCTCATGCTCAGTACGCACGCCACCGCCTCCAAGGCGCTGGCACCCCCCTGAGCATGTCCCAGCATCGACTTCAGGGCAGTCACAGGTAGGCGATCCGCCTGTTGGCCGAAAACCCGCCGCAAAGCGCCGGCCTCGACGGAATCGTTCGCCCTCGTCCCCGTTCCGTGCGCGTTCACATGATCGACATCGCTCGGCTGGAGGCCTGCCATCTCCATAGCTCTCCGCATCGAACGGATCGCTCCCCGGCCTTCGGGGTGGGGAGCGGTGATGTGATGGGCGTCGCAAACGTTCGCGTAGCCCAACACCCGCCCCCTGATGGTGGCGCCCCGCGCCTTCGCGTCCTCCTCTCTCTCGAGGACGAGAGCAGCAGCACCCTCACCAAGCATCAAGCCGCGCCGTCCGGCATCGAAGGGTCGAACAAAGTCGTCAGCCAGAGCCCTGAAGCTGTCGAAGATCAGCAGAGTCGTCTGCGAAATCTCATCTACTCCTCCCACCACCATGGCGTCGGCCCGCCCCCGCCGAAGCGCTTCAGCCCCATATGCCACCGCGCTGTTGCCCGCTGCGCACGCAGTCGCGATCGAGCAGTTGGGTCCCGCGAGTCCTAGCCGCCGAGCGGGCTCGCGGCTCAGCAAGGACGGGGAGCCCCAGGGCGATGCCGAGGGTTTTTCGGGCTCTGTTTTCAGCAGTGCGAGATCGAGCGAGGAGCGGGTTCCCATCACGCTTCCGAAGGAGACTCCTACCCGCGCCGGGTCGATGCCGGCCGCCGAGAGGCTCGCATCCTCAGTTGCCGTTTCCGCAACCTCGACCGCCCATTTGAGCGCTAGTGAAGGACAAGTGTCAACCTCGTCGCCCTCCGAGACCTCGGCGCCTGTCTCTACGGAAAGGACGCTGGTGTCGAATCGAGTCAGTTGACCCGTCGCCACGGTTCCCTTCAGCAATGCCTGCCAGAACCCGTCAGTCGTCCGGCCCAGGGGCGAGACCACTCCCATCCCGGTGATGACGATCGATGCGTCTTCGGCCATCAGGAGCCGGCGATCAGGACTCGCTGTGAAATCTCCTTCGCCGTGCGGGCTTCGCGAAAGTCGTCGAAGTCGAGTCTCTTACCGAACTTGCTTTCTAGAGCGGTGATCATCTCGACAAGTTGCAGAGATTCGATCTGGTAGACCTCGAAGATGTCCGCGTCCCTGGCTATCTCGGCCGGCTGGACTTCGATGAAGTCCGCAAGCAGGTCGCAGACGAAAACCTCGATTCCGTTCACGTCGAGAGATGAAGTTTCCATCTCCTCCGATTATAGACGCTTGAGTGATAAATTTCTCTGTAATGCTGACTTTGGCCGTCGTCCGCCTGACCCGGATCCGGTACCTGGCCCTGACGGTGCCGCCCTTCGTAGTCGGAACGACGGGGAGCCCTGATCCCGACTCTCGCTACTTGCCTTTGGGGATAGCGGCGATAGTTCTGTTGCGCTGCATCAGCTCGATCGGAAACTGCATTTCAGATCGCACCGAGGATCTCATCGACCATCCCCAGCGGGTCGCGCTCTGCGAGCGAGTCGGGTATCCGCGGCTCCGCTCTCTGGTCAACCGACTGGTATTGGCCTACCTGGCCCTCGTCGCTGTGATGGCGGTTGCGTGCGACCTCTACGTCGGCGCGATCGTCCTCTGGATCTCGTTCCTGGCGATCAAATGGTCGTACTCGTTCGGGCCCAGGCTGAAGCCGAAGCGCTTCAGTGCCACGTTGCTACTGGGAGGCGTCTCGGGTGGGATGTTTTTCCTCGGCTGGATCGGTGGAGGACCCTCAGAGATGGCCGTGGCTCTCTCGGGAGGAATATTGCTGTGGACGATGGGGGGCAGCCTGATCGGCTCGAAGGACGCTCCGAACATCGAGGGGGATCAAGCCGCTGGCTACCGTTCTGTATACCGCGACCTGCTCGAAAGCCACCGCCCCTTTCTGAGAGCCGCCGCAATCCTCAGCCGGCCCTATGTCGTCGCCGTGGCACTCGCCGTCATAACGCTTGGCCCGGGTCCCGGCTGGAGGCTCCTCTGGTGCTGGAGCGTTTTCCCACTTGCGGTGGCCCTGGCGTGGGCGATGACCCATGCGGCAACGCCCAGCGAAAGGAGCTTCGTCAGGGAGTTTGGATACCTGTACTGGATCGTCTTCCTGGGAGTGGCGCTCGTCTCGCTCGTTCCAGGAGCCCCCTCCCTGGCCGCGGCTCTCGGGGGCTTAGGCTGGTACCTGCTGACGAGTCGCCTGCTCCACCCAGATCCGACTCCCCAGATCTCACATCTGCTGAGAGATCTCCGCCACAGGATCGCCTAGGAAATTCTCCCCGGAAACAGGCGCTCCAGCCAGTTCGGTAGCCACCATGCCCACTTCCCTAACGCACGCATAAGTGCTGGAATTACCACCAACCTTACAATGAAGGCGTCTAGCAAAATTGCCGTTGCCTGCGCCACTCCGAAATTGCGAAGGGTCGCAAACGACGATACTGCGGAGGTCAGGAAGATCAACACCATGATCATCGCTGCCCCGCTGATTACCTGCGCCGTATGACGGAGTCCGTTCGTTACTGCAGCCTCTGGGGAACCCGTGCCCAGATATTCCTCCCGCATGCGCGCGAACAAAAATATCTCGTAGTCGAGTGCTAATCCGAACATGACCATGATCGTTGCCGGTATGACTGAGGTGTCGACATAGCCGGGGCCTCCAAGGAGCGAGGAGTTGAACAGGAGCGACATGAGGCCAAAGCTGGCGGCGATCGCAATGAGGTTGAGAAACGCAGCGATTATCGGCACTACCAGCGACCGAAGTACGAGCATGAGAACGAGTGCCGTAACAAACATAAGAGACACGCGGATCCACAATGCCTCATCACGGTAGGAGCTGTTCAGGTCCTCTTCGAGGACGGGTCCGCCGCCGACGACGACCTCGGCATCGGCCTTGCCGGCAAGCGTCCGAGAGCTGCGCTGGAGCCGGTCGACGAGCGCTTGGGTCTCGGCCGTTGCAGACGGGTAACGAGGGATTACCAGCATGCGTGCCGCCGTCCCCCCTCGATCTAAGTTGATCACGAGGGCCGCACGACGGCGTTGCGCAGCGTGGCCCCCATCGAGACCAGCGAGGTAGAAATAGCCCGAGTCGAATAGACCGGGCGATTGCCGGCGCAGTTCGGCGAGCCGCGCTCCAAGATTTCTCTGTCCCGTACTCAATCCACCGTTTTCAAGCAACGCCTTCTTCAGCCCTTCAAGACGACTCGCCCCTTCGCCTAAACGCCCCGAAAGCTCATCGGCGCCATTTCCGAGGGTTTTCCAACCCGTTACTAGACGCTGCGTGCCGGAAGTCAGGCGACTCAGCCCCCGATATATCGCTTCGTCGCCATGGGTCAAGCGCGGCAGCGCACGAAAAAGCTTTCGGCCCCCCGCGGCAAGGCGTTTCAGCGCTCCGGCTAGTCGGGCCGAGCCCCGTGCCAACTTGTCAGCGCCGCCGCGAGCTTCCCGTGCCGACCGCCGTCGCTGATTCAAGAGAAAAATGCCTAACCCGAACTGGTTCTCAGCAAGCTTGATTTCTGGATCGACTCCATTGAATGAGGGGTTGAGTTGCGAGCCCGTTCGGACGTTTTTGCCGGTCAGGTTTTCCCTTGCTTCTTCCACCGCACGGAGAGCAACGCCATATTGCGGGTCTCCATGTGCACTCGTCATCTGCTCAAGTGCCTGCTGGGCGGCCGCCAGATGGTCGGCAACGTTGCGGAGAGCGGGATGGGTCCCAGCAAGCCTCTTGTCACCGGCATGAAGAGCTTCCTCGAGGACTCGAGCGTCCGTAGACGCGCTGTCCACCTGCTTCCCGGCCAAGGCGATTCCGGCCGCCAGGCGATCAGCGCCCACGGCCAAACGGTCCAGGCCGCGCATGAACCCCTCACCGCCATCGTCGACGCTTCCGAGCCCAGCGCTCAGCCGGCGCGATCCAACGGTGACAGCGTTGAGACTTCTCGCGAGTCGCCCTCCTCCACCGCTCGCCGACCCGATCGCTGCGGCTAGGGTGCCGGCCCCCCCGGCGGCTCGCCGAATGCCATCGACCGCATCGGTCGAACCACTCTTCAGGCGCCCTATGAGCTTATTGAAGCGCGAGGATTCCCCCGCTCCCCGCCCCAGCGCGACCTCCACTTCCCGAAGTCGTTGCCTAACGCTCTCGATTGGCGCCAGCCCGGCCATCACGTCCACGGCCGGGTCCCGTTCGAACCGATGCTGAAATGCAGTGAGCGCGCGCAGCCGGTACGGCTCCGTGACGGGACGGCCTCGGCCGTCCATCGCGATCTCGATCGGTGCCACCCAACCGGGTCCCAAACCTCTCTCGACCGCTTCTTGCTGTCGGCGGCCCGGGTCATGAGCAGGCAGCAAAGTGATATTCCCTACGTTACTGTCGAGCGTGAACGCCAGACCGGCGCAAACAAGGAGTGCAAGGACCACCGCAAGTACGACTTGAGGTCGCGTCGAAGCAAACTGAGACCAGCGCCACGCGGCCCCACCCCCACGTCGTTTTCGCGGCAGCGACCATCGGTCGATATTCGTACCAAGAAGCGCGAGCATTGCCGGTACCACCAGAATCGCTGCAACCATGCTCAACGCTGCCACAACGATGACAACGAATCCCACCGAGAACACCAGCGGATTCGGAGATACCAGCATCGCAACCACCATCGCTGATATGAGGCCTCCGCCGGCCGGAACGACAGCCCGCCCGGACGAGGCAACAGTGTCCTTTACAGCCGTGGCAACGTCGGTTCCAAACCGCAGCTCCTGCCGGAACCGCGATACAACCAGGAGAGAGTAGTCAACGCCTAGCGCAAGTCCCATCATGCCGATGACGCCGAGCGCAAATAGCTCGATCGTCACCGCCCCGGAGGAGACATCCACGACACCACGCGTTGCGGCAACGACAGACCCCCCGCTGATAATGGGGATTGCCGCCGCAAGCACAGACCTGAACACCAGTAACAGCACGATGACGAGAATTGGAATGGCAAGCCGTATGCTGTCCCTAGCAGCTTGATCCGTAGCATTGACGAAAGCATCCAAGAGGGGTGCTCGGCCGGCGATGCTCGCCCGCACTGGCTTCTGGATTCCCGCTTCGACCTTGTGTTCGACGTGTGCAACGATCCGCTCGGGCTTTTCGTCTTGCCCTTGTGCGACATTCACAAGCAGACCGACCACACTTGGGGCCGGCTCTAATCCACCAGCCAGTTCCGTAGACATCCACGGCGTCACAACCAGGGCGCCAGCAATGCGGTCTAGTTGCTTCGCGAGCGCTTTACCCTGCCGTAAAACTGCGAGGTGAGGCCCCCGAAGCATGACGATCACGGTCTCGCTACTCCCGAACTGACGGGAGGAGATCTCATACTCACGCCCACTCGCTGAGCCAGATGCGAAGATTGGCTTATTCGACAGCTTCTTGTCGACGCCGGCGCCGAGGGCCGCGAACAAAACTACGAGGGCGAGCCAAATGCCGATGACCCGGCGCGGATGGGCTACCGCCAGGGAAGACGCTCGTCTCAACAAGGGCGACTAGATGTCAGCGCTGGTGGGGCATCGCGCTCGTTCGGGCCTGATCGGGGCAACGCTTGCATGAGCTCACCCGGAATGTTAGGGTAAATTTGAGCAAATGAAAGCGTGCTTGCAAAGGAAGCTGAGCATAGTTGCGCTCATCGCTACGGCCAGCGCGGCTCTCCTAGTCCCATGCTCTGCCTGCGCAAGCGAAGTAACCCGGGCTGAATATGTCATGACAGCCGATCCCATATGCAAACGAGCTGTACAAGCAAACCTAGGCCTCTTCCGGGGAATCAAGCCCGCGCGCTTGAAAGCAATCGCCAATCGATTCCTTCGAGCCGCTAAAAGCTTCCGCAAAAGCGTTCGGGAACTCGCAGCCGTTCCTCGACCGAGTGCCGATGAACCGACCCTTTCCCGATGGCTCGACGCGCTCCGTACCGAGACTGACCTTCTCGCCGACCTCGGCTCGAGCCTCAAGGCAGAAGAAAAGGCGCGAGCGCAGCACTACGCAAAGCGTCTACACAAGAACGCCAACTACGCGGACAATTTGGTTTTGAGCTTTGGTTTCGCTTACTGCACGCTGGATCCCGGCAGGTTTATTTGACATGCGAGCTTGCTGTCTTTTTGCTGCGTTAGTCTTCGCTTGCCTCGGTGCAGCCTTCCCAGCTCAAGCTGAGAATGCTGCGTCGGGCAATATCCTGGCTTCGTTTCGTGGTGGGTTCTTCCCTAGCTCGCTCCCCCGCACCAAACCCGCGCCGATCAGGATCCACTTCGCAGGCGACGTCAAAGGCCTGATTCCAGGAACTCCGCCGCCACCGCTGTGGAGGGTAACCTTTGCTATCAATAACTCAGGCGGTCATCTCTCGAATTACGGGCTGCCCACCTGCCGGAGGCGCCTTGTGCAGCCCGGCTCCGAAAAGTGGGCGCGTGAGAGGTGCGGTGATGCGATAGTCGGGAGCGGGATTGTGATTTATCAGGTCCGGCTCCCAGAACAGTTGCCCTATACCAACAAGGCAAAGGTCCTGTTCTTCAATGCCCCCGGCCGCCGCGGAACCAGCCGGATATTTGCTCAGACCTACTCTGAAACCCCTCCGGCATCATTCATCGTGCCTGTGTCGTATTCGAGGCGCAACGGTATCCTTGGGACCATAATGACGACTGTCGTGCCTCGTAGCCTGCGCTCATTTATCTCTTTCAGGCACTTTGATATGACGCTGCAACGCACGTACTTCTACCGAGGAAAACGACGCTCGCTTCTATCAGCGGCATGTGCCGCTCCTGCTGGATTTCCCGGAGCTATCTTTCCCCTGGCGAAGATTACCTACGACTTCAGCACTGGACAACGTCTTACGACGACTATCGTGCGAAGTTGCACGGTTCGCAAAGGCTAGGGTTACGTTTGTGGAAAATGGCCGAGATGGTGCCGAAGGCTCAGGCTCCGGTCCCGCGCGGCGTGTAGGGCAGGGTGGGGATGTAGCGTACGCGATAGCGCTCGAGCGCCTCCTGCGGGCATTGGATTCGGGTAGGCGAATGCGTCGTCCTACACTCACCGCCTGTGGCGGTTCAAGCCGAGATGCGCGAAGTGCGCGATCGCCCGCTCCAGCACCGTGCGACTGCCGTGTTGTCGCCCAGGTGGGAGTGCTGCTCAACGCAAGCGTGGCGGCTGTTGTCATTGATGGCGCAGACGCAGCCGACTCCACTGCGGGTTTTGGAGACCGCGCTGGAGAAAGCGAAGCAAAGCGGCTTAATCCGCGAAATTGGTACCCGTTTGGTACCCGCGAACGTCGGCCGCCTCTGCCTCCATCCACAAAAAAAGCCCCGTTTCCGGGGCTTTCTCCTATAGCGGGGGCGGGATTCGAACCCGCGACCTTCGGGTTATGAGCCCGACGAGCTACCTGGCTGCTCCACCCCGCGGCGGTCTCTAGATCGTAGCAATGCGGAGGCCAGCGGTGACCGGGATGTGATGGGGCGCAAGAGGCTTCCCCGAGGGGGGTCGCTCTAGAGTGCCCGGCCATGGCTGGGAGTGGGAAGCGGGTGGCGGTGATCGACGTCGGGACGAACTCGGCGCGGCTGCTTGTTGCTGACGTCGAAGGGGGGCGCGTCTCCCCCCTCGAGCGGCGGAGCACGGTGACGCGACTGGGGCGCGGGGTCGATCTCACCGGGCGGCTCTCGACCGAGGCGATCGAGGATGCCTGCGCGGCAATCGAGCCCTATGTGAGAGCGGTCGAAGAACTAGGGGCGGAGACGGTCGAGGTCGTCGCCACCAGCGCCGTCAGAGACGCGGGCAACGGCAGTGCCTTCGTTGCCGAGCTGCGGGAGCGGTTCGCGCTCTCGCCCCGGGTGCTCGACGGCGAGGAAGAGGCGCGGCTCACCTATCTCGGCGCCAGCTCCGAGCAGGCACCGACCGAACCGACGCTGGTCGTCGACATCGGCGGCGGCTCGACCGAGCTGATCGTCGGCACCGGGGACGAGATCTCCTTCCACACCTCCATGCAGGCCGGCGTCGTCCGCCACAGCGAGCGCCACATCGCCTCCGACCCACCGACCGCGGTCGAGCTGGAAGCGCTCGCCACGGACATCCGCGGGCTGATCGAGGAGGCCGTACCGCCCGCCACCACAGCCAAGACCGGGATCGCGGTCGCGGGTACGCCCAACTCGCTGGCCGCGATCGACCTCGGGCTCGAGCCCTACGACCCGCAACGGGTCCAGGGGTATGTCCTCACCCTGCCCGCGATCCAGCGCATGCTCTCCCAGCTCGCCTCCGCTCCGCTCTCGGAGCGGGTCGAGATCCCCGGCATGCACCCCGACCGGGCGCCGACGATCGTCGCCGGGGTCGTGATCCTGGTCGAAACGATGAGGGCCTTTGACCTGGACCAAGTCCAGGCCTCCGAGCACGACATTTTGTACGGAGCGGCGATATCGGCCGCGGATCAGTCGGGCTTCGTTCGAACTCCGTCACCAAATGGTGACGAATAGCAGGGATTTTGCGCCAATTCTTTGGAGTACCAGGTGTACAGTCACAGCCTTGTAAACAGGACACTTGGGTATAAAAACCGCTTTATACCCGAAAAGCGGGTATCGTTTACCTACCTGATTATGAGTAGCGGGCTATCCGCCGACTAGACACAGCGGACAGTCACGCACATAATCGCGGCACCGGGGAAGAGATGGGTCAAACCACTCTCCTACCTGGGTACAGGGCTTAGGCGATTGCCGCATCATGGCGCCTCCCGCCGTCTGAGCCCATCAAATAAATGGTCCCTGAAGACGTACCCCTGCCCGTCCTGAGGGGCCAACTCGAATCGGCCGCCAGCGATGGCGGCCGATTCTT
>JGI24740J21852_10001519_pt1 | contig 10660 bp, 6 predicted proteins | sample KBSCornC6_FD_21852 | JGI IMG/M metagenome (IMG submission 21852) | reverse complement strand
TGCGCATGCAGTTTTCTTTTGATGATACTTTTGAGGACCTGGTATGTAACATTAAACAGCAGCTGCGCCAGGACTACCGCCATCAGCGCTTTCCACTGGGGAAACTGATACAGGAGCTGGATGTTTTCCGGGAAAAAGACCGCCTGTTTAATATTACACTGTCTTATGAAAAGCAGAACTATGCAGACCAGTTCCTGGATACCCAAACCCGCGTTGTCCCGTTAACCCATGGCGCGGAAAGGGTAGCGCTGGCAATTTACATCCGTGAGTTTGATGAAGCAGAAGATGTAAAGATAGATTTCGATTATCACAACAATTACTTTGACGAAGCCACTATTTCCGGTATAATTACGCATTTTGAACAGCTGTTGCAGCAGGTTTGCATGGATCCCAAACAGCGGCTGGCCAGTTATAAATATTTAACCCGGGCAGAGGAAGAACAGCTTTTACGCACGTTTAACCAAACGCAATGGGAATATCCCAGGGAGCTTACTTTTCTCTCTTTTTTTGATCAACAGGTAAAAGACCACGCAGCGTGCATAGCGGTTGCGGATGATGTACATACCTATAACTACCGGCAGCTGGATGAATGGTCAACCCGTATAGCAAACAGGTTATTAACTTACCCGGCAATAAAAGAAAAAGCGCCGGTTGCTGTATTAATGCCCCGTTCTGCTAACCTGGTGGTTACGCTGCTGGGTATTTTAAAGGCAGGCACAGCCTATATTCCATTAGATCCTGATTTTCCACAGGCACGTTTGCAATACATTGCAGATCATAGCCGGGCCGCTTGTATTATTGGTGCGCAGGATCAGCAGGATATTATTAGTTCAGCCATTCCCTTTATTTGTATAGATGACCTTACCGGCGATCAACAGCAGGCCGTTGTACTTCCCGGAGTAACAGCCGCAGATACGGCCTATATTATTTATACCTCCGGTTCCACGGGCGTTCCAAAGGGAGTGGAAATAGGCCATCGGTCGCTCCTGAACTTTTTACTGAGCATACAACAGCGGCCAGGTATTACCGCGCAGGATACTTTTTTCTCAGTTACCACACAATCCTTCGATATTTCTATCCTTGAATTTTTTGCGCCATTGATCGCAGGCGCTAAGCTGTACATTGCCCCCAAACAATTACAGCAGGATCCTGTTGCCATGATAGCTAAGCTGGAAGCTATACGCCCCAATATGATACAGGCAACGCCCGGTTTTTACCAGATCCTTTACAATGCAGGCTGGAAGGGGAATAAAGGCCTTACAATATTATGCGGCGGCGACCTGTTAAGCGCATCGCTGGCAGAAAAACTGCTTGGCACCTGCGCCGCGTTATGGAATATGTACGGTCCGACGGAAACTACTATCTGGTCAAGTATCAAACATATTGAAACTCCGGATGATGCGTCCAACATTGGCACGCCTATTCATAATACGCAATTCTATATTCTGGACGGGCAGCTGCAACCCTTGCCTGTAGGCTGCCCCGGCGCTATTTATATTGGCGGCGAAGGGCTGGCAAAAGGATATTATAAAAATGAGGTTTTAACAGCGGAAAAGTTTATTCCCCACCCGTTTAATCCCGGTCAGCAGATCTATGAAACCGGCGATCTGGGGCAGTGGAACAGCCAGGGTGAGATAAAGTTCCTGGGCAGGAATGATAACCAGGTGAAAATAAGAGGTTACCGTATTGAGCTGGGTGAAATAGAAGCAAAGCTGAACCAGCTGCCTGCTGTAAGATCATCGGTGGTGATCGCAAAAAAGAAAACAGCGCAGGAAGCGTTCCTGGTAGCTTATATAGTACCGGCGCAGGAGCCGGCTGATACGGCTGCTTTAATAAAAGCGCTGCAAAAAGAGCTGCCGGAATACATGATACCGTATATCATGATCCCGGTGACAGATTACCCGTTAACGCCCAATAACAAAATAGACCGCAAAGCATTAGCGGCCCGTGAAGTACAGCAACCGGCAGATGTAACCCTGCAGCTTGACCCTGAAACATCATTGGAAACAGCGCTTTGCCGTTTATTTAAAGAAGCGCTGGAATGGGAGGGAAAGCTGGGCATAACGGATAATTTTTTTTCAATGGGAGGCCACTCCCTGAATGCAATGAAAGTGGTGAACCTGGTACAACAGCAGTTATATTACCGGGTATCCCTGAAAGATATTTTTAATCATCCTACCGTGCAGGCCCTGGCCGGCTGTTTACGTGAGCAGGATACCGTTCCGCCAAAAGGTATAACTCCCATTGCCAACAGGCCCTGTTACCCGGTTTCCCCTGCCCAGTATGCCCTATGGCTGGCTGCACAGCAGAGCCGCCAGCGGTCTGTTGCCTACAATGTTTTTGTGGTATATGAGATAACAGGTAAAATAGATGTAGTACGGTTAGAGCAGGCCTTTACCACCCTCATAGCAAAGTATGAAATATTGAGGACCAACTTTATTGAGATAGAAGGCATTCCCTATCAAAAGATCGGAAGTACCCGGTTTCAGATAGATATTGTTCCGGATACGGCAGCAGCATATGTAAACAAAGCCTTTGACCTGGAAAATGATCTGCTGCTGCGGGTAGGCCTGGTTAAAACAGTGCAGGGGTATTTGCTGGCTTTTTCATCCCATCATATTATCCTGGATGGATGGTCAATGGGAGAGCTTATCCGGGAGATCAGCCAGCTTTACCGGGCTGCTGGTGTACAAAACCAGCCATTGCCTTTCCAGTTCAGGGATTATGTGGCCTGGCTGCAGCAAACCACGCAGGAATGGCAGCAACGGAATGAATGGTTCTGGGAAAATTATCTCCGCGGCTACCGGTGGAAAACCATTCTGCCGGCAGCGCAGGGAGATGAATACTCCGCTGCAGAATATCATTTTCAGTGGGAGGGAGATTTTTTTGAATCGTTAAAAGCAGCTGCCCATCAGCAGAACAGCACATTGCATACCTTTTTGCTAACGGCCTTTTTAACCCTGCTGCATAAAATATCCGGTGAGCCGGACCTGTGTATTGGCACTATAAATTCCGGCAGAACCATTGCCGGCCTGCACAACCAGGTAGGCATGTTTGTGAAAACGCTGCCGCTACGGTCACGGTTTAAACCACAGCAGTCATTTGCCGCACAGTTAAGGTCCGTGCATAATGATCTGCTGGAGATGGATGCGCACCAGGACATACCTGAAAATATTTACAGTAGCCTGCGGCCGGACATTTTATTTGTATTGCAGCCGCCAGTCTTTAACTATGATCATATTGCGCTGGATGAGGAGGTGCACCTGCAATTATACCCGGTAGCGCCTGCATACAGCCGCCTGCCCTTATTGCTCAACTTTATTGAAGCAAAGGAAAGTTTGCGTTGCGTAGTGCATTATAGCACGGGTAAATATGATCCGGAGACTATTGAGCTGCTGTTCATGAGATTTGAAAGTATTTTAACCCAGGTAATAACGCAGGCAGCCGTAACAAGCGGCAACCTGGATACAGCACTGGCCTTTGAAAAGGAACAGGCGCTTGATATACATCTTAACTTTTAGCATTAATCCTATTACAATGAACGCTTTTATAAAAGCATTACCGCTGGTAATACTCCTTACTTTTTCCTGGTTATTTAAAGCGCAGGGGCAGCAGGTATCTTTTAAAGACACCACCTCTTTTTACCCCATCGCTCCCAGGTTACAGGGCCAGCAAGTGAAGTGGGGATACCTCTCTGTACCTGAGAACTGGGACGATCCGCAGGGCAAACATATAGCAATAGCTGTAGCCGTATTAAAGAACACCTCCCATATACCCCACGCAGAAGGCGTGGTGTTTATACAGGGCGGGCCGGGAGCCGGTGGTATACCCAACATCTGGAACTGGCTAAGCCATCCTTTAAGGGAGAAGAACGATATTATATTATTTGATGTAAGGGGCACCAGCTTCTCAAAACCGCGGTTGTGCCCGGATCTGGGAAAACAGTTGCTGGAGATCTTTGCAAAGAACCAATCCGGTATTGAGGATGAAAAGCAAAAAGTAGCGGCTGCCGTAACCTGCAAACAGGATATGCTGAATAAAGGAATTGATGTGAATGCCTATCACAGCCTGTCTGTAGCCAAAGACCTTCATGCATTAAGAACGCAGTTGAACTACGGCCGCTGGAATGTATACGGGGTATCTTATGGCACCTATATGGCACAGGTGTATGCCAGTACCTATCCCAATGATGTAAGGACCTTAATACTGGATTCACCGGTGGCAGATGTAAGCACTTATTACACGCGTAATACGGGTAATTACATGCACAGCCTTGCCAAAGTATTTGAGCTATGTAAAAAAGATCCTGTTTGTAATAAACAGTATCCTGACCTGGAACAGGTATATTACAAAACCATTGCGGAACTGCAACAACACCCGGTAACCGTAACGGTTGATAAAAAAACAGTACCGTCAGAAAGATTTACGTATAACGCAGATGATTTTAAACTGGCCCTGCAACAGGCATTGTATAATAAGCAGCTGGTTGAGGTAATACCCTTGCTCATTTATCAGTTTCATAACAGGAATGAAGCTGTATTAAAGAATTTAGTCACTGCTTTCTCAGGCCTTTTAACGCTGGATTATGGCGTTTATTACTGTGTAAGCTGTAATGAAGTATTGCCCAATAACAGGGTAGCGGATTTTGCGAATAATACGGCGCCCTATAAAAATCTGAAGGGAGGGTTATCTTTTTATCAAAGCGACTTTAAAGTATGTGAAGCCTGGAATAAGAATGGGAAACCCTTACATCATGATCTGTCTAACCTGTCGGCCGCTCCTTTCCCGGTATTGGTTTTCTCCGGTGGTTTTGACCCTATTACCCCACGGATAAATGCTGAAGAGGTAGTAAAACATTTTGCCAGAGGGTACCTGGTAAAAGCGGATGATTACGGCCATGCACCCAGTTTTACAAAAATAGGGTATAACGTGGCAAATGGGTTTGTTAATAATCCCGGCCAAACGCCGGATATAAATGCGTATGACAAGGCTATTAAGGTACACCTGGTAAAAAATGTTACGCTTAATAAAGGAGTCTTTAACATAGGTACCAGCCTGAATAAGCCCGACCTGTTATTCCTGGCCCCCTTAATGGTTGCTTTCATACTGATGCTGGTTTTTGCAGTGATCTACCTGGTTAAACTGCTGAAGAAAAAATATACCCTGCTACCGGATAAAATAGTAAGGATCCTCACGATACTCACTTCTGTGACAGGCATCATAGCTATTGCCTGCGCCATCTACGCCATTATGCAAACCGCCACGCAGAATTTTTACATTATGGCTTTTGGTTTGCCCGTTGTTTTCCATTATGTATTTACCATGATGCTGGTATTTGCCGTGCTGCTGCTGCTTACGCTGGCTTATTTCATCCTTCGCATAAAAAAGATCCATAACAGGAGTATGGTGTTCTCCGTTATTTTCTCCAATATTTTATTATCTGTTTACCTGCTGTACTGGGGAATTATTTGATCATAAAATTGTTTTGTTATGATAGAAAGCCCGATCAACAATAGCATTCTCTTTGAGAAATTTTCGGAATTTACCGCCAACTTCTCCGGTGATGTTCCCATATGGATTGATACCAACAAATACGAGGTGCCCGACATGCTGAGGGATTATCAATACCCCGTAAGTGCCTGGCCCGTTGTAATAAGCCCTCAGGTGGCCGGTGAGCTAAACCAGTTAACCATACAACTGCCAAAGCTGTTAGGGCAGCTGCCTTCGCTTTATTTTAATAATGATATCAGGAAAATAGCAGCATTCTATTTTGGCGGGGATGAAATGGTCACACAGTTTGCGTTAATGTGTCATGAAAAGAATATTGAAATAGGCTGCCGGCTGGACCTAACGCTGACCAGTGAAGGGTTTAAGGTGCTGGAAGTAAATGTAGGTTCATCTATTGGCGGATGGCAGGTGCAGAGTTTTGAATCCATCATCCGGCAATTGCATTCACCTTTAACGAAGGAGGAAACTGCCCATAATTTTGAATCGCGGAATACGCAGGCCATCTATATAAAGTTCCTGGTAGATAATATATTGAAGCACCAGCTGGTAACCAATAAGGAATTAAACATCTTTATTGAAATAGGAGATATGGCGAAGAATGAAGAAGAAAAGGACCGGATCCAGCAGTTTTTTGATGGCTTGTTAAAGCAGGAGCTAAAAGCCCGTGGCCTTACCGGCGAGGCTTATATAGGTGCGTTATCCACCCTTACATTAGGAAATACGGGGCGGCTTTTTTTGAACAACAAATGTTTCCATGCAGTATTGATCTTTAACATGGAGAAAGAAAAAGTGTCTCCGGTTATATTCCGTTCATTTCTGATGGATAAGGTATACTTTCCGGATCATTTGGGCACACAGGTGCTGGGCGACAAGCGGAACCTGGCGTTATTACGGGTGCTTGCCGAACGGGGTGTATTCAGTGCTGAAGATAATGCACTCATCCTTCAATATATACCCTGGACATCACCTGTTGAAGACCGGAACGTAGTATTTAAAGACAGGGAATATAAGCTGCTGTCACTGATGGCTGACAATAAAGACCAATTTGTGATTAAAGCTGCCGGCGGTTTCCAGGGAAAAAATGTTTTTGTAGGCAGGTTTTTATCGCAGCAGGAATGGGAAAACGCCACTAATATAGCGCTGGGAAAAAGTGCATTCATTGCACAGGAGTTTAGTGAGTCGCTGGATTTTCTGGCGCCCAATGCTGCCAACAAATGGGTACCTCATAAACTCATCTGGGGCGCATTTGGCTTTGGAGAACACTATGGCGGCGTTTGGGTGAGAATGTCATCTGCAAAAACCGATCTTGGGGTGATCAATTCAGCCACCGGCGCTATTGAAGCGATTGTTTATGAATGGAAAGATTAAAAATGGAAATAATACAAAAATAGGAAGCCTGCTCTGTGAAGAGCGGGTTTTTTTATGGAATTGGCGGAGATGGATGAGGTAGAAAGGGAGGGGAGTTTCAAAGGGTGAATGGCAACCCTATGTTAGCAGCCGTTAATTTTTTATATTTATCAGATGAAACATACACTTTTACCTGTCATATTACCTTTTGCCCTGCTGCTGTCCTGCACATCAACTACCACTACCACCACTACTGGGGTACCCATTACCGGTACCTGGCGGCTGGTATCCGGTACTACCATTACAGGTGGCGACAGCACTGTCACCGACTATACAAAAGGATCCAGCATGATCAAGATCATCAATGACTCCCATTTTGCCTTTTTAAAGCATGACCTGAACAGCCCGAAAGACTCTTCAAACCATTTTGACGCAGGCGGGGGCGGCTATACACTTACCGGCAACGCTTATACGGAGCACCTGGATTATTATGCAGACCGGAACTGGGAAGGCAAAACATTTGATTTTACCGTTACTATCAGTAACGATACGCTGATACAACGTGGAATGGAAAAAGTGGAAGGCGCGGGTATTGATCGTGAGATCATTGAGCGGTATGTAAGGGTAAAGTAGCCGGCAGTGGCTATCTTCAGCGGTAGCTCCTAAAATTGGGCCGATTAAGTTATATTTGTATTATGGGCGATCTTATAATCATAAAAAGCATTTTGTCTGCGTTAAAGCCGGAGCTGATTGAAAAATTTCATATTAGCTCAATTGGTCTGTTTGGATCTGTAGTGCGTGATGATTTTATGCCTACCAGTGATGTAGATATTATTGTTGATTTTGCCCGTCCTATTGGAATTGAATTTGTTGACATGGCAGATTATATTGAAAAGAAATTGAAAAGACCGGTTGACCTTGTTTCCAAAAAGGGCGTAAAGGAAAAATATTACAAGGAAATAGAGCCAGAGATCGTTTATGTCTAAACGCAAGCCGGCATTACTCATCCAGGATATTATTGAAAGTGGTAAGAAGATCCTTACCTACACTACGGGGCTGGACTATGATGGCTTTGTGGCGAATGATCTGGTTGTGGATGCAGTGATCAGGAATTTTGAGATAATCGGAGAAGCAGCAAACAGATTACCAACTGAATTCAAAGATGCTCATCCGGATATTGACTGGCATCGTATTCGTGGGTTTAGGAACAGGATCGTTCATGATTATTTTGGTATAGACTATGAAATAGTCTGGACCGTGAAGGAGACCTTCTTGCCCGATTTAATTTCACGGTTAAACTCGCTTAACTTATAAGGTTCAGCGTTATCTATACAAAAAAGGCTGTCACGCTTAAACGTGACAGTCTTTTTTAACTCCATCATTACTACTTCCCTATTGCTTTTTCAAAGGACGGTGCATGATCTGCACCACAATGGTATCATATCTTTGAGTAGTGATCTCTCTTTGCAACACATCATCATAATAGGTCAGTGTTGTGTTGTTCTTTATTTTATTAATTAAGAGGCTGTCGTTTAAGATCATGGAAGGCCCTGCGGTGTAACCTTTGTTAGTGAACGGCATCATTATACCAAATATTGGCCTCCAGGTGGTAGTTGAAACGGTGGCAACGAAATAAGGAATAGCGTAATTACCCCCGGAGATCAGGATGGGGAATTTTTTCCGGTAGCTGCATGGGTTGGTATAGTAAGTTGCACATTCCGACAAGGGCCCGTTCTTAGGCAACAGATCCAGTAAAGTATCAGGAACTGATCTTGGGCCCGGGTTATCAGTGGTATAATCTAATTCTGCAATTGTCATTAACGTATCGTTCTTGCTTATGATCTCTGCTTTTCTGTTTCCCCGCAGTACGTTGTTACCACCTGTAAATGTCAGTGAGTAGGAAGAGAGGTCATTGGGGCCTGGCGTCTCCGCTGGGTAGCCCATACGGGTAATATAATCCGATATCAGCGCCTGATCATGTATTACATCATTGTTGGTGTACATTACTGCGCCGTCAGATATTATTTCATTAGTTGGCTGGTAAGATTCATCACTATTATTATAGGGATCAGGTGTAGCATCATTGTTATCTTTTTTACAGGCAAACAGGAAGCTGCACGCCATCAATGCGATCAATACTCTTTTCATGGTCAATTCGATTTTTAGTTTTGTAAACTCTTTTTAAAGTGAATCAATTTGTATGTAAGACGGCAAATATTGAAGAACTCCTATCGGCCAGGAAAAAAAATTAAAAAGATAATTTATAGGTTAAATACCCATTGAATTTAAAGAGCTCACGGGGGTACATATCTATGTCGTAGCTTTTATTGTCTTCTGTTATGATCTCCGTACTATATTTCATAGCGGATTGATTAATAGCGCTTATGCCGGCAATCAAAGTATGCCGGACCTTTTTTGTATCGAAGTACCAGGCGGCATTAAGATTTACCCGGTTGCTGACAGGGCCTTTGAAGGGGGGCTTCACATCCTGCCCCGGGGTTATAACATTCTTTTCCGGATCCAGGGACACGGTAGCAGGAAGCGTTATCCACCCGCCGGAATTAAAATGCCAGAGCAGGCTCAGGTCCAGCTTTTTTATGGGTTGATATTCCAGTAAGAGATTAACCTGGTTACGCCGGTCGTACCGGTAGGGCTGCCGCTTACCATTGTAGGCGCTGTCAAACTGCCGCCAGCTCCAAGAAAGTGTATAGGAAAAGATCACCTTAAATTTTTCAAACTTCTTTTCGCACATCCATTCGGTTCCATAGCTCCATCCTTTACCTGCAATGATCTTATTTTCTACGGAGTCGCCGTTGAAAAGGATATTTACATTTTCAGCGAAGCTGGTTACATTATTCATTTTCTTATAATAGACATCTGCCGTGAGGTTCACCAGGCGCCTGTTCTTAAACTGGTAGCCAAGATTTATCATACGGCTTTCTTCGGGCTTTAATCTGGGATCGGCCGGCAGCCATACTTCCCGGTTAAGACCCGTGTAAGGGCTGGTAACAAGGTGCAGCAGCTGCCCGGTATGCGTATAGGAAACGTTGATCTGCTGATCATCATCTATCCGGTAGCTGGAGAAAAACCTTGGTTGAAATGCCTGGTAGTTATACGGTTCATATTTATAGGTGTTAAATTGAACACCGGGTCTGATCAGCAGGTTGCTGCCTATGCTGATATCATTTTCATAATAGGCCGTTAGATTAGAAAAATGGGGCGAACGCGTAGCCCGGAAAGCATCTGTTCCTTCCTGGAAATCTTCTGTAACAAGTGTGTTGAAGGTGTGCAGGATATTATACTCAAACTTTGCTCCAAAGCGGGATTGCACATCAGGAGAAACCGCCAGCTCAAATTGTGTTTTTGCCTCATACCGGCTGCCGGATGAATAGTTATTAAAAACACTATTCTTGTTTACAGGCACTCCGATGTTGTTTACTTCCGAAAGCTTATACATTAAAGCAATGTAATTATTATAGCTGCTTACATTAAATGTGGTATTTACAAAAGAGCGGCTGTTTAGCACGTGGTTCCAGTTGGCCGTAAACAATGCATTGCTCCACTTTTGCAGGTATTCCTGAGTATCCTGTGTTAATTGAAGCCGGTCGCTGCCTACATAAGCGCTTAGCTGTAATTTATTATTCCTGTTAAGAAGATGGGTGAGCTTAACATGCGTATCCCCAAAATAGGCATCGTATGCAAACATGTCCTGGTTGAAAGCATCCCCGGTACTTTGCCTTACAGATGCCATCATTGCGGTCCGGTTTTTCTTAAGCGGGCCTTCTATGGTAGCGGAAACCGCGTT
>JGI24740J21852_10001518_pt1 | contig 10666 bp, 8 predicted proteins | sample KBSCornC6_FD_21852 | JGI IMG/M metagenome (IMG submission 21852) | reverse complement strand
CCGCTTTGTGTTGTCGTGCTGGCATGTGCTGAAAGGGGATACAGATTTTGATGCGCTTTTTATTAAACACCCGCTGGTTGTAAATAATACTAACAACATTATAGCCGATCTGGAAGCAGGCGGCATTTTGAATACGCTGGATTACGGGCTGGCGCGCTGCCGGCCCAACACGCCTGCTATCACAAATGACTGGCTGATCACCGGCCTGGCGCTGCCCACGCCCTTTAAGCACCGCATGGTAGAAACGGATGATATTAAGAACCATATCACGGTCCGCTATTTTGATGTGGAAACGCAGGCGGTGGTGCATGGCGTTATTTACACGGTTTGCCCGGAAGTGCAGGTGGATTACCGCGATAAGTCGCGCATGGTGCAGGATGTAATTGTGCTGCAGAAAGGCCCGGATACTGTGCTCCCGATCTCCCAGCCCGGCAATTCAGGCGCGCTTTTATTTGCTGCAAATAATGAAGCCATCGGCATGATCATAGCCGGTGATGACAACTATACCTACGCCATAAAATTGTCCAATTTCTTCAACCTTCACAAGGAAAAATCCTTTGCCTGATGACAAAAATTTACCTGACGGTGCTGCTGTTTGTTTGCACCTTTTTCCCCGCCTTCTCCCAAAATGAAAATCTGTTAAAGATAGATGTAAACGGCACTACGCTTGCCGATGTGACCTTTAGCTATAAAGGCCACCTGCAGCCCGCTTTAATAAGGGTGGATAGCTCATGGAAGCTGGCGCTGAATGATGCAGGGCACCATACGCTTAAAATAAACCTGGTGAATATGGTAGGGCGTATGGATAGCCTGTCCCTTCATAACCTTGATTTTACACTCCCGGTTAACAACGGGAAAATTGAAAGCTTTCAGCTGGCGCAAACATTTATACTGAAGGTGTACCTGAATGATAGCCTGTTAATTTCCCGGCAATGTACCTATGCGGCCGCACCCGGAGCACCCGCGCCCACACCCGGCGGGCCTGCGCCGGCTGGATCCGGGCAGCCGCTAACAGCTGCGGCTAATGTAGGCGCTATGATAAATGATGCATTAAAGCTGGCCGGCAATGCTACACCCGGTGAGGTGCAGGATATACTGGCCTATTATGCCGGCGTGGAAAATACAACCACCGCTATCCAGGCTGCTTATAGGGGCAATAAACACCTGCAGACCTTTATAGCGGTAAAAATAGCTGCCGGTGGCCAAAGCAACGGGAATTTTGTAAGCTCCCTGCTGAATAATGTTGGCGGACTGGATGTAACCAATCTTGCACTGGGCGCTACGGACTTTATTATTAAGCGTGGAAAGGAGGAACTGAATATTGCATTCTTTAAGAAGTTCCAGGACTTAATTTCCAAACCGGAGCTGAGGGACCTGCAAACCGTTTTCCCCGCCACCTGGCGCACCTTATACCTGGTAGGTGATGATATTTACAATTACAACCGCTATTTACAAACCTTACAGAACGCCTTTAAGAGCGACATTGCGCAACTCTCTGCCAACCTGCCTTCCATTATTGATAATCATCCCTTGTTCTTTGCAGCACATCCTGAGCTGGAAGCCAGCCTGCGCAGCGGCCTTTACTTTGCCAACAGCCTGCGCGACGGCGTGCATCCCGGTGAGATCATAGACCAGTATGATGCATCGCTGCTGGACAATTTTGAACGTACCATTACCCCGGCAGGCGTGGTTACCAATCCTAATTACAGAACATCGGTGGAGCTTATACAGCTGTTTTCTTTCTCACTCCGTAACCAAACCAGTGAAACCAATACGGCTTACTGGGTAGCGCCTAAAATGCTGCGGCAATTAGTAGCCAACCCCGTAGCTGCAAAATATTTTTTAGGACTGTTATATCAATACGGCAAAACCAGGTTTACGCAGCTGAACTTTAAAACCGTCAACAGTACTTTTAATGTGCTGGAGAATATCAATGACCTGGCAGACCATGAAGCGGATATTAAAGAGTGGTTCAACTACCTGTCAACCCTGGTTATAAAAACGCAAAGCCTCAATGCCCTGGTGAAAACCTATGAGCAGGAAAGCAGTGATTCTATGAAGATAGAGCAGCTTTATACTTATTTCCAGGCATCGGTAGACCTTTTAAAATATGCAACGCGTGTAACGCAGCTGCCAGGGCTGCAGGATCCCGGGCTTGGACAAAAATTCTCCGTGTATTTTGAAACGGCAGATGCTGCCGCCTCGCTGATCGTAAATGCTAACCGTGCCCAATATACTGCTGCAGTATCAGATGCCGTGCGGATCTATGACCTGGTGCGCAATAAATATCATGAAGCCACGGTTAAATTATTAAAAGATGCGCTGGCTGTTAAGGGTATCACAGATGCGCAAAAAGTTGTCCTTGAAGCGCAATTACAAAAAGAGATGGCAGTTAGCGGCCTTACAAAGAACTTTTTCCGTTACGGTACTTTTATGGCCACGGTAGCAGATGCAGATTCGCCTAAAGAAGTATCGGATGCTATTGAAGCATTTGCATTGCCGGCCGGTTCTTCCCGCATTAAAAGGGAATCGCCGTTCAATGTTTCGCTGAATGCCTATGCCGGCCTGTATGCCGGTTACGAACGTATCAGCGGTCTTAAGGCAGACAAGGATGTGAAGATAAATTCCTACGGAGTAACCGTGCCTATTGGCGTAGCCATCAGCACCAGCTGTTCGCATTGGTCTTATTCGGCATTCCTTTCCCTTGTGGACCTGGGCGCGGTAGCGGCTTTCCGGGTAAAGAACGATTCTGTGAACGAAGTACCTTCTATTCAGCTGAAGGATATTTTTTCACCGGGGTTATTCTTTTCAGTGGGCCTGCCCAAAAGCCCCATCTCCCTGAACCTGGGCGCACAGGTAGGGCCTAACCTGAGAAAGGTAACGACTACTGAAAATGACTATTCAGGTAGTACTTATTTGCGGTTCAGCCTCTCCGTGTTAGTGGATATTCCATTGCTTAATTTCTATACGAAAACAAAAGATTAAGTTCCTTAGCAATTAAGGAAGCGAAGGTGCATCACATTTGTGGTGCACCTTTTTTTATTGAATGATCAAAATGGCTACAACAGAGGGAATTAAAACCATCCTGGGGCGCTTATTTTTATTTTTGAAATTCCTTGGAAAATAAAACTTCTCAAATTACTTTTATCCTATGGATTTAGTAGGGTATAAGGGCGCTTTAGCTTACAGTTTTTAAAATATCATGGATAGGCGGCTGATTATATCACTGTTGTGTTTGATAGCACCGTCTTTTACTGCCCTGGCACAGCCGGCAGTAAAAAAGGTATTGCCGGTACATGTACTGGTAGTGATCGCGCATCCTGATGATGAGAGCACACTTTCTGTAACCTTATATAAGATAGCAAAAGAGCAGGGTGGGATAGTGGACCTGTTTGTAATAACCAATGGGGAGGCGGGATTTAAATATTCCACGCTGGCTGAAACCTATTACGGCGTGCAGCTTACCGATGAAAAGACCGGCAGGAGCAGGCTGCCCGATATCAGGAAAAAAGAATTAAAGAACGCCGGCAGAGTCCTGGGGGTCACTAATTATTATTTCTGCGATCAGCGTGATGATAAATACTGTCTTGATGAAAAGTCGTCAATGGATTCGTGCTGGGCTACTGCAAACATTCATGCAAAGCTCGTAACGCTGTTATCGCATCATCATTATGACTTTTTGTTTTGCCTGTTGCCGGATGCCGCAGAACACGGGGCACATAAAGCTGCAAGCATCCTGGCATTAAGGGCCGTGGCATCCTTGCCTGCAGAAAAAAGGCCCTGCATTTTGGGCGTACGGACCAGGAACAAAACCGATAGCTCACGGCAGTTTAGCGGTTATAGTAATTATGAAGAAACGAAGCCTATTGAAAATGAGGCGCTTTTTAAAGTAGACCGTACCACTGGTTTCAGTTACCAGAATAAGATTAATTATAAGGTGATCGCTAACTGGGAGATAGCAGAACATAAATCTCAGGGAGCAACACAAATGACTATGAATGACGGAGACCTGGAAGAATTTTGGTATTTCCGGCAAAATGGAAAGGAAGGAGTTGAAAAATGTGCTGCTTTGTTCAGATCATTGGAAATGCCGCCCTATATATCAAAGGGGTATTGACGATAGGTAAGAGATTACGAAAAAGGAACATGAAAAACCGGCGGTATCCACTTTTTGAGATGAAAGTATTGGACGATCTATAGGATAATGGGCGGGCCGGAAATGGGTCCGGTAAATAAGTGTATGATTGACAGGGGGAGAGGGGAATTATTATTTTTTTTAAGAAAAATGAAAATTAACTAAAACGTTTTAGCAAAAACACTTATCTTTACGTCAGTTTTTCATAACGTGGAATTTATAAAGGCAAACGGCTTTGTTCCCAAAGCTGTACTTTTTTTTAAAATTCTGATGTTCTCATTTATTCAGAGCGTATTTTCCACCTGGTTTTTAACCTGTTAGCAACAGAAATGTCAATACACTAAACATAGTAAAAAGGGATTTCAACCACCGGGCCGGTGATTGAAACCTGAGCGCAGGACAATCCCGGATTTTCCCCGGCGGGTATTCATGTCTCTTTGATCCTTTTGCCCAATGCCATTACTACCATTAACCAGGCAGTGCCTGATTACCTGGTGTACCCGGTGCCGGCAACGGAAATACAAACCAAAGTGGGTTTGTACACGCAAAACCCAGGGCATAATTTATTTTTATTAGTCTATAGAATAGGTAGGATATTCCCGCGTAATTGATATATTTGTGTATCAAACCAACCCACTTTATTATCACTGAATATGAAAAAAGCATTTAAGAACATCCTGCAAACCCTATTGGTAGTAACCATATCCGCTGTTGGGGGGAACAATTTAAAAGCGCAGTCAGCTAATCATGACCAGGGCAAACAGGCCGCTGATCCTAATGCCATTGACCGTGGTTACCTGGTTAAAGTAGGAGAACAGGCCCCGGACGATTTTGAGCTGCTGCTGCAGGATGGAAGTAAAACATCCCTGAAACAGCTCAGGGGAAAAATAGTGGTATTACAATTCACTGCCAGCTGGTGCAGTGTATGCCGTAAGGAAATGCCTCACCTGGAAAGCGATGTATGGAAAGCCTACCAGGATAAGAACGTGGTCCTGATCGGCGTTGACCGTGATGAGCCACTGGAAAAAGTGCAAAAATTCCACCAGGATATGCAGATCACTTATCCGCTGGCCCTTGATCCGGGCGCTGACATCTTTGGCCGCTTTGCAGTGAAAAAGAGCGGGGTTACCCGTAATGTGGTGATAGATCCTAACGGCAAAATAGTTTTTCTTACCCGCTTATATGATCCGAATGAATTTAGTGAAATGGTGAAAGTAATTGATGGATTGGCAAAGCGATCATAACAGCTGTTATTTACGGAACTAACCCAAAAGAATATAAAAGTGAAATGCCGCGAAACAGAGCATGCTTCTGTTCGCGGCATTTCACTTTTGCATTTATGATTTATCTCGTTCATATTGATCTCATGTAAATAAATAGTTTTGAGGTGAGGAGTGCTAATGAGGTTTCGTACTGATCTGACCAATGATATCTTTATCCGGTATTGGGCAAGATATTGGCTTTAGTAACTACTAATATACTTTTATTATACCTGATCCGGGTAACATTTTTACACGAAGTTGTACCTTAGCACTCAATTTTAAACCACTTCTATTAACCATTTATTATGCTACAACGTTACAACATTACCCTGCTTTTGCTGGCCATGCTGGTATTAGCCGCCTGCCATGAAACCCCGGCTACCGGGGTAGATCATACCGCTTATTTTACGCCGGTGGATAGCGGAGTGCAAACCGGTGGCGTAAAGATCATCCCCATCAGCACGGCAAAAGGAACGTTTAACATCTGGACCAAGCGTACCGGTAACAATCCTAAAATAAAGGTATTGCTTATAACAGGTGGCCCCGGTGCTACCCATGAATATGCAGAAGCATTTGACAGCTTTTTCCCGCAGGAAGAGATAGAATACATCTATTACGATCAGCTGGGATGCGGCAATTCCGATAATCCCAATGATACTGCCCTGTATGACCTGAACCGCAGTGTGGATGAAGTGGAGCAGGTACGCAAAGCGCTCAACCTCACGAATGAGAACTTTTACATCTGGGGACATTCCTGGGGTGGCATTGTTGCCATGGAATATGCGCTCACATACCAGGATAACCTTAAAGCCCTGATCATTTCTGATATGATGGCCAGCGCAAAGGATTATAACGACTATGCAGATAACGTACTGGCCAAACAGATGGATCCTAAGATCCTGGACAGCATCCGCGCCATTGAAGCAAAAAATGATTTTGACAATCCCAAATACATGGAGCTGCTGATGCCTAATTTTTATGCAAAACATATTTGCCGTTTACCGGAATTTCCGGATCCGGTTACACGTTCCCTGGGCAAGCTGAATGAATCATTTTACAGGACTATGCAGGGCCCCAGCGAATTTGGATTGTCCGGTAAGCTGACCAGCTGGGATGTTAAAGGAAAATTACCGCAGATCAAAGTACCTACCTTAAGCATTGGTGCAAAGTATGATACCATGGATCCGGAACATATGAAGTGGATAGCGGGCCAGGTGCAGAACGGCAGTTATTTATATTGTCCCAACGGCAGCCATTTGTGTATGTATGATGATCAGGCGGTTTACATGAAAGGGCTGGTTAAATTCATACTGGCAGTGAATAATGGAGAAAAGAAAGTTGCGCTTAATTAAGATGTAATTCATAGCCACTCCGGCTAGGGGTGGCTATGTTATTTTAAGCTTTTCTCAAAGCATACACTATTCTCAACATCCACATACTGCCCAAAATTCGGCACCTGTTTGTAACCATTCTTTTTATAAAGGGCAATGGCCTCCGGTTGGTTCTTACCGGTTTCCAATACACAGGTTGTAACGTTAAGCTCTTTGCACCAGGCTTCCAGCGCAAGCAACACTATTGAAGCAATGCCCTGCCCGCGTTTATCTGATACAACATACATGCGCTTTATTTCCATCACTCCCGGTGCATAGGCTCTTAAAGCGCCACAGCCTGCAGGTGTATCCTGGTCGTAAGCGACAATAGCATATTCTAAATAATCTGTTTTATTCAATTGTGCCAGGAACAAATGTTCCTCCCCGTCGCGTTCCTTTAATTCCTGGTCCAGCAGGGTTACAAGCGCCTGGAAATTTTCATTATCAGAATTGGTGCGTTGAATCGTGATCATGGCTTAAAGTTTATATTTCCCCGGTACATTCCACTCATTTTCCGGCTAAATTTTAGCAATTGTTATCCAAACAGTTATTTTTTTATTAAGTTTATGCTCAATCTACCAACCGTAATCTGGTATGCGCTAATTGAAAATGGAGGGACAAAAGCTCATAGATCAGGATGAAAAGTTGCTGCAGGAAAGGTTTACGGCCTATTTCCGCAACTTTGAATGTCCCCTTTACTTTTTTGCGCTTAAATTAACCCAGTCAGAATTACTCTCCCGCGACATTATCCAGGACGTATTTATAAAGCTCTGGACCATCCGCCACCAGTTTGATGATATTAAGAATATGGAGGACTACCTCTATAAAATGGTGCGCAACAAAGTGCTGGATGTGCTGCGCCAGCTGGCCAAAGACCGTAAGCTGCGGGCAGAGTATTTTAACGACCATCAATGGGAAGAATCCCGCACCTATGAAACGATCATCGCAAAGGAGTATGCATTTGCCCTTTCAGAAGCCATTAACCAGCTGCCGCCCCAGCGCCGTATTATTTACCAGCTAAGCCAGGTAGAAGGCCGCAGCCGTAATGAAATTGCCCGGGAGCTGGACATTTCCCCCTCTACCGTAAAGAACCAGCTCACTGCCGCACTTAGCTATCTCCGTAAGGTAGTGGCCGGGCAAATAAAGTTTTTTTAAATTTTTTTCCATCTCAATAGGACATCCCCTTTTTTCAAACGTCACATGTACGTACCGTATTTAATACCATAAGGCTTGGACAAGGAGCATTTCAAATACCTGTTTAGATTATACGTTTCCGGGAAATGTACCCCGCAGGAAAGGGACGAATTTTTTGACCTGCTGGAAGCGCATAAGGAGGATGAAACCATTATATCCTTAATGGACGGGCTTTACAGCGAGATCAGGATGGAAACACCATCTGCCTCCTATGTAAACAACCAGGGTCGCATGGATCTTGCCGGTCCTGCGCACCAACCCGGAAAAGTGGTACCCTTACGTTCCCGGTTTAAAACCTATAGGTGGGCAGCTGCCGCAGCTTTGCTTTTATTAATAACAGCAGGAGGGTGGTTGCTTACCCAACGCCATACAGATGTTGCTTTGGCCACTAATACCGCAGCCGGTAAAAAAGTGGAGGTGGTATCTGCCTTTACCAGCATCCGCACCGGCAACCATGAGAAAAAGGTGATTGTGTTAACAGACAGTACCCGCATTGTGCTGAATGGCGCCACAGAGCTGCGCTACCCGGATCATTTTGATCCGGAAAAGCGGGAAGTGTACCTGGAAGGGGAAGCTTTTTTTGAAGTATCCAATGCAGCTGCCTGGCCTTTTGTGATCCGCTCCGCCGGTGGCATGTCTACCACAGTACTGGGCACCTCCTTTAATATCAAAGCCTACCCGGATCGCCGCCAGGCCATTGTATCCGTGGTAACAGGCAAGGTAAAGATCACAAGGAACGAAAAAGATATTTCTATACTAATAAAGGGACAGGAGCTGCGCATGACCATGCAAACCGGCGCAGCAGAACAACGCAATACCGGCGGGAATACCATTGCCGGCTGGCAAACAGGCGATATCAGCTTTAACGACGAAACACTGGAGGATATACTGAAGGATCTCCAGATCTTTTACGGGGTGAATATAAGGATCAGCAATGCCGGGTTGGCCAACCTGGTTATCACAACAGGATTTAAGAAGAACACATCCATTGAGAATGCGCTGGATGTAGTATGTGAGCTGGCGAATGCCAGGTACACAAAGAACAATGAAGGCTATGTAGTTTACTGACCACACACATTTTAATCAACCAACTAAAGTACGAGATGACAAAAAAGATTGTTGTAGTGCTAATGGCAGTGTTATGCCTGGGCTATTCCCTATCTTATGCACAACAGAATGAGGGTACGGTTACGCTGCACCTGGATAACACTACGGTTAAAGAAGTGCTGCGCCAGATGCAGCAGCAAACAGGAAAGTATTTCGGCTACCAGTCAAAAGACCTGGAAGGCCTTCCCCGCCTGCAGTTTGAGTGTATAAACCAACCATTGAGCGAAGCGTTAAAACAGCTGCTGAACAACACGGGCCTCACTTTTACGGTAAGAGGCAATAATGTGCTGATAAAAAAAAGTGCTGAAAAACCGGCCGGCGCCCGGCAAATAGAGGTTACGGTCACGAACATAGGCACACGGGCCGTTAGCGGCCGGGTTACCAATGCAGAGCAGCAGGGCATACCCGGCGTTTCAATCCTGGGGCTGGAATCAAAGAAAATGGCCTTTACCAATGATAACGGTGAATATTTTATACAGGTTCCGGACGATGAAACCATGCTGTCATTTTCCAGCGTTGGTTTTGAGAGCAGGAATGTGATGCTGGATGCAGGTAAGAATTATAATGTAACATTAAAGGAAAGGGTAGGCACCCTGAAGCAGGTAGAGGTAGTATCCACCGGGTATGTGAACCTGCCTAAAGAGCGCGCCACCGGCTCATTTGGTGTGGTAACCGCCAAAGACTTGGAAAAAATACCGGTGCCCAATGTGATCAACCGCCTGGAAGGGCAGGTGCCTGGCGTACAGCTGAACCTTACGGAATCTGATAACAGTTTTGTATATGGTAACCTCAGGGGCGATGTGGAAGGCAACGGCAGCTATGCCGTAACCATCCGCGGCGTTTCAACCACCAGCACGGACGTAAACAGGAAGCCCCTGCTGGTAATAGATGGTTTCCCAACGGAGCAGGATATACGTACTATTAACCCGGCAGATGTGGAGCAGATCACTTTCCTGAAAGATGCTGCTGCCGCCTCTATCTGGGGCGCACGCGCTTCTGCCGGTGTGATCGTGATCACCACCAAAAAAGGAAAGATGAATGATGGCGCACCGCATATTTCTTTTTCCGCCGGCGTGGGTTTTAACGGCAAACCCCGGCTCTCCTCATTACCTTTTATGAATGCCACGCAGATGATAGATTATGAGCAGGAGCTGGTAGATAAAAGAATGATCACGGATCCGGTGAATACGTACCCCGCCAACCAGCGCTCCATTAGCCAGGCAGTAGACTGGATGTTCCGTTTAAAGCGGGGAGAGGTAACGCAGGCGCAGGAAGATTCGGCCTTTGCCATTTTCAGGAGCCGCGATTCCAGGCAGCAGGTCAGCAAATACCTGTTACGCCCGGCATCCACCCAGCATTATGACCTGAACATCAACGGTGGTACCAGCCGGCATACCTATTTTGTATCCGGCGCCTATGACCGGGAAAATACCAGCGCTAAAAAAACTGCTGGTGAAAGAATGACGTTATCCGTAAACCAGGACTTCAAATTTTTCAGGAATATTACTTTATCTGCCAACCTGCGCGGCAGCTGGTTCCGATACACTTCAGGCGATCCCGGCGTAGGTGTGTACGCACGTTCTCCTACCCCGGTAATG
>JGI24740J21852_10001515_pt1 | contig 10677 bp, 10 predicted proteins | sample KBSCornC6_FD_21852 | JGI IMG/M metagenome (IMG submission 21852) | reverse complement strand
GAGACGATACGGCCGAGAATCTTCTTCCCCTCCTTGGCGGCTTGCTTTGCCGTCATCAAGACCACCGCGCCTGCCCCATCGTTGATTCCCGAGGCACTGCCGGCGGTGACAGTGCCATCCTTTTCGAAGGCCGGCTTGAGCTTGGCCATGGCCTCCAGCGTGGCGCCGTGCCGCGGGTATTCGTCGGTGTCGACAATGATATCGCCCTTGCGGCTTTTGATCGTGACTGGCGCGATTTCGTCCTTGAACCTACCGGCCTTCTGCGCCGCTTCGGCCTTCTGCTGGGAGGCCACGGCAAATTCATCCTGCTGAGCGCGGGTGATCTGATATTGCCGGGCCACGTTCTCGGCGGTGTTGCCCATGTGGTAGCCGTTGAAGGCGTCCCACAATCCGTCCTTGATCATGGTGTCCACCAGTTCAAAGCCGCCCATCTTGACGCCGCTCCGCAGATATTGCGCATGCGGCGCCATGCTCATCGATTCCTGGCCGCCAGCGACCACAATATCGGAATCGCCGTTGACCAGCGCCTGATACCCCAGCGCCACCGAGCGCAGGCCCGATCCGCACAACTGGTTGATGCCCCAGGCCGGACTTTCAACCGGGATGCCCGCGGCAATGGAGGCCTGGCGCGCGGGGTTCTGACCCTGCGCCGCTGTGAGAATCTGCCCCATGATCACCTCGGAAACACGCGCCGGCTCGATACCGGCCCGCTCCAGCGCAGCCTTGATCGCAATCGCCCCAAGTTCGTGGGCGGGCGTGGTGGCGAACGCGCCATTGAAACTTCCAACCGGGGTACGGGCGGCACTGACGATGACGACATCGTCTGACATGGGCATCTCCTGGGCTTGGGGTCCGTTGCGGTGGCAGGCATTGATCGGCCTTCCCCGATCGTCCGCTTAACCTAGTAGAGGCCCGCGGGATGGCCAAGGGGTACCAACGGCTAAGCAGCGCGCAAAAGAGCGTGACGTTTCCTGGTGAGGGCGACGGCACCGGGATAGTGGCGAAAGATAAGAGATCGCCGGTCGCCCTTTTGTCCGTCGGAAGCCCGCTGATTAACCGTGCTGCACAAAACGGTAGCCGAACCGCATTGAAAATGCTTACCTTTGCTGCATTGCGTTGCTCGTTTGCCCGTTGGCGCTGCCTGCGGGTTTCTCCTCTCTCGCTGTGCAGTGTGAGCCTATGGCAAAAACGGACCAGCCCACGACGATTAAAAAGTACGCCAATCGCCGGCTCTATAATACCGGGACAAGCACCTATGTGACGCTCGAGGATCTCGCGGCGATGGTGAAGGAGGGTGAGGATTTCCTGGTCTATGACGCCAAGACCGGCGATGACATCACCCGCTCTGTTCTGGCGCAAATCATTTTCGAACAAGAAAACAAGGCCGGGCAGAACCTGCTTCCCACCACTTTCCTGCGCCAATTGATCCGCTTCTATGGCGACAGCATGCAAATGGTGGTGCCGCGTTATCTCGAACAATCGATCGACACCTTGACGCGCGAGCAAGAGAAGTTTCGCAAGCAGCTTGCCAATACGTTCAGCGGCACGCCCTTTGCGCCGCTGGAAGAGCATGTTCGCCGCAACATGGAGCTGTTTCAGCAAACTTTTTCGATGTTCAAGCCGTTCGTGCCGCCGCGCGCAGGCGCTGCAGCTGCAGCTGAAGCCGACAAGGAACCTGAAGCCTCTACCGCGGAAGACAATATCGAGGATCTGCGCCGCCAGATGAAAGAAATGCAGGAGCGCCTCGAACGGATGTCACCCAAGAAGGACCAGTGATCGGCGAATACTGCGATTCTCAGGCGTGAGGGCCGGCCTTCCAGGGCCGCTCGGACGATGCAAGTCCGGTCAGCCTTCCCTGAATGAAGTCGCAACCCCAATCGCGGAGCATGGCGGCTGACGCCTCGTCCTGAACCCATTCAGCCACGGTCTTGATATCAAGACGACGCGCCAACTCAATCAAGGTTTGTACGAAGGCCCGATCATCGGCCGAATGCGCGATGTTCTTTACGAACGCGCCATCGATCTTCACGAGATCGACGCCCAGCCTGCGAAGATTACGAAACGAGGTGTAGCCCGCGCCAAAATCGTCAATGGCAATGCGGCTGCCGAGCTGCTTAAGCCGCGCGACGAAGTCGCTAAGATTATCGACATTGCGGACCGCGACCGTCTCGGTGATTTCGACGATGAGCCGCTCGGCAACGCCAGGATAGCGCTCAATCAACGATTCCATCGACGCCAGCCACTCCGGTTCCATCGCGGTGTCCGGCGACACGTTGAGGCTGAGCTGCACGCCTGGAGCGGCCGCGAGTTCAGCGATTACAAGCTCCAGCACCCGATAATCGACCAGTCTAATCAGGCCGAGCCTTTCGGCGACTGACACAATATCGGGTGCCAGCAGCGTGCGCCCATCATCCTGCTCCATCCGAACCAGGCACTCGAAGAAGACGGCCTTTCGCGAGGTTGCATCAACGACCGGTTCAAATGCCGTCACGATACGGCCTTCGTTGAGCGCGGTGACNATTTCATCGGTCACACGGATATTGACGCGACGCTGGGCATCACGCTCGGCATTCGGACGCCACAACAAAAACGAGCTTGCACGGCGACGCTTGGCGGCATCGAGCGCTTCCTGCACCCGGTTCAACGCCTCGTCTGAGGAATGCGCATAACGCGGAATATGCAAGGCGCCGATCGAGATCGTGGCTGAAACCGGTCCCAGCCTGGTGGGAACGATTTCGTCGCGAACCGCGGCCAAGAACCGCTCGGCCGCAATACGCGCGTCCTCGATCGTGCAATTCTTCAGGATCAAGCCGAATTTGTTGCCTGAGAAACGGCCGAGTACGTCGCCGCCGCGCAGCCGAAGGCGGATGCGGACGGCGATCTCGGCGATGACTTCGTCGGCGACATCGAATCCAAAGGCATCATTGATCCGGGTCAGATGATCGACTCCGACCAACATGAAAACGCTTGAGGCGCGGAACCGCTCCGCTTCCTCGATGGCTTCCGCGAGCGCCGCGATCAGATGGGTACGATTAAGTTCGCCGGTAAGCGGATCGTGACGGGACAGGCGAAGCAATTGCTCGTCATGAGCGCGGCGCTCACTATTGATACGCACGATCCCCTGTACACGGGCCGGACCGCCATCGGCGCCGGGAAACCAGCACCCGGTTTCCTCAATCCAGAGCAGATCGGCGGCAGCACTGATGCGCACCCCATATTCGATACGGTAACGGACGCCGCCATCCTCGGCGGGGACGGAGGACCGGCGAAGCACGTCGGTACGAATGCTCTGCATGGGCTCGATGACCCTGGAAAACGCGGCGCCGGTAGCGAGCGTCGCCGGCGCCAAGTCGCCGAAGATCATGGCGACATGATCGCTCCAGAGAAGAGAGTCACTGGCGATATCCCAGGTGAAGACGGCCTGGCCAAGGGAGGCCAGAATCGGCGACGCCTGCGGGGATTGCGTGCTCAAGATCGTCTCGCCTCGGAACGCCTTCACACCAGCCTCTTCCACAAACTCGATAACAATCTGGAAACCATGCCGAGATGTGCCGCGGAACCATCTCCGATAATCCGGCATAGGCTTTGCGAGGCGGTGTAATCAGGGGACACGTCGTCCCAAAATGATACGGCGTCAGTCGAGTAAAGTCATGCGTAACGAGCCGCTCTCCGTATCGGATGATGAGCTTCTGCAGGACCAGTGTTCGCCAACCTGCAGGGCGCTGGTTCCGTTCGTCGCCCCCCTCCAGTGGTCAGAGGTACCGGATCAGCAGCAATCGCGGGCGGATTTCGTCGCCCATCTGATCGCCACCGAACAAGGCCACCGGCCTGGCCGCCAGCAAGAACGCGCCACCGTGGATGCACGGATGGCCTATGGCACAAGTTCGCGGCCGTGTACGAAAGCGGGACTACGAATGAAGACGACCATCTGACGTCGGCTGCGCCTCATCGGGAAGCGACCCCTCGATCGTCCCGGTTTGGGGATGGCCCGACGATATCGGTTTGGAAGGCGCCATCAGAACGGATTCCGCGATTAAGGCTGCGGTAGGTACAGGCGAATTGGCCTCGGTCGGCGTCGGCGCGGAGCTGACGACCGGCTGGGACGGCTGTTCAGCCACCGGCCTCGGTGAGGTTCGGACATCGGAAGCCGTGGCTACCACCCGGCCGCGCCCAACCCGAAGCGCCAATCCAGCCAGGAAATCCACCAGCGTCAGTAAACCCAGCAAAAAATAGGTTGAGGTGCCGAACGGCGGCAGCAGCAGGAATTCGGCACAGGCGGCCGCCAAAATCACGAAGGACAGCAAGTGGTCCATCAGAAATCGTGAGCCGGGACGGGCCGCTTTAACGATTTCCAGCAATAGCAGCAGGATACCGGCCGCGAGCAGGAAGTCGCTTAGGGTCACGGCCCAGGCGGCCCCGGAAATCAACGTCAGCGTCAACAGCGGCGCGGTCAGCGCAACGCCCGGCATCAGAAAGATGAGGATGTTGTAGACGGCGAGCGGGATCAGAAGCAGCGGGAAACCGACCATCGACAGCCCAGTATTACCGGCGACAGGAGGGCTTCCGGCAGGGAAACACGATCGAGCGCCGCACCGACCTGCTCTGGCAGATCAGTAAGGACGAATTCAGGCAGGCGACCTGAGCGAGGCGACTTCGCGCCGCAAGCTCGTTCAATTTTCCTGCTTCCTGTCGTTCGGCCGGATAATATCCGGCCAGCCTCACCGCCTGGTGATCGCGGCGATCAGGATTCTTTCTTGGCCTTGAGAACCTGGCGTCCCTTATACATGCCGGTCTTCAGGTCGAGGTGGTGAGGACGGCGCAGCTCGCCCGAATCCTTGTCCTCAGCATAGGTCGGCTGCTTCAACGCGTCCGCCGAGCGGCGCATGCCACGCCGGGACGGCGAGGTTTTTCTTCTGGGAACGGCCATTTCGATGCCCTCTAGGGAATTGGTGAAGGCATCGCGCGTCAGACAGGCCGCTTTCGGGCCCGGAGGTTCGATGCCGATAAGGCCGCGCTTATAGAGGAAGGAATTGCGCAAAGCTAGGTTCAAAATGCGCGCCTTGGCCCTAAAAGCCGCGTTTTTCGTGCCAGCAGCGCCGCAGTTCCGGGGCCTGCGCCCGGGCCGCGTAGGTCCCGGCCAGCCGGCGAACCCCAGGACCGGGGCTCCGGGCGCTGCGCCGGACGGGATTGGGCAAAATAGCCGCGAGCAGCGCCGCCTCCCGGCCCGACAGGGTCACGGCGGAGTGGCCGAAGGCGTAATTGGCCCCGGCTTCGGCGCCAAATTGCCCGGAAGGGCCGAGTTCGGCGATGTTCAGGTAGATTTCAAGGATTCGCTGTTTGGACAGCACCTGGTCAATCCACAGCGCCAGGGGAAGCTCCAGTCCCTTACGGATCACGCTCCGCCCCGGCCAGAGGAACAGGTTTTTGGCGACCTGCTGGGTAATGGTTGATCCTCCACGTGACACCTCGCCATCCTCGGCATCATCGATGACATCGCGGAGCGCGTCCCAGTCGACGCCGTGATGGCTGCAGAATTTGGCGTCTTCCGCACCGACCACGCTGAGCGGCAGCAAAGGCGACATTGTGCCGAGATCGACCCATTGCCGTGCGACCGGAACGCCGGTGACCCAGCGCCAAACCATCAGCGTGGAAACCGGATGACCCACCCGATAGAGCGGCGCCAACAAATAGGGCAGCGCCAGAACCGCGAGCACGATCAGCAATAGATTTCGGACGATACGCAAAGTCTCGACTTCTGGTTTAAATCGCTGGGGCGGAGGAGAAAGCTCGGGCCATATCCCCCGACAGTGCCGGCTTTTCCAGCACTTTTTAAGGCGCGTCTGCCGTCGACCTCCGACTATTCGCCGGCTTTTCCTGCCACTGGGTGGCGAATGCCGGCACCCCATCCGCAATTGACGTAACCTCTGCCATCAACGATTGTCCCGCCGATTTGATTGCGATGTTTGTTCTGGAGTGATGGATGACGACCGGCACTGATGATTTTGCCAAGCGGCTGGATGGTACCGCCGAAGACACCGAGGCTCTGCTGGCGCGCCTGTTGTCCGATGCGCCGTTGGCCGACGAAATCGTGCGGCCGAAGCGGCTGATGGAGGCGATGCGCTATTCGAGCCTTGGCGGCGGCAAGCGGCTCCGTCCGTTTTTGGTGGTGGAGAGCGCGGCGGTGTTCGGCGTCCCGCGGCAGGCGGCATTGCTCGCGGGCGCAGCGCTGGAGTGCATCCATTGCTATTCACTGATCCATGACGATTTGCCGGCGATGGACAATAGCGACCTGCGCCGCGGAAGGCCGACCCTGCACAAGAAGACCGATGATGCGACCGCCATCCTCGCCGGCGACGGACTTTTGACACTGGCCTTCGACATCATCACCCGCGATGAGATCCACTCGGACCCAACCGTGCGGCTGCTATTGACCCGCGCCTTGGCGCGTGCCTCCGGCATTGGCGGCATGGTCGGTGGCCAGATACTCGACCTTGCGGGCGAGGGCCGGTTCGGCGACCGCGAGCCGGTCGACGTGGCGCGGCTGCAGCAGATGAAGACCGGGGCCCTGCTTCGCTTCGGCTGCATCGCCGGCGCAATCCTCGGCCAGGCCTCCGCCAAGGACTACCAGGCGCTCGACGATTACGGCCGGGCGCTGGGTGAGGCGTTCCAGATCGCCGATGATCTGCTTGATGTCGAGGGCGATGCGGCCGCGCTCGGCAAGCAGACCGGCCAGGATGCGGCACTTGGCAAAACCACGTTTGTGACCCAGCTAGGAATCGATGGCGCCAAGCAGCGCGTACGTGACCTGATCGACCGCGCCGACGCGGCGCTCGCCCCATTCGAATCGCGAGGCGATACTTTGCGCGCCGCGGCGCGATTTGTGGCCGAGCGCAAGAACTGACGTGGCGGAGCAAAAGCACGACATTGAGGAGATCGTTGCCCGCTTTCGACAAATGCCGATGGCGGCACGGATCGTCTACGCCCGCCCCCGCACCTTCTTTGCCATCGCTATCGGCATTGTGGCGTTCTTCCTGCTGCCCGGCAGCGAACGGCTCGTGACGCGCCTGCTGATCAGCTGGAATATCTTCACCTCGACCTATCTCATTCTCGCCTATTTCATGATGTTTCGCTGCGGCCTCGCGCACATCCGGCGCAATGCGAGGATGCAGGATGACGGCCGCTTTCTGATCCTGATGGTGACCGCGCTCGGCGCTTTCGCCAGCATCGCCGCGATCGTCTCCGAACTCGGCGCTTCGCACCGAGGCACTCCCGAGCTGATCCTCTCGACCGTGACCATCGCGCTTTCCTGGGCGATCGTGCACACCACCTTCGCACTCCACTACGCCCATGAATTCTATCGGGGACGCGAACCCGGCGGCCTGCAATTTCCAACCGGCAACGAGCGCGAGGATGCCGATTACTGGGACTTTGTGTATTTCGCCTTCGTCATCGGTATGACCGCGCAAGTCTCCGATGTCGGCATCACCGACAAGACCATCCGGCGGACGGCAACCGCCCACGGCATTGCTTCGTTCTTCTTCAACACCGCGCTGCTGGCGCTGATGGTCAACATCGCCGCCAGTGCACTTTAAGCTGCGGTGCAGCGGCGCACCGCTGAGGGCTGCTGCACCGCATTGACCTTGCCGCGCTTCCGGGCAAATTGAAGAAGTCGACGAGCTTGCCCCCGCAACGTCCACGAGACCGGATCCGGAATCGCCTTGGAACATATATTTCAGCTATTCCTGACGCTGGTCGCCATTTTGGCGGGTACCGCTCTGCTGGCGCGTCGGCTCAACATCGCGCCAGCCATTCTGCTGATGCTGGGCGGGATCGCTCTGACCTTTGTTCCACGGATGCCGTCGTTCGAGCTTCCGCCCGATCTGGTGTTGCTGGTGGTACTGCCGCCCCTGATCTATTCGGCGAGCGTTGCCATGAGCTGGCGCGAATTCAAATCCAATTTGCGCCCGATCATTCTGCTTGCGGTCGGCTGCGTGATCTTCACGGCCTGCGCGGTGGCCGCCGCCACCCACTATCTGATCGGCCTGCCCTGGAATGTTGGCTTCCTGCTTGGCGCCATCGTGGCGCCGCCTGACGTCGTTGCGCCGCTCGCAATCGCACGGCGGCTCGGATTGCCACGGAATATCCTCGTCGTTCTAGAAGGTGAAGGACTGGCCAATGATGCCACCGCGCTGATCCTTTATCGTTTCGCCGTGACGGCGATCGGCACCGGGCTGTTCTCACTGCCAGAGGCCACCGGCAGTTTCCTTGCGATCATCACCAGCGAAATGCTCTACGGCACCGCTATCGGTTGGATCAGCCTGCGGCTGCGAAATCGCGCCCGCGACCCGCAGGTCGAGATCACCTTGTCGCTGCTCACGCCCTATATCGCCTATTGGGTTCCGGAGCATTTCGGCGGCTCAGGTGTCATCGCCACCGTGGCTTGCGGCCTCTACATCAGCTGGAACGGGCCACTGCTGATTTCGGCGGCAACCCGGCTGCAGGGAATCTTCTTCTGGGATCTCGTGATCTATCTGATCGAGGGACTTCTGTTCCTTGTCACCGGCCTTCAGATGCGCTCGCTGGTGGAGAAGTCGAAAGCATTCGCAATCCATGACATCCTGACGGCGACCGCTCTGGTGACGGTGATCGTGATCATCGCCCGGTTCGCCTGGGTATTTCCCGCCACTTTTCTCTCGCGCTTGATCAGCCGGCACCCGCGCCGCCGTGATCCTGCTTCCTCCTGGCGAGCAGTCTTCGTGGTGGCATTCACCGGCGTTCGCGGCGCAGTCTCGCTCGCGGCCGCGCTCGCGCTGCCTCTGACCCTCAGCAACGGCGACGATTTTCCCTATCGGGATCTCATCCTGTTCGTCAGCTTCGGCGTCATTTTCATTACCTTGGTAGGCCTCGGCCTCGGCCTGCCGGCGGTCGTGCGCTGGCTCGGCATCCACCGGGAGGGGCGGAAGGAACATATCGCGGAGCACGACGCGGAGATCGCAGCACGGCGGCAGGCGCTTGATGCGGCCCTGACCTCGCTGAAGACGATGACAAATGAGCGCGACTTATCGCTTGAGGTTATCAAGCTGTTGCGCGCCCGCCATGAGACCCGTTGGAATCAACTGCCGGATACGCTTGCCCACGACGTCTCGGCGGCGGGGACGGAGATAACCCGCGAATTGATCTCGACCGAGCGAAAATTCATTCACACGCTACTGCGAGACGGCCGGATCACCGATGAGGTCCGGCGTCGCATCGAGCGCGACCTCGACCTGGAAGAAGCAAGCCTCGCCAATCGCGAATATCGCGCGCCGATTTGAGCCGCGGTTATTCCGCCGCGCTGATGCCCGCGGGAACAGCCGTTGCACCGCCGTAGCGCTGATCGATGTAGTCGATCACCATCGCCTTGAAATCGCTGGCAATGTTGGGGCCCCGAAGGGTGCGGAATTTCTTGCCGTCGACAAATACCGGCGCGGCCGGCGTCTCACCGGTGCCGGGCAGGGAAATGCCGATGTCGGCATGCTTGGATTCGCCGGGTCCGTTGACGATACAACCCATGATGGCGACGTTGAGATTCTCGACGCCGGGATAGCGTGAACGCCAGCTCGGCATCTCGTCGCGAATGAAATCCTGGATGCTGCGGGCCAATTCCTGGAACGTGGTGGAGGTCGTGCGACCGCAGCCGGGGCATGCTGCCACCAGCGGCACGAAGGTGCGGAAACCCATGGTCTGCAGCAATTCCTGCGCGACCTGCACTTCGAGGGTCCGGTCGCCGCCCGGCTCGGGCGTCAGCGAAATACGGATGGTGTCGCCAATGCCGTCCTGCAGGAGAATACCGAGCGCCGCCGACGAGGCNACAATTCCCTTCGATCCCATGCCCGCCTCGGTGAGGCCGAGATGAATCGCATAATCCGAGCGCGCCGCCAGCTCCTTATAGACCGCGATCAGATCCTGCACGGCAGAAACCTTCGCCGAGAGAATCATGCGGCTTTTCGGCAGGCCGATTTCCTCGGCCCGCGCCGCCGACAGGAGCGCCGACTGCACCATCGCCTCGCGCGTCACCGCGCGCGCATCGAGCGGCTCGGGAGACTTGGCATTGTCTTCCATCAGCCTGGTCAGCAATTCCTGATCGAGCGAACCCCAATTGGCGCCGATCCGCACGGCCTTGTTGTTCTTGATGGCGATCTCGACAATATCGGCGAACTGGGTATCCCGCTTGTTCTTGAAGCCGACATTGCCGGGATTGATACGATATTTATCGAGGGCCTCGGCGCATGCCGGATGGTCTGCAAGCAGCTTGTGGCCGATATAATGGAAGTCCCCAATCAGCGGCGTGGTGATGCCGCGTTTGCGCAAGGCGTCGCGAATGTGAGGTACGGCGGCGGCGGCCTCGTCGCGGTCCACCGTGATCCGCACCATCTCCGAGCCGGCGCGCGTCAACGCCGCGACCTGCTCCACCGTACCGGCAACGTCAGCGGTGTCGGTATTGGTCATGGACTGGACCACGATCGGCGCACCGCCACCCACGGCGACATCGCCAACCATGACCTGCGTGGTCCGATGCCGGGCCTTCGGCCCGGCGGCGTCATTTTGCAACGGATTTTCAAGCTTGTTCATGGGGTCTCGAATATCAGGTTTTGAAGGCGTTCAGCAATCCAGCAATCGGGGATTCCGGCCTCCATG
>JGI24740J21852_10001514_pt1 | contig 10680 bp, 10 predicted proteins | sample KBSCornC6_FD_21852 | JGI IMG/M metagenome (IMG submission 21852) | reverse complement strand
CATATCCACTTCCGGAGCGGCCATTGCGCCGGAGGGTCCTGGCGGCTTATATACCGCACCTATCCCGTCATGCTGACCAGATGGCTTCGCCCCCCAGGGGGGTGGGCGAAGGACAAAGGAGATTTGCCATGAGCCATGCACCGCTGATGCCAAAGGCGACCGCCGTGTGGCTGCTCGACAATACCGCGCTGACCTTTGATCAGGTCGCCGATTTCACCAAAATGCACCCGCTCGAAATCCGCGCCATTGCCGATGGCGATGCCGCCCAGGGCATCAAGGGCATGGACCCTATTTCGACCGGGCAACTTTCCCGCGACGAAATCGAAAAGGGCGAAAAGGATCCGGACTACCGGCTCAAGCTCGGCGAAAGCAAGGTCGTGTTGCCGACGCAGGCCAAGAAGAAGGGTCCGCGTTATACGCCGGTCTCGCGTCGCCATGAGCGCCCGAGTGCCATCCTGTGGTTGGTCCGCAATCATCCGGAATTGAAGGATGCCCAGATCATGCGGCTGGTCGGCACCACCAAGACGACCATTGCCAGCGTCCGCGATCGCACTCATTGGAATGCCTCGACGCTGACCCCGATGGACCCGGTTACGCTCGGGCTGTGCTCGCAAATCGAACTGGATTTCGAGGTGCAGCGCGCGGCAAAGGAAAAACCCGCCGACACCACCTATGGCGGCGCGACGCTGCTGCCGGCTTCCGAGACCACGCGCAAGGAGCCTGAATACGAGGCCGACGAAAAGCAGCGGGACGATCTCAACGTGGACGCCGTGTTTGCCAAGCTGAAAAACCTTGGCGGCAAGAAGCAGGACGACGAATAGCGCGCGTCCCCTTTCCACCAAGAAGAATCCAACGCGGCGGATCCATTCCGCCGCGTTTTGCTTTTGACAGCCGACTTGGTCGCCTGTCGAAGCTGCAGAGCGTCCATGTAGCAGCGGTGGGACATCGCCACGGGTCCGCGCGCCGCTGCGGAAGGGGCACAGGCTGGCGCAAATCCAGCGCATCCACGCTAGTTCGGATGATTCAGCATGTGTTCGGCGAGATCGCGCTGACGACGGTCCGTCCGTGCAGCCGCCTTGTCGCGCAGGACGTCGCGATCGCGCCGACAGGCAATATATTCCGACGACCCTACGGCGACATTGTTGGCGCGGCAGACCACATCGTCATCCTGATCCAGGCTGGAAAGCGAGGTGGTACCTCGCTCGGCGCAGGCCGCAAGCCCAAGCGAGGCCACGGTGAGGATCATCAAATGCGTTCCGAATAATGATCGCTGCATTCGACCACCTGCACAGGCACAAAACCACCTGCAGGCGTGCCGCTTCTTTGCATCAAAAGCAAGGCGCTTGCTCACAGCCCGGCGAACGGACAAGCCGGCCAGGTGAACGAGGTCAGACCCGGCCCTTCAGCGCCTCATCGATCTCATCCAGCACCTTGGGATCCTCGATCGTGGCCGGCATGGTCCAGGCTTCGCCGTCAGCGATCTTCTTGATGGTGCCCCGAAGGATTTTGCCGGAGCGGGTCTTGGGCAATCGTCCGACGGTAATAGCAAGCTTGAAAGCGGCGACCGGCCCGACCTTCTCGCGCACCAGCGCAACGATCTCCTTCTCGATCTCGGCCGGCTTGCGGGTGACGCCAGCTTTCAGCACCAAAAAGCCACAGGGCACCTCGCCCTTGATCGCATCCTTCACGCCGAGCACAGCGCACTCGGCCACATCGGGATGCGAGGCGAGAATTTCTTCCATCCCGCCGGTNGAAAGCCGGTGACCTGCCACATTGATGATGTCGTCGGTCCGGCCCATCACGAAGACATAGCCGTCTTCATCGACATAGCCGGCATCGGACGTCTTGTAGTAGCCGGGGAATTCGCTGAAATAGGCCTCGCGGCAGCGCTCATCCTGCTGCCACAGGGTTGGCAGGCATCCCGGCGGCATCGGCAGCTTGATCACGATCGAGCCCATGGTGCCCGGCTTTACTGGACGGGCGGCTTCATCGACGACTTCGACCTTGTAGCCCGGCATCGGAACCGTGGGTGAGCCAAGCTTGATTGGCAACTGACCGAGGCCGACCGGATTGCCGGCGATGCACCAGCCGGTTTCGGTCTGCCACCAATGGTCGATCACCGGCACGTTCAGCTGCTGCTCGGCCCATTCCACTGTCGGCGGATCGGCGCGCTCGCCGGCCAAAAACAGGGTGCGGAAGTTCGACAGATCGTATTTGCGGATCAGCGCGCCATCAGGATCATCCTTGCGGATGGCCCGGAACGCGGTAGGAGCGGTGAACAGCGCCACCGCCTTGTGTTCGGCGATCACCCGCCAGAACGCGCCGGCATCGGGCGTACCTACCGGCTTGCCCTCATACATGATCGAGGTCGCGCCATGAATCAGCGGGCCATAGATGATGTAGCTGTGACCGACCACCCAGCCGATATCGGAGCCGCACCACCAGACTTCCCCGGGCTTGACGCCATAAAGATTAGCCATCGACCATTTCAGCGCGACCAGATGCCCGCCATTGTCGCGGACCACGCCCTTGGGAATGCCGGTCGTGCCGGAAGTGTACAGAATATAGAGCGGATCGGTGGCGAGCACCGGCACGCAATCGGCGGATTTGCCGGCGGCCATCGCACCGCTACGCAACTTTGCCCAATCATGATCGCGGCCCGCGACGAGCTCACACTCCTGCTCGGGGCGTTGCAGAATGATGCAGGCCTCGGGCTTGACGCTGGAGAGCCTGATCGCCTCATCGAGCAGCGGCTTGTATTGCACGATGCGGCCGGGTTCGAGACCGCAACTGGCGGAGAGAACCAGTTTCGGCTTGGCATCCTCAATGCGGGTTGCGAGCTCCTTCGCCGCAAAGCCGCCGAACACCACGCTATGCACCGCACCGATCCGCGCGCAGGCCAGCATCGCCACCATGGCTTCGGGCACCATCGGCATATAAAGGATGACCCGGTCGCCCTTGGCGACGCCGAAATCCTGCATCACGGCGGCCAGGGTTTTGACTTCGCGCAGCATCTCGGCATAGGTGAATCGGCTGATTTTGCCGGTCAACGGCGAGTCGTGAATTAAGGCCAGCTGATCGCCGCGACCGCCGGCCACCTGGCGATCCAGCGCATTGTAACAGGTGTTGACCACGCCACCGACAAACCAGCGACCATAAATTCCGATCGACGGATCGAACACCTTCTCGGCCGGCTTGATCCAGTCGATCTCGCGCGCCGCCTCCGCCCAGAACCCTTCGGGGTCGGCCAGCGAGCGGGCATAAACCTCATGATATCGGCTGTTGGTCTGGCTCGTCATCTTCAACTCCCGCTCGGTCGCAGCCTGCTTTTGGGCGCCGTTTCCACGATTCTCAATTCAACCAAAGTCACGCCTGGTCCGAGCCTTCCGGCGTTGGCCTTGCGTCGGGAATGGATGTTGGGCCATTCAGTGTGCTGACATTGTCACGCTGCGAACCCGCAATTCAAGTCCGCGCGGTTGCGGCCGGCGGCGATTGATTTGGAGAAGATCGCGCTTCTGGATTGATGGCTAGTGCCGGCCAATCGCCATCAGCTGGTCGACGCGCTCGCTCAATGCCCGCTGCAGATCATAGCCGGGACTTCCAAAATTGCTGTCACGGCGTGCCGCGAACTCCTCCTGCTCGCGGCGCAGATTCTGCGCTGCCGGGGTGTCCCGCTGACCGGCATCGCGAACCGCCCGCGCCTGAAGCGCATTGATCGCGCGGTCGAGCGTGGCCAGATCCGAATTGTCACAGATCGTCCGCTCAAGCGGGCGGCTCGTTCTTGCACAATTGAAACTGGGTTTTGCATCGATCGCCATGACGGCGCCAAGCCGTTCCAGTTCGCTCGCCAGCAATTTGAAATTGGCGCGCGCGGCCGAATGACTAGAGTCGAGCCTGAGAGCAGCATCGAAGTCACGCATGGCCTTCGGTCGATTGCCCTTGCGCCGCCACACCTCGCCTCGGGCGTTCAATAGATCAGCCGATTTCGGATCGAGCCTGAGGGCGGTATCATAGTCATCCAGCGCCCGATCAAGGCGGTCTTCCCTGGCATTGGCCCCGGCGCGGGCCGTCAATGCCATTAACCGGTCAGCGCGCGAGGCGTGTTCATCTGCAATCACATCTCCGCAGCTTGCGATCGCCCGAGCGGTATCCGAACTGGCGGCGGCCGCCTGGCAAGGTGCCGAATTGACGCCGCTTGCGGCGGTTGGGTCCGCCACCGTGGCGCCGTGAGCGCCCGCTGCGGACAGAAGGCTTGCAAGGACAATGCTGTGAACCATCCGTGCCAGGCCCGGCATCACAGCTAACTCCGAAAAACCTACTGGAAGGTCATGTCCAGGCATTTAGAAATATCGGAACCAAGACCGGAGCTGATGATGATGCAGCCGCGAACCTTCTGCGCGTTATTGTCACTCGCCCATACGGCATAGCCGCCCGGGCCGAAAAACGAATTGGTATTCGGCGGCTCGGTCTCAGCGGCATCGAACGAATAGCTGGAGTCGGTTTCGAAGATTCGAGGTTTGCGCGTGCAGCCGCCATCGGACTGGACGTTGATCACTTCCTTGTTGTCCCGCGTGAGCGCCAAACTCACCTGGCACCTGAAATATTCCGACGTCTTCACATTGAAGATATAAGCGTAGGACTTGCAGGTGGACGTGTTAAGCTTGCCCGCACTCAATCCTCGGCTGCAGGCAATCCGCTGGTTGTTGCTGAGCTTGAACTCCTGGGCTTGCGCCAGCGTCGACGCTGCGACGAGAAACGCGACACTCCCACAAATCTTTCCGACGGATTTCATCCGAATCCTTCCTGTGATCTATTTCGGCCGACGGGATTTCTAACGTGACTTCGGCACGAGGGCGAATTGGTTTTGGGAAAGCGAGCCATCAGGCACGTTCTTTATCTGTTCAAGTGCCGACTTTCCGAAGTTCGTGAGCCATCGCGACTTTTCACACGAACTTCGGAAAATTATCGGCACTAGCAACTTTATGATCCTGGTACCGCTTTTCCGTTTGACGGGCCTGAAAGAAATCGCGGCAAATGGTGCAGGCCCGTCAAATAGACGGTACTAGTCACTTATCATCACCGGGTGAGGAGAGCTACATGGGAAAACTCAAGATTGTCGGATCCGGAAAGCGGTTGTCGATGACCGCCTTCTCGATCGCTGCCGCGCTCGCGATCGCGAACGCAACGACCCCTGCCGCCAGAGCCCAAACCGCCGCGCCCACGCCTTGGGTTTTGTCACCGGATATGGGTTACGCCTTTGACAAGGAGGGCAAGACGTTTTCCTATAAAATGGGCACTAACAACGCCAAGCTGCTGTTCAAAGGCGCCAAGAAAGTACCCAAGGGAACGCTGTTCTTCCTCGCCGACAACGGGCAGCTCTATATGCGGACCGGCCCCTATCTCGAAGGCGGCGGCAGGTTCATGTTCGGACCAAACTGATCTCAAAACGCCGCAGCCAGTTCTCGGGCGCCCGGCAGACTGCTGTTGCTATCCATCCGCGCATCCGTCACCGCCAGGAGCTTGGCGACCGTGTTATGGCGAATGGCGACCGGATTTCTTTCATAGCCACCGCGCTGAAAGAAATTGGAGGTCGGCACCTGTTCGCGCATGGCCNGCGGCATGGTCACCATATCGAGCCCGGTGCCGTCGCCCGTGAGGTTCATCATCTCCAGTTCGGCCGCGGTCAGGGGNCGATTATAACCTTTGGAACGTGCGAAGAGCACGGATGTCAGCAGCTTGTGCGTCTGCAATAGGGGACCAANGTCGATATCCAGCACCATGGCATGCATCGCCCACCCCTCGGGCGTNTCGGCAAGNTTCTGGTGCTGGCTCCAATCGTCCGGCACCGAACGCGCCAAGGCCACCATGCGCCGCAGCACGGCGAGCTTGCGATCCATGGCCGCCCGCGCAGGCCCGGAAAGGTGGGACGCCTTCTCGGACAAGACGCGAATGAATTCGTGGCCCTGCTCGGCCAGCAATTCGACGCTGTTGGTCGTCAAAAGCTGGTTGTAGCCGATCGCCGTCGAAATCGCCTTTGAGCCTGGCCGCAGACCGGACTGCATGTCGTGATTGCCATTGCCGCCGGTCTCGAAGGAATAAACCCGGATCGCCTGCTCGCGCGTCAGGCCCGAGGCGAGCGCAATGCGTGCGTAAGCGCGCTTGAATTCCATTTCGTTTGAGGGACGCTGCGGCGCAAATTGAAAATGCTGGGCGGCGGCGCGCAAGAGATCGGCTACCACGGGGATATATTTCCGTTCGCGGGGCGGCTCGGGAAGCTCGGACGGTAGAGGATTCACCGGCCGCCTTGGACCGCTATAGACCGGCGGCTGCTCCAGCTCGTAATCGTCGAGCCCAATCGGCAGACGATCCCGCCGCTTGGCGTTGCGCAATCGCCTTTTGTCGGCGATCGCATTCCAGTACGCGCTCGCCTCTTCCTCGTACTCGGCGCGGGCTTGCTGATAAAGGCTGAGCTGGCGGCGATATTCGGCGATGGTCTCGGGCGACACCGTCTGCGCCAGGGCGGCGGTGCCATCGCGAAAACCCGTTTCTCTCATAAGAACGGGATGAATTGCGAGCACGGCGAGCCCCAGGCAGACTGAGCCGCCATGACCGACCAGCTTGCGAATCACCAGAGCGCGCATGTGCTCTCATAGCAAGCCGCGGGAAACTATTTCCAGGCAAATACCGGCTGCTCCAGATCGGCGACCCGCGTCATCCGGCCGGCCAGCACTTCCCGGAACTGGTAGATCAGGGCTGCCGTCGGAGCATGAATGCGGTCGTCCTCATATTGAAAACGGACCACACGCCGCGGGCTTTCAGGGATGGAAATGAAGTCGAAGGCTTCGGGATGCAGGATCGAATTCAGGCTGATCCGATGGACCGAGGCGACCTCATCCGGACTCGGGGTTATAACGGCCCGGGAAGGCGCCCACGCCACCATGGGCGTAATCAGATAGCCGGAACGGGTGGGATAGTCGTCGAGCAGGCAGAGAATTTCGTCGGGCCCGAGCTCGAGATTGAGTTCCTCGCGCAGTTCGCGCAAGCCGGCCATCACGGCGGTCTCGCCTGGATCACACCGACCGCCGGGAAACGCCCATTGCCGGCTATGGGCTCGAAGCCTGGCTGCCCGCCGGGTCAGCAGCAGCGAAATCTCGCCCGAATCGTCCTCGACGAGCACGATCACCACGGCGGCACGTTTCAGTCCGGGCGAGGTTTCGTCGGATGGCAAGCGGTCAAATGCGGCGCAACGCTCGGCAATGTGGCTGCGCCTGGTTTCGGGGTCGAGCGGGATCATCAAGCTTGACTACAACAGGCAAGCCCGGGATGAAATATGCAAATGATCCCGCCCCGCCCTGCGCAAACCACCGAGCCCGCTGTGACCCCTCAAGCCGAACAATTGACCTCGGCGGGCTGGAGCAAGATCGAAAGAAGCGGGTTTCTAAGCCTGATTGGGCCGCTTTGGCATCGCATGGCGGAGGGTGAAGCCGAATTTGCCTTGATTGCCGAGGATAAGCATCACAATCGACGTGGCGTGGTGCAAGGCGGATTATTGATGACCTTCGCCGACCTGAGCTGCGGCATGACGGCACGGCTGGCTTCCGGCAAGTCGGTGGTCACGGTGCAGATGGATACCAAGTTCATGGACACCACCAAGATCGGCGAGATCCTGCAGGCCCGGCCGCGCGTGATCCGAACCACCCGCAGCCTGGTATTTGTCTCCGCCGAAATTACCGCCAGCAGCCGCTCGGTGGGCGCCGCCAGTGGGGTTTTCAAGACCGTCGCGGGCTAGTCGCGAACAGTTCCCGAAAAGGCTTGTTTTGATATTTTCTCAAGGCATGCTTGCATCGATTATGTCTGTGCCCACCATCTGCCGGTGGTGTAAAAACCGATGACCTTCCCGGTACCGGACCGGGTCAAACCAACAATGCCCGAGGCAATTAGGGGGAAACATGGCTGCCAACAACGAAACCTATGAAGTGATTGTCGCTGGCGGTGGCCCGGCTGGCTTCTGCACCGCCATCGACCTCGGCCGCCGTGGCGTAAAAACCCTGGTGCTGGAACGCAACCTGAGTACGGCGCCATGGCCAAAGATGGACCGCACCAACGCGCGATCCATGGAATTTTTCCGTCGCATCGGGATCGCCGACCGCATTCGTGTCGAAGGATTGCTGCCTGAAATTTCGATGGACGTCTATCTGATGACGAAACTCAGCGAACCGCCGGTCGCGGTTATACAGTTTCCATCAGTGGCGGAAATGCGCAAGCGGATCGCCGTGACGCATGACGGGTCGCTGCCGGTCGAGCCCTATCAGCTGGTTGCCCAGAACAAGGTCGAGCCGGTGTTCAAGGAGGTCGCCGAGAGCACGCCGAACGTCACCGTGCGTCATGGCCATGAGGTGGTGGGCTTTGAGCAGGACAACACCGGCGTCACTGTGAAAGTCCGCAAGGCCAATGGTGAGGAAGTCAGTTTCCGGAGCCTCTATCTCGTCGGTTGCGACGGCGGCGTCAGCACCGTGCGCAAAACGCTCGGGATCAAGCTTGAGGGCCAGGGCCGCATCCGGGAAATGCGCCAGGTGATCTTCTATTCGCCGGACCTTTACGACAGAATCCCCTATGGCAAGGGACGGCACTATACGTTCCTCGATCCGCAGGAAAGCTTCAGCGTTGTCGCCCAGGGCGACCGCAAAGAATTCACCTTGCACACGAGCCTGCCGGAAGGCACGGACTTCAAGGCCATCATTCAGCGTCTGGTCGGCTACCCCTGCGACATCAAGATCTTGCACGTGCTGAGCTGGCGCCACAATCTGCTGCTGGCCGAACATTACCGTGACAAGCGTGTATTCATGGCCGGTGACTCCATCCATCTGGTGATTCCGACCGGCGGACTTGGCATGAACAGCGCGCTAGGCGATGCCTTCGACCTTTCCTGGAAGCTGGCCGGCGTGATCAAGGGGTGGGGCGGGCCTGGGCTGCTGGATGCCTATGAGCAGGAGCGTCGTCCTGTCGGCAAACACAATGTGGCATGTTCCGGCTGGGCCGCGGCGGGTGTGCCGATCTGGCAAGCGCTGGTCAAGCCGAATGTGCTGGAGGATACCGAGGAGGCCGCGGATCTCCGTCACGAGATCGCCAAGTCATTCCGGGTCAATCAGGGTCGCATGCATGGGATGCGGGGCGCCGAGTTTGGCTACACCTATGCGGGCTCACCGATCATCGACAAGGATTCAAAGCCCGAGGAGTGGGACACCAACGTTTACACGCCTCACACCCGGCCGGGCGCCCGCGCTCCGCATATGTGGCTGCGTGACGGCCGAGCGCTGCAGGACGCCCTCGGGGACTGGTACACGCTGCTTGATTTCGACGGCCGCGATACCAGCAGCTTCGAAGCGGCATTCCGCGCAGCTTCGAAGCGGCATTCCGCGCGATCGGCGCGCCGTTCCAGGTGTTGCGACTCGACGAGCCGCATATGCGCAAGCTGTANGACAAATCGCTCTATCTGCTGCGGCCTGACCTGCACATCGCCTGGCGCGGTGATGCCGCGCCTTCCGACATACGCGGATTGGTTGACCGCGTAACCGGCCGCGAGAAGGCCTGACCTATCGGAGTGGAGTGAAGCGCAGCGTTATTCCTTGCGGTGACCCTCGCACGGCTCGCGGGCCGCGCGAGGGTCACGCTGCGCGCGCTAGCTGAAATGGGAAAGCGGCTCAGCCGCTGATCACGTGCCGGATGCGGCTACGCAACCAACGCGTTGCCGTTCTCTCGCCGAACCTTGCATGGGTCAGCATTTGAATGGCGAGCGGGGGAATCGCAAACGGCGCTTCCCGCACCGCCAATCCAAAATGTTTGGCGAAGCGGCGCGCCGCCCTCTCCGGCACCAGTGAAATTGCTCCCGTCCGCGCCGCCATCGCCATCGCGGACACCGAATCCGGCNTCTGGCCCCTGACCACGCGCTGCAGNCCGGCCTTCAGCAGTGCCTCCTCCGCGGCCGCGATACCCGACTGAACGACCAGCCGCTCCAGACCCTGGCGCATATCAAAGCCAACAGGGGAATTGTCGGCCTGATTTTCGATCGATATGTCGATGTACGGAATACGGGCGAGCGCCTTTAGCGTCAGCCGCCGTGTTGCGGCGGGATGTTTGGCCGGCAGCACAACGACATAGCGGTCCCGAAACAGTTCCTCGGCTATGAGCCGCGGCGGAACCCGGCGAAAATGGCCAAGCGCAGCGTCCAGTGTCCCGCCATCCAGATCGTCCACGACCGTGTCGTAGAGCAGCCTAACGTCCAGGTGAACACCGGGCGCGGTCTTGGCCAAGTCGGCCGCGATCTCAGGCATCAACGTGGTCACGAGGTAGGGAAGACAGGCGACCCTGAAGTGACGGTCCGATTTGATCGGATTGAATTCCGGGGGGCTGACGATCTCGCCGAGTTGGGGAAGCAACACGCGCAGCTGTCGGGCCACCTCGTGCGCGCGTGGCGTCGGCACCATGCCGTGAGGTCCTCGCGTAAATAATTCGTCGTTCAGCATGCGTCGCAATCGACGTAGCGAGTGGCTTACCGCCGATGGCGTGATGAAGAGGCGCTCGGCTGCTCGCGTGGCGCTCCGTTCTTCGTAAAGCGCTTCCAGAAGCCGGAAAAGATTGAGGTCGACCTTCTCGACTGACGACATCCGGCTGCCCCAACTT
>JGI24740J21852_10001513_pt1 | contig 10680 bp, 14 predicted proteins | sample KBSCornC6_FD_21852 | JGI IMG/M metagenome (IMG submission 21852) | reverse complement strand
CTTAGCTTGGCGCTCCGTCAACTCCTGCCCGCAGGGCTTGGTGCAGTCGTCGGAGCCGGGTGCCTCCTACCCCACGATGCGGAGAGGGAATAGCATGATCGCTTTTTCCGGCCCTTTGAAGATCTGGAGCAACAACGAGGGCAGCTCCCATTTCATGAGCATGCCCGCGGAAGTTTCGCGCGAGATCCGGGCGCATGCGCTTCTGGTCCGGCGCGGATTTGGCTCTGTGAAGGTCGAAGCCACGCTCGCGGGTCTTATCTGGCGAACCTCGGTGTTCCCGTCGAAGAGCAGCGGCGGTTACTTCCTTCCGGTCAAGATCGACGTGCTGCGCAACACCGGCATAGCTGCCGGGGACGAAGTGACCGTCGTCCTCGAACTACTCTGACGGACTCCCGCCTGGCGATTTGTCAGCCGGATGTCGCGCGGGATAGCGCTGCTGGTGGTTGATGTCGTCCTGCTTATCGACACCTTCGAGCGCCTCGGGGTCGCGGACCCGCTCGAGCTCGGCCTGGGTGGCGATGTCCTCCTGAAGGTTACCGCCGGAGCTGCCGCCTTGGGTCGGAGCCGGCTCTGTGCGATCAATGAGGTCGCTGTCGTCGTTCTCGCGCGCGGTTTCGGTGCGGCGATTGTCCATGGCTCTCTCCTTCGCATGAAGGAACGGGCAGGTACGGACGCCGTTCCGCCGTCAGGCGCAGCGCGGAACCATCGCATCGGCGATCCGGTTGAGGCGCCGTGCTGCAAGGACCGCTGACCGCCTTCGTGACCGCCGCGCCTCACGGGAGCGCGCCATCGCCGGACGCCGTCCGAATCTTCGGCGTCACGCTGATCGGGGCGACTCCCCACAATCTGCACAAGCTCCTGCTGACGGTGGGGTTCATCGCGGTCGCGTGGATCTTCGCCTGGGTGCTAAGGCAGATCCTCAAGCTCTTCATCGGCACGCGAGCGGGAACCCGCTTTCAGTTCTGGGGCAAGCAGGGCGTCAGTCTGATCATCGCGGCGGTGGTGATCCTCGGGATCATGTCGATCTGGTTCGACAACCCGGCTCAACTGGCGAGCGTGCTCGGACTGATCGGCGCGGGGATTGCCTTCGCTCTGCAGCGGGTGATCACAGCTGTCGCGGGCTACTTCGTGATCCTCCGCGGCAAGACCTTCAATGTCGGCGACCGGATTCAGATGGGCGGCGTCCGCGGGGACGTGATCGGCCTGACCTTCATGCAGACCCGCATCATGGAGATGGGGGAATCGCCGCGCGAGAAGGACGACGACAAGTCATGGGTGCACAGCCGCCAGTTCACGGGCCGGATCGTCACCGTCACCAACGACAAGGTCTTCGACTGCCCGGTCTACAACTACACCCATGAGTTTGCCTACATCTGGGACGAGATCAGCATTCCGGTCGCCTTCCACCAGGACTTCGCGAACGCAGAGCAGATCGTCCTCGACGCCGCGAACGCCCAGGCGCGGACCGCAAAGCGAATGGGCAAGGAAGAGGTGGCGAGGCTAGAGGAACGCTTTGGCATAGATGCCGGCGAGATCGATCCGAGGGTGTTCTGGCGGATCACCGAAAACTGGCTCGAGCTGACCGTCCGCTTCCTCGGGCCGGATCATGGCATCCGGATGATCAAGGATCAGATGACCCGCGAGATCATGACCAGATTTAAGAAGGCGAACATCCTGATCGCCGCGGTCCGCCAGGAGGGGGTTACGATGCCGCATCCCGAAGGGGCGAGAGCGCCGGCCTAACTGGCCTTGCTCGCAAGCTGTCCGGCGATCCGGTCGAGTCCATCTGCCATGTCCCCGAGGACCCGCGTCGTCGTCGGGTCGAACGTCGCGTCGGCGAGCCGGCGGCAATGCTCGGCCTGCGCGCGGAGAGCCTTGGTCTGCTCGGAGCTGACGTCGAGCAGCATGTTGACCGCACCTTTGAGTGAGCCGCCGTCGTCAAACAGGGGAGTGGGGTAGGCCCTGAACGCCACCCGCGAGCCATCGGGCCGCTCGGCGATTGCGACGGCATCGCGGACCGGCCGCTGTTCCTTGATCGCCTGCGCCATCGGGCAATCGGAGTGCCGGAGCGGGTCGCCTGCCGTGGTGAACAGCTGCCACGTGACGCACCAGCGGTCGCGTCCGAGTTGCGGCTCGCGTCCGGCGAAGTCGATGCAGGCCCGGTTCCAGTAGGTTACGCGCCCGCTTGCGTCGGTCGTGTAGATGGGAACCGGAATCTCATCGAGGATGCTCCGCCATCCCGAGTCGGTCGAGAGTGCGCGAAGCGCGGCATCGAGCAGCTGCTCGGGATTGTCTTGTGCGAACATGGATTTGAGTTTGTTCTGTCCCCGGTCCGGGGTCACAACCGTCTGTCGCCTCAGCTGTTCCCCTCAGAGGGGAAAATTAGGCCGCTGTGTCGCCGCGACAACAGTCCGCGAATCGAAACTCCAGCGAAATTTCTGTGGATGATCGATCCACAGCCGCGGCAAGCTAGCGGAGGCGCTTGACGAGTAGCCGGCCCTCCTCGCCGCTTTTCACCTCGAAATTGGGCACCGCCCGAATGAGGTCCGACAGACGGGTAAAGCCATAGTTGCGTGCGGCGAAGCTGGAGACGGCCTTCGCCCGCTGACCCAGCTCGGACAGCGGCGTGTAGCCCTCCTCGTCGCGCTTCGACGCCTTGTATGCCGACCCGAGGACCTGGAGCAGCTCGGGGTCGACGGGCCGCTGTCCCTTGCCGATCGCGGGCTGCTCGAGCTCCTCATCCTCGAGCGCCAGAGCACCGACATCGAAGAAGCGCGTGCAGGCTTGCTGGAAGGAGATCGGAGTCTTGGCGGCGCCGAAGCCATAGACGGGAAGTCCGTCCTCGCGGATTCGCTGGGCAAGAGGCAGGAAGTCGCTGTCGGACGACATGATCCCGAAGCCGTCGACGTTGCCGCGGTAAAGGAGGTCCATCGCGTCGATCGTCATCCGCATGTCGGTCGCGCTCTTGCCTTTGACGACGTCGAACTGCTGCATCGGGATAATCGAGTGCGAGCCGGTCAGCTGGCCCCAGCCCTTGAGGCTCGCCTTGGCCCAATTGCCGTAAGCCCGCCGAATGTTGATCGTGCCAAGCTCGCCGAGGACGAGGAGCACCTCGTCGAGATGGTCCGGCGACGCATTGTCGGCGTCGATGAGCAAGGCGATGTTGGCTTCCTGTTCGGGCAAGCGGTCACGCATTCGAGTCCTCTTTCAAGCCTTCCTGTAGCGCGGCGTCGCGGAATGACCACAGGTTGCCGCGCGACTTGTTTCGTACCTGAACAGCGAATGATCGGTGCTGGAACGAAACGCTCGCCAAATCGCTTTTTAGGCCGACAGCAGGGGGCGAGTTGAGAAGGAACGAGGCGATGAGGAAGCTAGGTCTTGCAGCAGCGCTCGCCGCGACGATAGCGGTGACCGGCTGCGCGACGTATCCGGATCAGTATGGATACGGTCCCTATGGCTATAACGGCTATTATGGGAACGGATATTACGGCAACGGCTATTATGGCGGCCGCAGCACCGGCGCCAACGTGGCGACGGGCGCCGCAGTAGGCGCTGCTACCGGGGCGGTAGCCGGAGCGGTCCTGCCGGGCGTGAGCGCCGGCCAGGGCGCAATTGCGGGCGCGATCCTTGGCGGCGTGCTCGGCGCGACGGTCAACGGGCGGCAATATTACCGCGATACCCGCGGCTATTGCTATTACGTCGACCAGTATGGCCAGCCGCACTACAGCTACAGCATCCGCTGCTAGAGCTGGCGAGCCACTAACGTTCTTGAGCTGCTCGACGGGGCGGGAGTTTCCTTCCGCCCTGTCGTCGTGCGTCCGATGCAATCGGGCGCCAAGCCGATTTTGCCACGCTTCGCGGACGTTTCGCCTCAATTTCGGGAACGAAACTGCCGTCGACACACTGAATCGCGCAGGCGGGATGGGCCAGTTTTGGGAAGGACGATCGAATGAAACGTCTGCTAATTTCGGCTGCTGCCGCGACAAGTCTCGCGCTCGGCGGCTGCGCAACCAACCCTCAGACCGACCACATGGTCGCCAGTGAAGCTACCGGCGCGGCGATCGGCGCGGGCGCTGGCGCTCTCGCAGGCTCGGTTCTCCCCGGTATCGGCACAGGTGCTGGCGCGGTTGCCGGCGCGGTTCTCGGCGGCGTCGTTGGAGCGGTGATTGGCGGCCACCAATATTATCGCGACACGCAGGGTTATTGCTACTGGGTCGATTCCAACGGTCAGCCGCATTACAACTATAACACACGCTGTTAGAGCGTTAGCCCGCATTGCTTAGACGGGGCGGAAGTCTCCTTTCGCCTCGTCGAGCAGATAGAGGCGCCCCTCGGCGATCGAGAAGTGGCCGCCATGGAGCCTCAGAGTTCCAGCTCGCTCGCGATCTGCGATCCACGGGAACGTCCTTAAATTGGCGAGGCTCACTTTGACCGCTTCTCGCTCCATGTCGAGAAATGCGGCACGGTCGAGCTCCCGGTGACGCGCGCGCACTTGGTCGCGAGCCTCATGGAGCATTCGCACCCAGTCGCCGATGAAATGGCCTTCGCCCGGCGGTACGTCGTCGAAGTTGCCGGTGAGTGCCGCCGCGCAGCCGCCGCACAGGCCATGACCCATGACGAGGATCTCGCCGACCTCAAGCTGCGTCACTGCAAATTCGAGCGCGGCGGAAACGCCGTGAAAACCGCTGCTTGTCTCATATGGAGGAGCAAGGCCGGCGATATTGCGTGTGACGAATATCTCACCAGGCCGCGCGTCGAAGATTTGCGCGGGATCGGCACGGCTGTCGGCGCATGACAGGATCATGACCTCGGGGCTCTGGCCTTCTGCGAGCTCTGCCCAGCGCTCCCGCTCGTGCTCCCAATTGTTCTCGCGGAAACGGCGATAGCCATCGATCAGTTTGCTCAGATAGGGCATGGACCCGCGCTAGGTGAGCAGGGCAGGGGTGGCAAGCCGCGCCTGCACTCGCTATCTCGCCGCCGATGAACGCTCCCGCCGCAGTACCGAAGCAGCGCAAGCCCGACTGGATCCGCGTGAAGGCGCCGGTCAGCGAAGGCTATCATTCGACGCGCCGACTGATGCGCGAGCTCAATCTCGCCACGGTGTGCGAGGAAGCGGCCTGCCCGAACATCGGCGAGTGCTGGACCAAGAAGCACGCGACCGTGATGATCCTCGGCGACACGTGTACCCGGGCGTGCGCCTTCTGCAACGTGAAGACGGGAATGCCGCGGCCGGTCGACCCGCTCGAGCCCGAGCATGTCGCAACAGCCGCGGCGGAGCTGGGCCTCGAGCATATAGTCGTCACATCGGTCGATCGCGACGACCTGCCCGACGGCGGAGCGCGGCAGTTCGTCAAGGTGATCGAGGCGCTGCGCCGGAATACGCCGCAGACCACGATCGAGATCCTGACACCCGACTTCCGCAACAAGAGCGAAGCCGCGGTCGACGCGATCGTCGAGGCGGGACCGGACGTCTACAACCACAATCTCGAAACCGTGCCGCGGCTCTACCCGACGATCAGGCCCGGCGCGCGTTATTATGCCTCGCTCCGCCTGCTGGAGAGCGTCAAGCGCAAGGCGCCGCACATCTTCACTAAGTCAGGGCTCATGGTCGGCCTCGGCGAAGAGCGGCTGGAGGTGCACCAGGTGATGGATGACATGCGCGCGGCGGGCGTCGATTTCCTGACCATGGGCCAGTACCTCCAGCCGACTCCCCGGCACGCGAAAGTCGAGGAGTTCGTCACTCCCAAAGCGTTCGACGCTTATGCCGCGATCGCTCGCGCAAAAGGCTTCCTGCTCGTCGCCGCCTCGCCGCTTACCCGGTCCAGCTACCACGCCGGCGACGATTTCAAGAAGATGCAGGAGGCACGTCTGGCGCTGCTGNAGCGTTCGAACGGCTGATGCCNCGGCACAGCGAGACCCGACACCTGCCCTATNCGCCNGAGCAGTTGTTCGACCTCGTTGCGGATGTCGAACACTATGACGAGTTCCTGCCCTGGGTNGTGGCGGTGCGGGTTCGCTCATCGAGCGAGAGCGAGACCGTCGCCGACCTTGTCGTCGGCTTCAACGCGTTCAAGGAGCGTTTCACCAGCCGGGTTCACAAGGAGCGCCCGACGCGCGTCTGCGTCGATTATGTCGAGGGGCCGCTCAAATACCTCCATAACGAGTGGAAGTTTGACCGGGCGCCCGACGGCGGCACCAACCTGTTCTTCTCGGTCGATTTCGCCTTCAAGTCGCGGCTGTTCGAGACTCTTGCCGGATCGATGTTCGACCGCGCGCTGCGACGCATGACCAACGCCTTCGAGCAGCGCGCAGCTGCTCTCTACGGTATCAGCAAGTCGAGCGCGCAAAGCGCTGCCTGAAGCCGCACGCCCGAACGGGTCCTTTCTTCGAAGAACTTCTGGTCTGCGACGATCTTGGCGGGGTCTGCGTTTCGTTCGGCGGTTGCAAACACGACCGTCCCGACCGGTTTCGACGGAGTCCCGCCACCTGGGCCCGCGATTCCAGTAATCGCCACGGCAATGTCTGCGTCCGAAGCAGCGAGTGCGCCGCGGGCCATCGCCCAGGCCGTAGCGACGCTCACTGCGCCGAAGGTGTCGACGACTTCCTCCGAGACCTTGAGCTCACTGATTTTCGCTGCATTGGAATAGGTTACATAACCCGCTTCAAACATTTCCGAGGACCCGGAATCTCCGTCAACGCGGCGCAGACGAGCCCGCCCGTGCAGCTCTCTGCGACCGCGACCTTGCGGCCGGCGGCGCGATTCGCCTCGACGACCTCGCGTGCCTTGCTCACCAGTTCGTCGGGAAGAAGCTTGTCGATCACGCTCGATATCCCATCCGGATGCTCGCAATTGCCTGTGCGGCAATGCCCTCGCGCCGCCCGGTGAAGCCGAGTCCTTCAGTCGTCGTCGCCTTCACACTGACCTGGTCAACGCTCAGCCCGGCGATTTCGGCAATTCGCGAACGAATTCGCTCGCGGTGCGGGCCGATCTTGGGCGCTTCAGCAATGACCGTGCAGTCGATGTGGTCGATGAGCGCACCTTTGGCGCGAAGCAGCTTGATTGCGTGAGCGAGGAACAGTGACGAATCCGCGCCTTTCCAGCGCTCGTCAGTCGGCGGGAAATGCTCGCCGATGTCCCCGAGCCCTGCCGCGCCAAGGAGCGCATCGGTGATCGCATGAAGGACGACGTCGGCGTCGCTGTGACCGGCCAGGCCGCGATCGTGGGGCACTTCGATTCCGCCGAGGGTGACCGGCCCTTCCCCTGCGAAGGCGTGGACGTCGAACCCGATGCCGGTGCGGGGACTGAGTCGGCTTGCGAGCAACTGTTCGGCGCGTTCAAAGTCCGCGGGTAGCGTCAATTTCTCGAGCGCCGGATCGCCGTCGACTGCGGCCACTTTCATTCCCGCGGCTCGTACAACGGTGGTCTCGTCGGTGGGGGAGGCGCCCTGCCACCGCTCATATGCCAACTTCAGCGCTTCGAGCCTGAACGCCTGGGGCGTCTGGACTCGTGCCAGTCCCGATCGGTCGACCGGTTCGCCCAGTGCCTCGTCCACCCGCGACAAAGTGTCCCCGACGGGCAGCACCGGCGCGGCGCCTTCGAAGAACTCCAGGCTCGCAAGCAGCCGGTCGATCACCGCTGCTGGGCAGAAAGGCCTGGCGGCGTCATGGACGAGAATGGCCTCGCCGTTGACCACCGCAAGGCCCGCCCGAACCGAATCCGAACGCTCCGCGCCCCCCTCAATGAGTTCGCCGACGTCCAGACCGTCCAGTGCGTCGGCCGCCCAGGCGCGCTGGCCTTGTCCGACGACGACGAGCGTGGACTGCACTGCGGGATGATGGATCAAAGCTTCCACCGCCCAGCGCAGCACGGGCTTTCCACCCAGCAAGCGGAACTGCTTGGGCACATCGCCGCCCATGCGCGAACCGCATCCCGCGGCAACGATCAGTGCAGTCGTGGTCATTCCGGCGGCGCGTCTAGGACCGCTTGCCTTGTCCGCCAAGGGCTCTTCCCCTATCTCCCAGCCTTCCATGAGCACGCTGAAGCCCATCGAGATCGGCCCGGTCGAGGTCGCGTCGCCGGTGATCCTGGCGCCGATGACGGCTGTTACTGACCTGCCGTTCCGGCGGGCGGTGAAACGCTATGGCGCCGGGCTGACCGTCACCGAGATGATCGCGAGTCAGGCGATGATTCGCGAAACTCGACAGTCGCTCCAGAAGTCGCTGTGGGATCCTTCGGAAGAGCCGATGTCGATGCAGCTCGCCGGCTGCGAGCCGCACGTGATGGCCGAGGCTGCGAAGCTCAACGAACAGCGCGGCGCGGCGATCATCGACATCAACATGGGCTGCCCCGTGAAGAAGGTCGTCAACGGCTGGGCCGGCTCCGCGCTGATGCGCGACCTGAAGGGTGCTGCGGCGATCATCGATGCGACGGTCAGGGCGGTGAAGGTGCCGGTGACGCTCAAGACTCGCATGGGCTGGGACCACAACAGCCTCAATGCGCCGGAACTGGCGCGCATCGCCGAGGACCTGGGCGTCAAGATGATCACGATCCACGGGCGGACGCGCTGCCAGATGTACAAGGGAGAAGCCGACTGGGCCTTCGTGAGACAGGTGAAGGACGCCGTCTCAATCCCGGTGATTGTCAACGGCGACATCACCTCGATCGACGATGCTCGCGAGGCGCTGCGGCAGTCCGGCGCGGACGGAGTCATGGTCGGCCGAGGCGCTTATGGCCGTCCGTGGTTCGTCGCGCAGGTGATGGCCGCGGTCTGCGGGGGAGGGCACCGGCCCGATCCTAGCCTCGACGAGCAACTCGAGACCATGCTCCAGCAGTATGAGGAAATGCTCGAACTATACGGCACGCACACCGGCGTGAATCTCGCCCGCAAGCACATCGGCTGGTACACCAAGGGACTCCCGGGGTCGGCCGAGCTGCGCAACAACATGAACCAGCAGGACGACCCAGCGGTCGTGATCCGCATGTTGCAGGAATTCTATTCGCCGTGGCTCGCGCGCTCCGCCGCCTGAGCAGATTGTTCACATTCGAGGTGTGTTTTTTGTGCAACGGCCATGCTAGGGCTGAGGCCGAATGGATGCGCGTACGGCCGACTCTCCGGTAATTTCGCAGCAGGAAAGCTGGCTTCAGCGGGAGCGGGCGAGCGGCCGCTTCTATGATCGGCTCGGTTGGCTGATCGCCGCCTTCCTCGTCGCCATGATGGCGCTCGCCGTCGGGGTGCTTCGCCGGAGCGCCGAGCCGGGCACTTTACTTTCGCCGCCGCTGATCGCGCTCCTGCTGATTGGGATCCTGCTTCCCGCGATCGCGCTGATGGCGCTTTACGCGCGCCGAGTCGCGCTAAGGCGAGCGGAAGGCGGAGGGCTCGGCAGTGGACGGCTGCACATCCGCCTGGTCGCGCTGTTCACGGCCATCGCCGCGGTCCCGACTGTACTCGTCGCGATCTTCGCATCCTTGCTGTTCCAGAGCGGACTTGAATTCTGGTTTTCGAACCGCGCGCGCAACATGCTCGAGAGCACGGTGGAGGTCGCCCAGGGTGCCTATCGCTATGAACTGAGCCAAGTCAGCAACGAGGTCACGACGATGTCGGGCGACCTCTCCGGGTATCTCGCCCAGATTCCGATTGACGATCCGCGATTCTACACGGGTCTCGCCTATCAGACCTACCGCCGCAGCCTGAACGAAGCCGCAATCGTCAAGGTGAATCCGGACGGTACGGTGAACACTCTGGCTGTGGCGCTCGGCGTCAGCAAGGGCGAGGAATCGCTGATCAACCAGGCGCGGATTGATACCGCCGTGAACACGCTGAAGCTCCATCCGGGGCTCAAGAGCGTCGATGCCAAGAGCCCAGGCCGTTTGGCGGTGATCACGCCCTTGACCTACGGCGAGGGCACGTACCTGCTCGCGAGCAAATGGATCGATCCCGAACTCGGGGCTCAGATGAAGCGGGCGAACACGGTCCTCAACGATTATCACGCATTGCGCAATCGGTCGCGGACCAATCAGCTTCGCTTCAACGCTGCGCTGCTGCTCGGCGCTCTCGTCATTGTCGGCCTGTCGATCCTGACCGCGCTCAAAATCGCCGACCGAATGGTACGCCCTGTCGGCCAACTCGTCGGCGCCGCAGGGCAGATCGAGGAAGGCGATTTTTCGGCGCGGGTGACGGTCACTGAGACCGAAGACGAGATCCAGACTCTGGCGATGGCATTCAATCGGATGGCAGGTCGCCTGGAGGAACAGACGGGCGCGCTGAGGGCCGCCAATACACAGCTTGAGACGCGGCGCGCCTTCATGGAGGCAGTGCTGTCGAGCGTGACGGCGGGAGTGATCACGGTCGACAGCGGTCTCCGAATCCTGCTGCTCAACCGCTCGGCGGAAACGCTGCTCGAAAAGGGCGAAGGCGAAATCGAGGGGAGGGACCTCGCCTCGGTTTCACCCGAGCTCGACGAATTCATGCGTGGCGAGCAGTCGGAAGCGAACGTGCTGATCGCTTCGGAGGGGGTTCAGCGCACCCTCGCAGTGAAGCGCGTCCGCTACCAGGACGGCGCGGTTTTGACCTTCGACGACATTACCGACCAGCTTTCCGACCAGCGGCGTGCGGCCTGGTCGGACATTGCCCGGCGCATTGCGCATGAGATCAAGAACCCGCTGACTCCGATCCAACTGGC
>JGI24740J21852_10001510_pt1 | contig 10693 bp, 9 predicted proteins | sample KBSCornC6_FD_21852 | JGI IMG/M metagenome (IMG submission 21852) | reverse complement strand
ACGATCCCTGCCCTGCGCCCGGTGCAGCCCGATCACCAGCAAGCTATCGCCAAATTCCATCGATACCAGCGTCCTCGGGCGCGCAGCCACGCCAGCGACCACCCCCAACGTCCAACGCCGTGCTTATCGCTCCGCGATCAGCAGCTTGTCGATCTTGCGCCCATCCATGTCCACGATCTCGAATCGCCAGCCCTGATCGTCGATGAAATCGCCCACTTCGGGCAGGCGCTTGAGCAGCCACAGCGCATGGCCGGCGACCGTCGCATAATCCCGGTCCTCCGGCAGGTCGATGCCGATCCGATCCGCCAGCAGGTCGACGGGCATCTGGCCCGACACCAGCAGGCTGCCGTCCTCCCGCTCGACCAGGTCCGGCTCGTCCTCGCTGTCCAGGTCCGACACGAAATGGCCGGCAATGGCGGACAGCAGGTCGGCGGGCGTGGCTATCCCCTCGAAATGCCCATATTCGTCATGGACCATGACCATCGGCACCTCGGCCCGGCGCAGCACTTCCAGCGCGTCCATGGCGTCGACCTGATCCGGCACCACTTCCACTTTGCGCATCAGCCTTTCCAGGCTCAGCCCTTCGCCCCGGAACAGCGCCGCCATGATGTCGCGCGCCTGCACGACGCCGATAATGTCTTCCACCGTGCCCCTGCCCACCGGCAGGCGGGTGTGCGGCGTGTCGAGCAGCTTGGCGCGAATCGCCTGCTCGTCCGCCCCGATGTCGATCCAGTCGACATCCATGCGCTGGGTCATCACCTCGCGAACCGGCCGGTCGGCCAGCCGCACCACGCCTGAAATGATCGCCCGCTCGCTTTCCTCGATCACGCCGGACCTGCTCGCCTCGGCCACGATCAGGTGCAGCTCCTCCGCCGTCACCTGGCTCTCCGATTCGCGGGTCAGCCCCAGCATGCGGAAGATGAGCGCGCTCGACCCGTCCAGCACCCAGACGATGGGCGCGGTGATCTTCGCCAGCCAGAGCATCGGTCCGGCGACCAGCACCGCGATCGGCTCCGGCGCGCGCAGGGCGAACTGCTTGGGCACCAGTTCCCCGATGATCAGCGAGGCATAGGTGGTGAGGCCGATCACCAGAACGAAGCCGACATGCTGCGCGGCGCTGGGCGACAGGCCCAGCATCGCCAGCCGCTCGCCGGTCGGGCCGCCCAGGCTGGCCCCGGAATAGGCGCCGGCGATGATGCCGATCAGGGTGATGCCGATCTGCACCGTCGAAAGGAACTTGCCGGGATCACTCGCCGCCGCCAGCGCCGATCGCGCGCCGCGTCGCCCGGCTTTCTCCATCGCCTGGAGGCGCGGCTTGCGGGCGGACACGATCGCCAGTTCCGACATGGCGAACAGCCCGTTCAGCGCGACCAGCGCCAGGATGATGACGAGGTCGACCCAGGGAAAGGGCGTCGGAGCGTGCGGGGGGATATTGGCCATGGTGGTCGGCGGCCACCTATAACCTTGATTCTGTCAATTTCACAACCGTCCCATCATCCGCAGTTCAGTTCGCTTGTGGAACAAAGGCCTTGTCTCAACCATTGGGGGTGCATCCGCTCCGTTCGGACGCACGAGAAAGGGAACCATATACATGCGGAATTCTCATCGCATCATCGGCGTCGCCGGTCTGGCCGCCATGCTGGCCACCACCGCCTGCACCACCGATCCCAACACCGGCAACCGTACCATTTCCAAGGCGGCGATCGGCGGCATCGGCGGCGCGCTGGGCGGTTATCTGCTGGGCGATCTGGTCGGCGGCCGCCATGACCGCACCGAAAAGATATTGGGCGCGGGCATCGGCGCGGTCGCGGGCGCGGGCATCGGCGCCTATATGGACGCGCAGGAACGGAAATTGCGGGAACAGACCGCCGGCAGCGGCGTGGACGTGATCCGCGACGGCGACAATCTGGTGCTCCGCATGCCGTCGGGCATCACCTTCGCCACGGACAGTTCCGCCGTGCAACCGCAATTCCAGCCGACGCTGAATGACGTCGCTTCCGTACTGGCCCAATATCCCAAGACCTATATCGACGTTTACGGCCACACCGACAGCGACGGCACCGATGCCTATAATCAGGCGTTGTCGGAACGGCGGGCCCAGGCGGTGGGCGATTATCTGACGACGCACGGCGTCCAGTCGGCCCGCATCGCCACGCGCGGTTTCGGGGAAACCCAGCCGATCGCCTCCAACGCCACGGCGGAGGGCAAGGCGGCCAACCGCCGCGTCGAAATCAAGATCGCGCCCGTGACGGAGCAGGACGTCCGCAGCTGAGGCTGAACGCCGGACCATGCCCTGCCTGCGTGGGGCATAGCCTTAAACATTGCCCGGAAATGCGCGAAAGGCGCATTTCCGGGCAATCTCCCAGGCCGGATCGACATTCAGATGATGACGAGCCGGAAATGCTGATTTTTCGTGACCCGGCGGGCAGCGTACTTCCAGTATGGGAGCACCGGAAGCACGGAAAGCCGCCATTTACAGGCCGTCAGGGCCGAATGTCGATCCGCCCTACCAGACCAGCCGGTATTTCACGCCCATGGCCTGGGCCAGTTGCCGCTGCCGCCGCTCGACCGCTTCGCCGAAAAGATCGGCGTCCACGCTTCGCAACCGCAGTTCAAGCACATTGCCGTCCATCTCCAGGCGGGAGGCCAGCAAAGGCCCCTCCACTCCGCCGGACAGCCGCTGCCCCAGCCTGATCGCCAGGCCCCATAAGGTCGCTCTCTGAAGCGCTTCGGGCGGGGCCAGCCGCTCGATGCCGGGCGGCGTCGACACGCCGCCGCCGAAATTGCTGTGCAACGCCTGCGCCAGCATGGCGCGCTCGGTCGCGTTGATCCCGACCCAATTGCTGTGCAGCGCGATCTCGACGCCCCGGTCCGACCGGAAGTCGGGATTGGCGCGCCAGCCGACATCGGCCAGCAGGCAGGCCGCCCGGCGAATCCGCCGCCATGCGCTGCCATCCTCCAGGAACAGCGGGGCGATCCAGCGTTCGATCATGTCGCCATGACCGGTGAAGCGCGCCTGCGCCTCGCCCTCCGCCTCCGCCGCGATCAGCAGTGGATCATCCGCCCGAATATCCGGCGGCAGATCGCTGAACAGCAGGCCTTCGCGCAGGCCATAGGCCGACACGACCAGCCTGCTGGACTTCAACTGGCGCACGATCACCGACAACAGCGCCGCCGCATCCGGCAGGGTCGGCACGCGCGATCCGGTGATCTGGGGAATATCCTTGAACCGCGCCTTGCCGACATGGGACACGATGCGCGTCAATTGTTCGGCGCGCGCGGCGGGCATCTCATATTGGTGGACGACGGGAAGCGGAAACTGGGTCAGTTCCATGTCGAACCGCGCCAGCGCGCGCCAGGATCCGCCGACCAGAAAAAAGGGAAGATCCGCAGGCGCATTCCACCCGGCCCTGGCCAGCATCTTCTTGACCATGCGTTCCAGCACCGCCGGCCCCTTGGCGCGGATTTGCGGCAGGCGCAGCACGCCCAGCGGCAGGGACACCGTCTCATGCACCGCACCATCGCGGATCCGCGCGAGTTCCAGGCTGCCACCGCCCAGATCGCCGACAATGCCGTCCGCGCCCGGAATGCCCGACAGCACGCCATAGGCCGCGGCGATCGCCTCCTGCCCGCCGGACAGCAATTCGACCTCCAGCCCCATGGCGCTGGCGCGGCGGATGAAATCGTCGCCATTTTCCGCGTCCCGCACGGCGGCGGTGGCGACGCAGCGCACTTCCTGCACCTCCATCTCGCGGCAAAGATGGGCGAAGCGACCGATCGCGCGCAGGCCCCGGTCCATGGCCTCCGCCTCGATCCGGCCGGTCTTGCCCAGGGACGCGCCCAATCCCGCCATCACCTTTTCGTTGAAGAGGATGAAGGGAATGCGGCGCGGCCCATCATAGACGACCAGGCGCACGCTGTTGGAACCGATGTCGATGATCGCGGTCCGCGCCTTGGCCCGATGGGGGGACGTCGCCATGCCGGGGGCAAGCGCCCGGACCTGGCTCAGCATGGAATTCATGCGGTTCAGGCCCGCCCGCGCAGGCGCAGCGTCGGCACCGCCTCGCTGTCCAGCGCGGCGCCGCGGCCCGAAAGGGACGGGTTGGTCATGAAATAGCGATGCAGGTTGAACGGCCGGTCGCCTGCCTCGACCCGGCTGTAATGGCCGTCACTGTCCAGCACCCAGCTCTGCTCGCTGTCGATGAGGTTGGCGACCATCACCTGGTCCAGGATCTGGTCGTGCACGGTCGGGTTCTCGACCGGGGCCAGAAATTCCACGCGCCGATCGAAATTGCGCGGCATCCAGTCGGCCGAACTGATGAACACCTTCGCGCCGTTATTGGGCAGCGCCTTGCCATTGCCGAAGACGGTGATCCGGCTATGCTCCAGGAAGCGGCCGACCACCGACTTCACCCGGATATTCTCCGACATGCCCGGCACGCCCGGCCGCAGGCAGCATATGCCGCGCACGATGAGTTCGATCTGCACGCCCGCATTGCTCGCCGCATACAGCTTTTCCATGATCGCCGGGTCCACCAGCGAATTCATCTTCGCCCAGATGGTTCCCGGCCGCCCGGCGCGGACATGCTCTATCTCCGCATCGATCAGGTCGCACAGGCGGTTGCGCAGGTCGCGCGGCGACATGACCAGCTTTTCCAGCCGCTGCGGCTCGACATAGCCGGTGATGTAGTTGAACAGCGCCGCCGCATCCCGGCCATAGGCAGGGTCGGCGGTGAAGAAGCTGAGATCCGTGTAGATGCGCGCCGTCACCGGATGATAGTTGCCGGTGCCGAAATGGCAGTAGGTGCGGAACGCCTCCCCTTCCCGCCGGACGACCATCGACACCTTGGCATGGGTCTTCCAGTCGATGAAGCCGTACACCACCTGGACCCCCGCGCGCTCCAGCGCGTCGGCCCACATCAGGTTCTGCTCCTCGTCGAAGCGAGCCTTCAGTTCCACCACGGCGGTCACGGACTTGCCCGCCTCGGCCGCGTCGATCAGCGCCCGGATGATCGCGGACTGCTTGCCCGCGCGGTACAGCGTCTGCTTGATCGCCATGACATCGGGGTCGGACGCCGCCTGCTTCAGGAAGGACACCACCACGTCAAAGGCTTCATAGGGATGGTGGACGACAATGTCCTTCGCCCGGATCGCGGCAAAGCAATCACCGCCATATTCGCGGATGCGCTCCGGAAAACGGGGGGCATAGGGCTCGAACTTCAGGTCCGGCCGGTCTTCGTCCACCACGCCGGACAGGTCGCCGATGCCGACAAAGCCCTCCACCTCCGCGATGATCGCGTCATGGCCCTGGAGCATGTCCTGCAACATCTCCTCGACCGGCTCGGGGATGCGTTCCTCTATCTCCATGCGGATCACGCGGCCCCGCCGGCGGCGCTTGATGGCGCTGCGGAAATAGCGGACCAGATCCTCCGCCTCTTCCTCGATTTCGATGTCGCTGTCGCGGATGATGCGGAACACGCCGCTGTTGCGGACGCGATAGCCGGGGAAGAGGTCGGCGGAAAAGCGCCGGACCACCGCCTCCAGCGCCATATAGCGCGCCGTTTCCCCCGGCATCCGCACGAAACGGGCGAGCGAGGACGGGATCATCACCAGTTCGCGAATCGGCTGCTTGTCCGACAGCCGCTCCAGGTCGAAGACGATCGACAGGCCCTGATTGGGGATGAAGGGAAAGGGATGCGCCGGGTCCAGCGCCTGCGGCGTCAGGATCGGGAAGATCTGCGTCAGGAAATGATCCCGCAGCCAGTTCCGCAGCTTTCGTCCAGCGCGGTGGACGGGCCGACCACCTCTATCCCGACCTGCGCCAGTTCGTCGTGCAGCGCACCCCATACCTTCTGCTGCGCAGCCATCAGCCGGGCGGTTTCCTCTGTGATGGCGGCCAGTTGCTGCGCCGGGGTCAGCCCGTCGGCGGAGCGCATGTCGACATCCTGCAACTGCTGCCCCTTGAGGCCCGCCACCCGCACGGAGAAGAACTCGTCCAGATTGGCGCCGGAAATCGACAGGAAGCGCAGCCGCTCCAGCAAGGGATGCGCCCGGTTCATCGCCTCCTCCAGCACGCGCTGGTTGAACGCCAGCCAGGACAGTTCCCGGTTGAAATAGCGGTCGCTGGGCAGGGTCAGGCTGGCGGATGGGTCGGCTTCGGCCACATGTCTCTCATCGTTCGGAACCGGAGGATCAGTCCGGGACTATAGGCAAAAATCCCGCACCTTGCAGGACATCTTTCGCCATAGCGGCAGAAATCTTACGTCCCGATGACAAGGCCGCCTCGTCCAGCAGGCGCGTCACGGCGGCGATGGCGGCATAGCTGCGCTCGATCCGGCGCAGCAGCCATTGCGGCAAATCCGCCGCATAGCTTGCCCCGGCCGATGCCAGGAACCGATCGATCAGGGCATGCGCCAGCGCCTCGTCCGGCTGCTCCAGCGCGACATGGGGTGCCGCCGCCAGCCTCGACCGCAGGTCGGGAAGGGCCACCNGCCATTGCGCCGGCGGCGCGTCCGCGATCAGCAGCAACGGGCGCCGGGCCGTCTGCGCATCGTTCCAGGCGTTGAACAGCGCCTGCTCATCCTGCCCCTGCGCATCGTCGATCATCGTCCCGCCGCTCTGCGCGACGAAATGGCGGCCCAATGTCGAACGGCCCGACAGGGGCGGCCCGCTCAGCACGCTGATCGACAGCGGCCATTCCCGCCAATTCTCCAGATGGCGGACGGCGATGCGATTGGCGTCGCTGACCAGGAAATCCTCGCCGCTCGCCCGATCAGGCCGGTCGAACGGCAGGCTGATCTGTCGCATGGCGCCGGTCATTGGGCGGCGGGGGCTCCGCTTCCCCCGCCCCGGCGGATGCGCAGCGTGTTGCCTGACACGGCGACATTATATCCCTTGGCGGCCAGCGCGGCGCGCAGCGAATCGACGGTGCCGTCGAAGCTCACCTGCATGACCGACGTGCCGCCGAGCGCGAGGCTGCTGGTCGCGGCCGAACGCACGCCCGGGACGGAACGCACGGCGGCCTCGCCCTGCGCGACCGATCCGACGTCGGGCGTGTCGAACTGGATCGCGTAGCTGCGCGTCGTGGCGGAGACCGCCGGCATGTCCAGCGTTTCCACCGGCAGATCGGCCGCATTTTCGATCTCCAGCGCATTGGGATCGACCGGCTCCTCGATGATCAGCGACGGGTCGGGACGCAGGCGGCCGTCATTCAGCGCCTGGGTATAAAGCTGGTCGATCCGCTGCGTCGCCTGGTCCAGCATCTGCGGGATCGCGCTGTCGTTGGAGGCGCGCAGGGAAAAGCTGCCGATCAGGAAATTGTCGGGGCCATAGCGCGCGGTGAAGGTGCCGGTCACCGGACCACCGGGATATTGCCGGTCGAGCCGGGCGATCGGTATCACCACGTCCGCCGCGCCATATTGGTCGAGCAGCACGCGCCACCACAGCCGCCCGCGCCGCCCGGTCTGCCCCGCATTCAGCAGGATCGGGTCAGCGATGGACCCCGCCACGCGGACATAGTCGATGGCGCTGTCCCCGGTGCGGAAACGCGCCCAGGCCCTCTGCCATTCGTTGATCCGTTCATAGGACACGGCCGACCCGCCGTCCCACAGCACCGGGATCACCAGCAGCGGCGGCGAATGCACGACATTGCTGCCGGTGACGCCCAGCAACTGGCCGGTCCGCGCCCGGTCGAACATCACGCCCAGCGTGGCGACATAGCGGTTCGGCCCGGCCTGCTCATATTCTATCTCTATGCCCGAGATCATGCCTTCAAGCTGCGAATCGGACAGCGCCGGCGCGCCGCTGCCGCCATGGGTCCGGGCCCACAGCATCTGCCAGGCCCGCCGCTGCGCCAGCCGCCAGCCGGCCGTGCGCGCGCTGTCGGCATCCTTGGCGAAGACGTCGACCTTGACATGGCTCACCTGGAAATCGCCGCCGCTGGCGATCGGGGGCACGCCGCGCTCCCCCTCCATCTGCGCGACCAGAGTCGCGGCAGCGAGGCCAAGCACGATCGCGCCCAGAATCTGGAGAGGGCGCGAAGCCGCGCGAAACAGGTTCAGAGGCCGGAGGGACAGGCCGCGAAGGACAGAAGGCACGTTCACGCGCGTCCTTTTGGCGGGATTTGCCTGCGCTGCCAAGCGGCAACCCATTTCCCGTTTCGTTTTCCCCTCCTTTGTGCGTTATTGGGCTTGTCGCATTTTCTTCAGCGGTCAGATGTTTCCATCTGACCTGAAAATGCTTAGGGGCGACGGCCATGAGCGACACCGAATCCTACAGCTACGCCAAGGCTGGCGTCGACATCGCAGCGGGCAATGCGCTGGTCCGCGCCATCGCCCCGCTTGCCAAGGCCACCCGCCGCCCCGGCGCCGACGCGGAACTGGGCGGCTTCGGCGGCTTCTTCGACCTGAAGGCGGCCGGTTATGACGATCCCTTGCTGGTCGCGGCCAATGACGGCGTCGGCACCAAGCTGAAGCTCGCCATCGACCACAATGCCCATGACGGCGTCGGCATCGATCTTGTCGCCATGTGCGCCAACGACCTGATCGTGCAGGGCGCCGAACCGCTCTTCTTCCTCGACTATTATGCCACCGGCAAGCTGGAGAGCGGCGTCGCCGAACGCGTGATCGCGGGAATAGCGGAGGGCTGCAAGCAGGCCGGATGCGCCCTCATCGGCGGCGAAACGGCGGAAATGCCGGGCATGTACGGACCGGGCGACTATGACCTCGCCGGTTTCTGCGTCGGCGCGGTGGAACGGTCCAGGGCGCTGACCGGCAACAAGGTGAAGGCGGGCGACGTGCTGCTCGGCCTCTGCCTCTTCGGGCGTGCATTCCAACGGCTTCTCGCTGGTCCGCCGCCTCGCCGCGGACAAGGGCTGGAAGCTCGACCGGCCGGCGATCTTCGACAATGAGGTGCTGCTGATCGACGCGCTGATGGCCCCGACGCGCATCTATGTGAAGTCGCTGCTGCCGCTGGTCCGCTCGGGCAGGATCAATGCGCTGGCCCATATCACGGGCGGCGGCCTGCTGGAAAACATCCCGCGCGTGCTGCCCGACGGCTGCCACGCCGTGGTCGACGCCGATGGCTGGGAACAGCCCCGCCTGATGGCCTTCCTGCAGGCCCAGGGCAATATCGAGCCGGAAGAGATGGCGCGCACCTTCAACTGCGGCGTCGGCATGGTGCTGGCGGTGGACGCAGGCGCAGCCGACGCCGTGGCCGCCGATCTTGAGGCGGCGGGCGAAACCGTGCTGCGGGTCGGCATGGTGGAAGCGGGNGAACGGGGCTGCACGGTCANGGGCTCCCAGGAAACGTGGAGCGCCANGGCCGAATGGACCGCCACCCATCTGGGGTGAGTCGCGCGAACCGGACGGGGACTGTGCAAGTGAAGGCAAAGGTCGGCGTTCTGATTTCCGGACGTGGCTCGAACATGGCGGCGCTGCTCTATGCCGCCAGGCATCCGTCCTGCCCCTATGAGCTGGTTCTGGTCGCCGCCAACGACCCCGAAGCCCCCGGCCTGAAACTCGCCGCCGCAGAGGGCGTCCCCACCTTCGCGCACAGCCACAAGGGGCTGAAGCGCGCCGAGTTCGACCGGATCGTCGATGCGCAACTGCGCAGCGCCGGCGCGGAATATGTCGCGCTCGCCGGCTATATGCGCCTGCTCTCGCCGGATTTCGTCGCAGGATGGGAGGGCCGGATGCTCAACATCCACCCCAGCCTGCTGCCCAGATACAAGGGCCTCGGCACGCACCAGCAGGCGCTTGACGCCGGCGATTCCCATGCCGGCTGCTCGGTCCACATCGTCACCGCGGAACTGGACGACGGGCCGGTGCTTGGCCAGACCGCGGTCGCGATCCTGCCCGGCGACACCGCCGAGAGCCTGGCCGCGCGCGTCCTGATGGCGGAGCATCAGCTCTATCCCCGCATGCTGGCGGAATTCGTCACCCGCGAACGCCAGCCCGAATGGCTGCTGAACAAGGTCAGGGAACACGCCCTTGCCCTGCCGCAGGCGGATGAGGTCACGTCCCATGGCATGCCCTGCTTCGGCATCGAAAAGGGCAAGAAATTCGCCTATTTCTCTCAAGGTAATCACGGCGACGGCGTCATCGCCATCCTCGTCAAGACGACGGCGCCCGAAGAACAGGCCATGCTGATCGAGAGTGACCCCGCCCGCTATTACCGCCCCGCTTATTTCGGCGACGGCTGGGTCGGCATCAGGCTCGACCTCGGCGATACGGACTGGGACCATATCGGGGACCGCCTGGACAAGAGCTGGCGCACGGTAGCGCCGCGAAAGCTGTTGGGATTGAAGGATATCGCCGATCAGTTCTGAGCGGCGCTTCAGGGCGCTTTGATTTTCTCCTGTTTTCCCCCCAGATAGGCAGCCATGACCGACACCGCCCCCCCTCCCGCCCCCGCCCCGCAGGCCGCCATCGAGATCACCAACCTCTCCAAGGTCTACAAGGGCGGGAAGCAGGCGCTCGACAACATCAATCTCACCATTCCGCGTGGGCAGATATATGGCCTGCTCGGCCCCAATGGCGCGGGCAAGTCGACCACGATCAACATCCTCGCGGGCCTGGTGAACAAGACCAGCGGCATCGCGCGGATCTGGGGCTTCGACATCGACCAGAACCCCCGCAACGCCAAGAACAGCATCGGCATCGTCCCGCAGGAGATCGTCTTCGACCCCTTCTTC
>JGI24740J21852_10001508_pt1 | contig 10700 bp, 7 predicted proteins | sample KBSCornC6_FD_21852 | JGI IMG/M metagenome (IMG submission 21852) | reverse complement strand
GCACCCGACGGTGCGGACACGCCGCAAGGGTTGGCCGAGCGCGAAGAACGGGAGGCCATCGACGCGGCGCTGCGGGCGGTCGACGCGCGGCGGGAACGGCAGTCGGAACAACTGCGGCAGACGCTGGAACGCCTGGACACGGTGCTCGCCGCCCTGCCGCCGCCCTTCGATGCGCGCGCGTGCGTCGATGCCGAAGTGATCCGTGAACGGGCCGTCGCCGCGCATGCCTCAGCGGAGCGGGAAAGACTAGAAGCGCTGCGGCAAGCGCAGGCGCTCGAAGCGTCCCGTCGGCAGCAGGCGCTGCTTGCAGAGCGACGGGGGACGGCAATGCGCCGAGCCGTGCGCATCGAGAACGCCGTGGGCGACTGGACCCTGCTCGCGCGCTGCATGAGCAACGACGGCCTGATCGCGCTGGCGATCGACGACGCGGGACCGGCGCTGGCTGGGCTGGCCAATGACCTGCTGCTGGCCTGCTACGGTCCGCGCTTCACGGTCTCCATCCACACCCAGGCCGAGACGGCCAAAGGCGAGAAGCGCGAGGATTTCGACATCGTGGTGCACGATGCCGAGTCGGGCGAAAGCAAGAGCGTGCGGCTGATGAGCGGAGGCGAACGGATCTGGATCAACGAATGCCTGGTGCGGGCCGTGGCGCTGTACCTCGCGCAGGCCGGCGAGAGGCGCTACGGGACGCTTTTCTCCGACGAAGCCGATGGGGCGCTGGACCCGGCGCACAAGCGGATGTTCGGGGCGATGAAGCGGGAAGTGCTGCGGCTGGGTCGCTACCAGCGCGAGTTCTTCATATCGCAAACGCCGGAACTTGCCGGGATGGCAGACGCCGTGATCGACCTGGAGGCGTTGAAAGCCGGCGGGACGCCTGATGGTCGTTGCAGCAGACGGTTTGTCTCGACAACGCGTGGTGAGACGGAGCCATCGAGTGCCTGATGCAGAAAAAATCACCGGAGGGCAGCTAGCAGGTAGTAGAACCGGTGTGCGGGACCGGTGTAGACGGCGATGGAGGCGCCGCCTCGAACGCGACGGGCGATTGAGCCCGCGCGCGGCAACGACGCTTTGGTGGCACGCAAGGGGGCGGCGAGGGGGACGATATGGGCCGGTGCGCTGAACTGGGCAGGTGCCGACTGCGATGCCGTGGTGCGACCGGAGATGCCGCCATCAGGAAGCGAAAGAAGTTCAGTGTGGGCAGGCTTGCGACGGTCGGCAAGCGGCCGCAATCGCGCTGATTCTGGGCGTACCCAGGCTGGCGGTCGTTCTTTGGGTAGCGGGTGGCGGATGAGCGTGGCAATAAGCCCACGCGGAGGAGAGCTGATCCGGCTCCTCACTCCTGAGTGACAGCAGGGTGAAATGGTGGTGTCAGTGGAGAAATCTTTTCGCGGTTGCCCGTTGAAGTTCCCACAGGACCTTGCGCACGCGTCACGATGGTGGCCTCGCGAGGCGCACACCATGATTCGACTGGGTTCCAAAATCCGCTTGACCCGCCCGGAAACCAAGCGACTTCTCTGGCTGACCGACATTGAGCCGGTGGGCATCCGGACGCTTTCGGAGCTGGAAGATTATGTCGTGCGGTGCAAGGCTCACTACTGGGGCTCGTCGCTGGACACGCAGTTCCTGCACTGGATGATCGATAAGGAAGTCGAGCTGTGCCTAACGGCGTTAATGCCTTGAGCTGAGCGGCACCGGAAAGTCGGAACGTGGTGGAGTGACAGTGCACCACGTTCCCCCGGCCAAGGCCAGGGGAACTGAGGTGCGGGCAGCAGATCGCTCAGCCGCCGGCTCGGGCCGCTTGCGGTTCCGTCTCCGCGGGCGCGGATGCTGATACCGGCGGCTTGGCTTCGGCCTGGGCCTTGAATGCCGTGCGAGCGGTGCGGACCTTCGGATCCGACGCGAGCCGCCGGACCTGAGCCACAGCCGGTTCTGCCGGCGTCTCGGGCAAGCAGGCAACGGCTATGTCGCTGCCGCTGGCAAACGCGCGGCGCGTCGATGCCGGCAGTCGGACGAAGAGCCCGCTGACCAGCCAACGCACGAACCGGCCGATGCGCTGGTTGCGTGCTTCACGGGCCCGGTGCAGCCGCAACGACTCGCGGCAGCACAGGTACAACGCCAGGTGCGTGCGTTTCATCTCGGCATCGGCGTCTAACTGCGCCAGCACTTCGGCGGCAATCGCCGTATCTTTGCCGACACGCTGGTAGAAGGACACCCAGGCACGTTCTTCCTCAGTACCGATGACGGTGCGCGATTGTCGGACGCGCGATGTGTTTGCGGTCATGATCATTCTCCTTGGTTGTGGGAGCGCGTGCCGGCCCAGTAGGGAGGCATCAGAGTCTCCCAGGGGTTGTGGCGGTGCGTCGCTTTGCTAAGCTGGAGTCCCACACGCCTTGGACTGCCCACACATGCTTCGTGCAGGTTTTTCACTACGGTTCACCCCCACCGAAGCCGATGAACTCCGAGAACTCGGCATCGACGTCGGCGGGGCGCGAACACAGGACGACCTCGACCAGATGCTGACCCTTTGGGCCGGCACGCTGGCCGAAGAACGTCCCGATCTGCTGGACAAGATTGCCGTCGCATTGGCCCGGGATAAGGGCGCCACGCTACCCGCGCGATTGACGCGTGTGCGTTAAGGCACCCCGCTGGGCGTTGGTTTCGGCGATCGCGATCCAGCGGTCCGCGATTCGGTCGAGGTAGACCAGATCGTCGGACTCGATCTCGCCCGTCGTGCGCAAACGGGCAATTACATCCTTGACCAGGAACGGATCGTCCCGGGCCAGATTGACAACGGTCGCCGCGATGCGTCTCCGGTACAGGTCGACCGTCATGATCAACCTCCGGCGGCGCGTTGCGAACACACATGGCCATCGCACCTGCCGAGGCAGGGTCGAGGCATGAACAGCGCCGGCAGTGTGCGGCGCGGCATCGGCAGGGACCGGGCAAGCCCGGAACCACCTAAAAGCACCGGTACGTGGCGCAACTCTCTCGTCATGGGGACAGCGAACATGGGGTTCTCCTTCGGACGGAAAGGGAACACCCAACCCTGGCGGGGACTTGGGGGTCCCCGTTCGGGAATGCTCCGTTGGTGGCGGAGCGGCTCGGCGCCGGCCAGGACGGCCAGCATGGGTGAAGGCTCGCAACCTTGCGGTGCAGGCCTTCTCAATGGCAAACGGCCGAGGGCCGGATGCCATGTGTCTAGCGTCGGCGCAAACGCCGATGGGTACTCAGGGCTGCAAAGAGCAGCCATCCCGACGACGCCGGGAAACTCGGAGGCAGGTAACGACTGCGACGCCAGCAGGGCTGGACTTCAGGGCAGTCGGAGCCGCCGATGAAGGCTTTGTGAACGCGATGTCCACCAGGAAGCGGTTGCAGTATGAGCAGCCCCGCGGCTGCGTAGGTTGCAATGCGCGATTCGCCATGCGAAACCGCCGCTGAAACCTGGCGATGTTCAGCGGCTTGCAGAAACGATGCCATGGAAGGCCTCTGCGGGAAGGCGACCGCGGTGTCCGTTGCATCGAATCGGAAGAAAAAATGCCCCACCACCTTTCGGTAGTGGGGCATGAACTCATGCGGCCTGACGGACAGCCTCGCCGTCGAGGCTTGCGCTGCCGGATTCATCCTTGTCGAGGTCGAGCTGTTTGAGCAGCTCGCGCTGGCGCACCAGCAGTGCGGTCAGCCGGACTTCATGCTCGAATGGGCGGGCCAGTTCGATCTGCAGGTTCTCCAGCCGCTTGCGCCGCACCGCGAGTTGCTCGCCTGTTCGGAACTGCTGCTCGCCGACCGATGCCAGCACCGCCAGCAGAGCGGACACCAGCCCCGGCCCGGTTTGGTAGGGCTCGGCGTCATAGCGGCAGCACCCTACAAGGTACAACGCCGGCGTGGCTTCGCTGCCCTTGGTCTGCAAGCCGAGTTCGAAGCCGCCGAAGCGGCCCACCACCTGGTCGGTCATCGGAGGTCCAGTTCTGGCTCCTGCCTTGGCGGCCTTCACCAGCTCGCGCAAAGCCTCACCCACCTCGTCCGGGCCGGCGATCCGCCGGCCACCCAGTTCCACGGCGATCTGCGCCATGGTCTGGGGCTGGACTTTCTCGGCATCCGCTGTGTGCATTGCCAGCTTCTGATCCAGCGAGGCGATCAGCATCGGCAGCCGACCCACTTCGCTCTCATTGGCCCAGCGCTGGTTGCGCCAGACCGAGAACAGGGTGGAGAGTTTGGCCACCTCCGCGTCCACGCCGGCCTTCTCGATGACCATCGGGTTGCCCGAAGCCAAGGCCTTGACCTCGGCATACGACAGCGTCGCGAGCTCAACGTCCTCGATGGCCCGCAGGCCCTTGTCGCCGCGCATGACCTGCGCGATGAAGCGCGCCTTCGTCTCCAAGGTCTGCCACATGTAGGCGTCGAAGGAGCCTTCGGTGACGTAGCGGAAGATATCGACCTCCTCGCATTCGTTGCCCTGGCGCAGGATGCGGCCCTCGCGTTGCTCGACATCGCAGGGGCGCCACGGGGCATCGAGGTGATGCAGCGCTGCCAAACGTTTCTGCACGTTGGTGCCTATGCCCATCTTGCCGGTCGATCCCAGCAGCACCCGCACTCGCCCCTCGCGGACCGCTTTGAACAGCTTGGCCTTCTGGACGTCGGTTTCCGCATCGTGGATGAACGCGATCTCGCGCTCGGGAATCCCCGCATCCAACAACCGTTGCCGCAGGTCCTCGTAGACGCTGAAAGCCTTACCGCCCTTGGGACTCGACAGGTCGCAGAACACCAGTTGCGTGCCGCGGAAGTCCGTTGTGCGCTGCCAGATCGCCAGCACTTCGCGGGCGCAGGCGGCGACCTTGCCATCCGGGTCGAACTTCGCGCTCGGCGCAACCAACCGGAAATCCAGCGCGGCTGAGCGGCCATCGTTCGTGACCGCGAGCATATTGTCTTCGGTCGGATCGACATGCCCGTTGCGAATCGCCTCGGCGCGCGCCACCAGCGTCTGCACATAGGCCTTGAGCGCAGGACTGGCCGGGCAGGCCGTGGTGCACGGCTTGCCGCCTCGCAGCTTCGGCACCGGCAGGTCGAGCATTGCGGCGGTACGGATGTCCGCGATCTCGCCGAAGATGGCCATGAGCTCCGGCACATTGATGAAGCGCGCGAAGCGCGTGTGCATGCGGTATCCGCTGCCATCGGGCGCGATTTCCAGCGCTGTGACACTCTCACCGAAGGTCGCGGCCCACGCGTCGAACTGCTGCAGTCCCAGGGCTTCCAGCCGACGTGGCTGCAAATAGCGCTGCATCGTGTGGATCTCGGCCATCGTGTTGGCCACTGGCGTCGCGGTAGCGAAGACCACGCCGCGCTGCGCGTTGCCGTGCAGCTTCATCGTGTAGCGAGTCTTCAGGTACAGGTCGAATGCACGCTCCGAGTTGCTCCGCGGCAGGCCTGCGACCTGCGTCATCTTGGTGAACCGGTACAGGTTCTTGAACAGGTGGGCCTCGTCGACGAACAAGCCGTCGATGCCCAACTGTTCCCAGGTCAGCAGGTCGTCCTTCTTCTTGTCGGCCAGCAGCCGCTCCAGGCGGACCTTCCAGCTCTTCTTCTGCGCCTCGAGCTGCTTGATGATCCGGTTGCTCCGGTCACCGCTCTTCTCGGCGCGTACTGCCATCTCTATCTCATGAATCACCTCCGCGATGTAGTCCTCGGTGAATTGCGGCGACATCCGGATTCGCTCGAAGCTCGAGTGCGTGATGACCACCGCGTCCCAATCGCCCGTGGCGATGCGCGACACCAGCTCGCGCCGGCTGTCGCCTTCCAGATCTTCCTTTCCGGCCATGAGCACCGATGCCTGCGGGTACAAGCGCACGAACTCGGCCGTGTACTGCGCCAACATGTGGTTGGGGACCACATGGCAAGGCTTCGACAGAAAGCCCAGACGGCGCATCTCCATGCTCGCGATCACGCATACGGCCGTCTTGCCGGCACCGACCACATGGAACAGGCCCACGTTGCCGGTCTGCACGACACGCCACACCGAGTCCCGCTGATGAGGATGCAGAGCGAAGCACTGCGAGAACCCCGGCAGCTTCAGGTGTGAGCCATCGAAGTACCGCGGACGCGTGGCGTTGAACAGGTCGTTGTAGACCCGGCACAACCGCTCGCGCCGCTCCGCTTCCTCAAAAGCCCAGGCCGCGAAGCGCTCTTTCAGGGCGCCAAGCTTCTCGCGCGCGGCCAGCGTTTCCGCCGCATTGACGACGTAGCGGTCCTCGGTGGGATGTCGGTCGCGCACGGTCGGTACCTGCACGTTCAGCGCAGCCTGCACCAGCTCGATCGCGTTCATGCGCGGCGTGCCCCATTCCTGGGTCACCTTCACGTTTTGCCGTGCGCTCCAGTCGGTGTAGGTCACCGACCAGGCGCCCGCTTCTGCCGAGTAAGCCACCCGGCAGTCCTTCAGTTCCAGTACCTCATGAATGAAGGCCTCGACATCGCCCGACGGGATCCACACCGCGCCGAGGCGCGGCTCGATGGCCGACGGCTGAAGGTCCTCGGGCTGCACATGCTCCAGCGCTTCCAGGTTGCGTCGGAAGGCTGGGCCGGACAAGGCTGCCTGCTTGAGCTTCTCTTTGACGTTGCCCGACAGGTACTCATCGGACGTCTTCCAGGCACTGTCGGCCGGGTCGAGAAAGATCTGCCCAGCCTCGGAGAGTGCATCCAGCACTTCGTCCTCGGGTGCCGACAGCAGCCGCGCCATGTAGGCTGCATCGACCCGGCCCTGCCATTGCACCGACGTGGCCAACGCCTCTACGGGTTCGCTGACCGCCGTCGGCGCCGACACTCGGCGCAGGGTGCGCTGCGTGAACAGCGCCGCCTTGCGGGCAGTGTCCGACTCTTCATCGTAGTGCTCCAGCGACAAGAGCACCGGGTAGTCCGGGTCACGCCGGAATGCCAGCGCGTTGGCCCGGGTGCTTAGGCACCCGTACTGCGCCACGTAGCGGTCGTAGGTGCCGTTGAGCATGGCCCGCAGATGGGCCAGCCCTTCGTCGCCATCCTGTGCCAGCTGTGCGTCGAGCAGCGCCCGGGCATGGTCCCGGATCGCACACAGGCCCGTGATGCGGGCGCGCTGTGTGGCGTTCAGGCTGTCGTGCAGATCGACCAGCTCGTTGCCATCGACCCTGTGCACGCGCCCATGGTGGACAAGGTAGCTGCCAGGCCGTGCGCCAGGCTCGGCCGGTACGCTGCCTCGGATGGACGCCAACTTCACCGGTTCCGCGGGCTCATACGCGTCGCTGGGCAGCAGTGCGATGCGCTCGGCCAGCGCCGGCTCGAGGTCGCCCTCGAACACGACCGTCGGCACTTCCTCGTAGCCGTTGCTCTCCTGCGTGACCCGGCCGATACAGAAGCCGGGGTTGCGTGCGTACCAAGCGTTGATCTGCAGGTACTTCTGCAGGCAGCGCGGGTGCCGAAGCGCATCCGGCACTACTACGCGCTCCAGCCAGTCGCCGCGCACGGCCTCGCCTGGGTGGCGCTTGCGGAGGAACAGGATGTCCGTCTGCACGTCCGTCGAAGCGAGGCCTGCGAAGGCGCCTAGCGGTAGCCGGATCGCGCCCAGCAGTTCGGCCTGGGAGGCGAGGTATTCGCGCACGGTGTCCGCGCGTGCTTCCATCGTGCCGGTGCTGGTGATCAGGCACACCAACCCGCCGGGGCGGACCAGATTTAGCGCGCGGCCGAAGAAGTAGTTGTGGATCCGAAAGCGCGCATAGGGCTTGGGGCTCATGTCGGTGACCGGGTAGTTGCCGAAGGGCACGTTGCCGATCACCAGGTCGAACCAGTTCTCGGGCATCACCAGCTTTTCGAACGGTGCGATGCGTACGTCGGCGCCATACGGCCCGTACAGCGCCTGCAGCAGCCGGCCAGACAGCCGGTCGATCTCGACCGCGGTGACTGCACTGCGCTCGGCGAGCGTGCGGGGCATCGCGCCCAGAAAGTGGCCGACGCCAGCTGCCGGTTCGAGCACGCGCCCGCCGGTGAATCCGAAGCGCTCGACGGCCTGCCACATGGCCTCGATTACGTGGACCTCGGTGTAGTGGCTGTTGTTGACTGAGGCGCGCGCCGACACGTAGTCCTCGGCCGGCAACAGGGCATGCAGCTCGTCGGCGCGGCGGCGCCATGCCGCATCGCCGCCTTCGAGGTTGAAGGCGGCGGGCAGGCCACCCCAGCCCGTGAAGCGCAGCAAATCGCCGCGTTCGGCGGCGTCAGCGGCACGCTGCGCGGCTTCGATGCCTTGAAGGGCGCGGATCGCCGCGAGGTTGGCCTCGAACTTCGTGACCTCGCCGCTCAGGCCGGACAGGTTCTCACGGAACAGCATCGGCCACAGGGATCGAGGCTCGTTGAGCTTCGTGCCGGCGATGACGCGCCAGCTTGCGCGCGAGGCGGTGCTTGGGGATTCGTCTCCGGTCGGCACCTCGCCCGCGAGGGCGGCGGCTGAGTCGGTTACGACTGGTTCAGCGAACAGGTCCGCCTCGGGAGACGGATTGGGAATCTCAGGGATGTCCGGGTCGAAGCCGGGCAGCCACAGGGAAGGCGCAGTGGTGCGTGCCATCAGTGGTTCTCCGAAGGAAGGCGGGGAACGCACCGACCCATTGGGGAGGTGAACTCCCCGGATGGGATGGACGAATGGACACAGCGTTGGCCCCTACGCGCGGGCGAAGGGAGTCAAGTTGTGCAGTGCATGGGCAGCGCGAGGCTGTCGTGGCGGTGAGGCGGGTATCGACCGCGACGCCCGAGCGGACTCGGTAATGCCCAGCGGGTGGGCGTTGGCCGAAGCCAGGATGCGAGGATCAGTATGGAAGTGCCATCACCGGGCAGCAGGCCTGGTGTGAAGATGCTTGCGTGAACGCGGGCGCAGTGGGTGGTTTTTCTGTGGCGACGCTGTAGCAGTCGCAGTCCAGCGTGTTGATCTGCTGGATGGTGAGCGATCAACAGGCCTTGGGTCTATGTCGGCGGCGACCATGTGGGCAAAGAGCAGCAAGGCTTGGTGGTCGGGGCTGTCCCCCTTGTGGCCGCAACCGCGCCAGGCTGCCTCGGCTTCCATAGCCTCGGTCAACGACCGCCGGGCGCGGGCCTTGATGGCCTCGAATGCCAGCGTGGCACAGTGTGGATTGCTACGCCAGGATCTTCCGTTGCATGCATGTGGGGGTCTCCTGCGCGTCGTGTCTGGCGTGCGGGCGTGGTTCGCCGCAAGACCGGCTCGACCCCGGGTGGGGGTGAACCGGGGTCATTGGAAGATGCGCGGCTCGACGGTCTCGCCGCGCATGAAGGCAACGTAGGCACCAGCCTTGCCGATGTCGGGGAAGCAGGCGACCACACCATCGTGCTCCAACACTTCCGAGGTGAGCTTCGGGTCCTCGCCGCGGCGGATCGACAGATCGGGCGCGCGCCAGGCCGGGTGGCGGTACAGGAATGTGCCACCGTCCCAGGCAACAATTGCCAGCAGGCAGGCCGTGAGGATTGCTCCCCCGCCGTCGGCACCGGGCTCGATCAGCAGAGGCACCCGAAGCGGGCCCATCGAGCGGCCGATCTTGCCGACCACATCGTGTTCCTCGAGCCAAACTCGACCCGTTGAGGTGTCGCCGAGGACCAGACGAACCTTGGTGTCCTGGCACCGGCAACGCTTCAGGACGCGAGCGGCATTCGGATCGGTACCCGGGTCGAAGTAGGTCTGTCGGCTTTTCGGAGAGGCCGCCCAAGCCTGCAAAGCGGCCTCGTACTTCTGGTAGCCGCTGAGCGCGCCGAAATCGTGGGCGCTGAAAGCCAGATCTGGCCGTTGCAGGCGTTCGGCGATCTGGGCGGCGTGGTTTCGCGCATTGGCGAAGCCAAAGCAGGTGCAGCCGTCTCCGCAGGAGACGACATACAGCTGCCGCTCGGTATCCAAGTTCACATTCATGACAGGTTCCTTGAGGTGAGGTGGAGCCCGTCCCCGGGGGCGAGCCCCACGGGGTGGTTTTGGACAACGGACGGGGTGGCGTCCGCGTGGGCCTTCAGGCGGCCAGGCACTCCAGCTGCGCCACCTGGGTGGCGACAAACAGGCCGCGCAGGGCCGACAGATCGCCGTTGGTCAGCGCCGTGCAGGCGTCGGCGGTTGACTGCTCGACCTCGGGCATGCTGGGCTCGCAAGGCCGGATGCTGGCCAGGACCATGTCGTCCTCGCTCAGGAAGCTCAGTTCGCCATTGGCGCGTTGCGTCAGCTGCATCACCGCAGGCGGGAGCTCAGCCAAGTGCGTTCGCACCAACTGGGCCGCCGTAGCCAGGGTTTCGGTGAGTTCGACCCGCTCCAGGTCGCCGAGGTCGTGCCTGTAGAAATGGACCAAATAACTGCTCGGAGGCAGAGGATCCAGCATCTCGATGGGCAGGATGAGCGGTTCCTGTCCCGCCACCATGGCGGCCGACTCCGGAACGCACTGGGTGACGGTGTCGACGCACTGGCAGCGCTCCAGGTAGTCCAGCTTGAGCAGCAGCGCGTCTGCATGCGCGCGGTCCCCGAGCGTGAGCTGGGTGCGTATCGCAAGGATCTCTTGCGTCATCAGGCGCAGTTCCTGCACGATGGCGCGCTCGGCGCGGCGTTCGATGGCGCACAGGGTTTCATTGATGGTGGTCATGGGAGGGCCTTTCGGAAATGGAGGTGCCGCTCAAGCCAATGAGGCGAGAACGGCGCTGGCGCGGCCAAG
>JGI24740J21852_10001505_pt1 | contig 10703 bp, 10 predicted proteins | sample KBSCornC6_FD_21852 | JGI IMG/M metagenome (IMG submission 21852) | reverse complement strand
TCCCGGCGGGACGCGGGGCAGCCGCGCGGGATCGGCGAGCGCCTTGTCGAGCGCCTCGCGGTCCTGGAGCAGCGCGCCGAGACCGTGCGCCCAATCCTGCTGGGCCGCGGGTCCGCGCTGGCGCTCCAGTTGATCGGCGAGGCGGCCGAGCCTTCCTGCAAGCTCCATCGAGACCGTCGGCGAGAGAGTCGAGTCATGCTGCGCCCGGGCGAGCGCAAGAACGCTCATCGTCGCGATCCGCCGGCCGACCTCGGTGCCGGTCTGCGCGAGCGTGCGATCGAACAGCACGTCGAAGAGCTGCGTCGGCGCCGGAACGCTCGGGTCCGCGGCGTGTTGGCTTTCAAGACGGTTCAGCCGCTGGGAGGCGAGCAAAGTATCCAGCGTCTGCACCGCCCCCACTTCGGTCGCCTTGAGCGGGTCGAACACGGGCCCGCCCGCCGTCGGGATGATCTCGATTTCCATCTGGCGGTCGCTGTCGCCCCCGAAGCCGCTCGACAGAAGCGAATTGAGCCGCGCGGGAACCGTCAGCTCGGACGGAGCCAGCGTGTCGAGCAAGGCATAGAGCGCGGCCCATTGCGCATTCCCCGGCACGACCTCGGCAACCGCATTCTCCCCGTTGACGGCATAAGGGAAGTTGACCCCGCCGAGCGATTTCGCCGCGGCCTCGACCTGGTAGCGGTCGATCAGCCAGATCGGGACGAACGCGCGCCTCAGGTCCGCGAGCGACTGGCCGGCGGGCAGAGCGCTGCTTCCGAACCGTGCGATCGCGGCCGCTCGCACCGCCATCATCCGCCTCAGCTCCGCGATCGGATCGGGCCCCTCGTCCCACAGCGAGCCGAGCGGGTGCGCCGCGCTGATTGGCCGGGCGTCATTGTCGGCGACGAAGCGCAGGCCTTCCGCGCGGGCCTGCGCTTCGAGCGCGCGCGCCTCGGCGTCGGTCTTCGCGGCATATAGCCATTTGATCATGAACCGGTCCCAAGGTCCGACGCCCGCGCCATAGGCATCGACGAGCGAGGGCGCGCCATTCGCATCGAGCGTCACGCGCGGTCCGGGATAGTCCATCACCGAATAGCGCCCTTGAGTGCTCGACGCGAAATTGTGCGAGAGGCCGAGCGCGTGCCCGACTTCGTGCGCGCCGAGCTGGCGGATGCGCGCGAGCGCCGCGGTGATCGGGTCGTTCGGATCACCGGTGCCGGTCAGCCCTGCCCCGACCAAGGCCTGGAAGATGATCAGGTCCTGCCGCGTGCGAAGCGACCCGAGCAGCACCGAGCCCTTGATGATCTCGCCGGTCCTCGGGTCGGCGATCGGCTGCCCGTACGACCAGCCGCGCGTCGCCCGGTCGACCCAGTTGACGACATTGTAGCGCACGTCGAGCGGGTCCGCGCCCTCGGGCAGCACCCCGACCTGGAAGGCATTCTCGAAACCCGGCGGCGTCGAAGGCGGCGTTCCACCAACCCACGCCTTCCTTGAGCGCCGTGCGCACCGGTTCCGGCGCGCTTCGGTCGATGTAGAAGACGATCGGCTTCTTCACTGGCGATCTGGCTGCCGCCGGATCCACTTTCTCGAGCCGAAAGCGCCGCGCGAGGTCGGTCACGATCGGCTGCCCGAGCGGGGCCGAGAAGTCGACCTTCTGCAGGCCGAGCGAATAGCCATAGGGGTCGGTCCGCTGAACGAAGCCCGGATCGGGAAGCGCGATCAGCGAGTGGCGCAGCACCAGGGTCAACGTATTGCCGCTGACGATGTTGCTCACTTCCGCCGTCGGCTCGTCCGAACGGAAGGTCAGCTTCGCGGCGAACTCGGCGTTCTTGGGAAACACCTTCACGAAATTGGGATCGGCGGCGCTGAGCTCGGGCGCAAACTTGAAGTCGCCGCCGCCTCCGCGCTTGATTGCCTGCGGAATGCCGAGGTCGTCGCGTGCCAGGAACCCGGAAAGATCGACGGTGAACGATCCGTCCTTCGCAGTGCTGATGACATCGCCCATCCAGAGCGTGGATGTGGCGAAGGACGTATCGACCGCGCGCTGCTCATCGGGGTCGCCGCTCGACGCGACGAACTTGCTGTTCTCGACCTCGGCCGCGACCTTCTTGCCGATCCGCCGGAAGTCCAGGATGCGCGTGTCGCTCGCCGTGGCACGGTCGAGCCCGATGGGCGCAGAGCCGAGCCCAGTGCCGAGCTGCGTCAAGTAGATGTAGCGGGCTGAAACGCCGTCGGCGCCCGGCTTTGGAAAAGTCGCGACGATCTTGCCCGTGAGCGGGTCCGCGTGGACGTCGAGCAGCGGCTTCTCCGCCGAGGCCACGGCTTCCGCGCTCGGTGCGGCCTGCGCGGGCGTTGCCACTACGGCAAGCAGCGCAAGCGAAACCGAGGACGCAAACAAGTGGCGGCGCATGATCGACCCTCCCGGAGAGGCGGTGACGCTAAAGGCGGTCTCCGGCGCTGTCCACGCCCTTGCGCCGCGCCCTGCGCAGCCGCAGAGCTACGCCATGACGCTGCGCTCGCTGTTCGAAACGAAGCTGTACGAAGCGGACATCACGGACGAACGCCTGCTCGCCGATCTCGCTTATTCGATCCGGTCGCTTGCCGAGGACGACGAGGCGGGCCGCCGCTGGTCGCGCGAGCATCGTTACGCCGGCTACACCAGCTATGCGTCCCTCGACGACCTTCCGAAGCGCGATCCGGCCTTCGCCGAGCTCGCGAAGGCGCTCGGACGGCACGCGGCGCAATTCGCGGTCGAATGCGCGTTCGATCTGCGGCGCAAGCCGCGGCTCGATAGCCTCTGGGTCAATTTGCTGAAGGGCGGCGGACATCACTCGGGCCACATCCACCCGCACAGCATCATTTCCGGCACGCTCTACGTCGAAGTGCCGCGCGGCTCGGGCACGATCCGCTTCGAGGACCCGCGTCTCCCGCTGATGATGGCCTCTCCCCCGCGCCGCAAGGATGCGCCGGAGCCGCTGCAACCGTTCGTTGCCGTTCAGCCGCGCGCCGGGCTCATCCTGCTATGGGAAAGCTGGCTCCGCCACGAGGTGCTCCCAGGCGCCGGCCGCGCCGAGCGCCTCAGCATCTCCTTCAATTTCAGCTGACTATCTCGCCTCGCCGAGGCGGGGACCCCACAGGACGGGACGATAGACGATCAGGAACAGCAGCAGCGCTGCTCCCCAGAACGCACCCGCGATGACGACCATGAGCCCATAGGGGCCGATCCCCAGGGATGCAGAGACGCGCAGCAAGGCGCCGATTGTGACGCACGCATATGCGGCCACGGTCATTGGCGATGCGCTCAGATCGCGTCCGGTATGGCCGAGGCTCGCGCGGCTCATCACCGCAAGGATCATCGTCGTCATCGCGCCGGCGGTCAGGGCATGTACGCCGGCGCTTTGCGGAAGATCGTAACCGGCGACCGAAAGTCCGAGCAGCGCGAGCCCGATCGGGACCCACGCATATCCCGCATGGAGGATGGCGACCAGCGGATCGGCAAAGGTGCGGTGCCCGCCCCAGCGAGAGAGTCGCAGCGCCTGAGCCGCCGCGGCGAGCAAGAGCATGCCACCGGCCAGCTCCTGTGCGGGGAATGCAAGCCAGAAGAGCAAGGCGAGCGCCGTCGATGCGATCACGAGCAGGTCGAGGCTCTGCGGCTGCGTCGGGAGCCCGCTCTTCACGCCTCGTTTCACCATCCAGTTGCGCGTGAAGGACGGAATGATCCGGCCGCCGATCACCGAGATCATGATGATCACCAGCGCCATTGCGCTCCGCCACCCGAGATCCGCGTCCAGCGTGCCCGCCTGGCCCAGGTAATCGGCGGCGTCCGCCAGCCCGAACAGAAGCACGAGCCCGACGATCGGGACGTTGCGGTTCTTGCTCGCGATCACTTCTCTGGCGGCGAGCAGCGCCAGCGCGACGTACAATCCGACGTCGAGGATCGCCGCGGGCCATAGCCCGATTCGCGAGGAAAAGAGCACCGCGAACCGGGCGGCAACCCAGATTCCGAACAGGGACAGCAGCGGCCTGCCCGCAATCGGGAGCCGTCCCGTCCAGTTCGGTATTGCAGTCAGCAGGAAGCCGGAGATTGCTGCGCCGACGAAGCCGAACAGCATCTCGTGCCGATGCCAGGCCACGTTCGCGAAGCCGCTCGGGAGTGCGATCCGGCCCGAGAACTCGCACAGCCACAGCGCGATGGCGACGATCGCCCAGGTCGCGGCGCCGAAGAAGAACGGCCTGAACCCGCCGCGCAGGAACGGATGCGACGCCGCCATCCGCCGCTTGCGAAGCGCCAGCATCTGCTCCCCGCGAGTCACCGGCTTCGTTGGCGCCGAACTCTTCGCTGGTGCGCTCACTCGAACAGGATCGTCAGCAGCAGTGAACTATGCTCGAGGGCTGTGAGCGAATGCTGTTCGCCCCGGTCGAGATAGACCCAGTCGCCAGCCCCGAGCGGGATGTCCTCGGCCGCCCGGAGAACCAATGAGCCCTCGAGGCAATGGACGATTGCATATCCGGCCACCGAATGGCCTGCGATCCTTTCGCCCGCGCGAAGGAACAATTGTGCCACTTCGAACGCGTCCGTCTTCACGAGCGCCGCAGTTCTCGCAACGGTGACGTCGTTCACCGAGCCGAGATGGACCGTTTCGCCAGGATCAGCATGATGGAGCGCCATTGCCGCTATTCCGCCGGCGCGGCCGCTGCGTCCGGCAGCCGCTCTCCGCCGAAGCCGCGCGGTTGGCGAAGCTTCATCAGGAAGTCCCAGGACATGACCACGCCGCCGATCGAAAAGACGACGTCGCCGGGCAGCCGCATCCATTGCCAGAAGAGATATTGGTCNTAGAAGGCCTGGCTGCGCGCCCAGGCGAAGCCGTGCTCGTAGACGGCGTTCAGCTGCGGCCATCCNATCGGGAAGAAGTGAAGGAAGACCCACATCAGCAGCCCGACGTTGTAGCACCAGAAGGCGATCCTGCCGGGACGCTCGTCNAACACTGCGTCCGGCCCGGCGCGATAGCGCAGGCAGAAGTAGATCAGGCCAAGCGCCAGCAGGCCGAACGCGCCGAACAGAGACGTGTGGGCGTGATTGAGCGTCAGGAACGTGCCGTGCTCGTAGTAATTGACGAGCGGTGCGTTGAGCGTCCCACCGCCGAACACTCCGGCGCCGACGAAATTCCAGAACGCCGAGCCGAGGATGTAGAGGTACGCGAGGCCGTAATCGAACGCCGCCGCGCCCTTGATCAGCCGGTGCTGCGTGATGGCCTCCAGAATGAGGAGCACGAGCGGGAGCACCTCGATGAACGAGAACATCGAGCCCAGCGGCACCCACATGCTCGGTCCGCCACCCCAGTAGAGGTGGTGCCCCGTCCCGAGCACGCCTCCCAGGAAGATCAGGATCAGCTCGAGATAGACGGAGCGCTCGGCGAGCTTTCGGGACACCAGGCCGAGCGACATCAGCAAATAGGCGCTCATCGCCACGGCGAAGAACTCGAAGGATTGCTCGACCCACAGGTGGACGACCCACCACCGCCAGAAGTCGGTAATGGTGAAGCTCTTCTCGATTCCGGTCAGCGGAATCATGCCGAAGATGTAGAGAACGGCGACGTTAATGGTCGCCGCCCAGATCAGATGCTCGAGGCGGATGCGGCCGCTCCAGAACTGCTTCGTCGCCTCGACCAACGTGTCCCGGCTCGGCCAGAGCGCGCGGAACATCAGCCCGCTCCAGCTTAGGAGCGCCACGAAGAAGAGGATCTGCCAGAAGCGTCCGAGCTGGATGTAGGACAGGCCCTGGTTGCCGAACCAGAACCAGCCTTTNTCGATCACGCCCTGGATGCCGAGATAATTGCCGAGCAGCGCCGCGCCGACGACGAACAATGACACCCAGAAAAGGATGTCGACGAGCAATCCCTGGCCCTTCGCTTCGCGCCCCCCCGCGATTGCCGGAGCGATGAACAGCCCGCTCGCGATCCAGCCGAGCCCGATCCAGATGATCGGCGCCTGGAGGTGGAAGCTCCTCAGGAAATTGAACGGCAGGATGTAGTTGAGCTGNACCCCGTAGAAGGTTTCCCGCTCATAATATGAGTGCGCCATGATTGCGCCGGCGCCCTGCGAAGCGAGGAACACGAGCGCAACGACGATGAAATATTTGCCGGTCTTGATCTGACTGGGGGTCAGGGCCCGGTATTGGGCAAGGCCACGCTCCATCGGCGCGTCGTCGGGATGATCGAGATAGGCCCGGTAGAGCCACAGCACGAACCCCATCGCGAAAAAGGTGAAGCAGAAGCTGATCCACGTCCACTGGAAGGTGTTGGTCGTCGGCACGTTGCCGACAGTGGGCTCGTACGGCCAGTTCTCGGTCCATGACGTGTTGGGGTGATCCGGCCGCCGTGCGACGGTCGTGATAGCGGAATAGATGATGAAATCCGCAGTCTTCAGCCGCAACGTCGGATCGAGGCTCTTCGCAGGCACCCAGCCGGCCGACAGATTGACAGTGTCGAGCTTGGTCGTGAGCTCGTTCTGCAAGGTCCGGATGGCTTGGGCGACCGAGTCCGGCAGGACGACCGTCGATTGAGTCAGGTCGATCCCCTGAAGCTGCTTTTGCATCGTCGCGGTGACTGCGGCATCGGAAAGCGCTTCCGCCGGCGAGGCAGCTGCCGGGGTGGTTGGCTCCGGCGGAGTTCCCGCGGGGCCGGTGGTCGCAAGCGACTTGTTGGCGGGCGATTTGGTAGCCGGCGGGGTAGCACCGGAGCCCGCGAGGGCCTGCTTGGTCAGCACCCCGAGCCGTACCAGCGTCGAGGCGGTGTAATCCTCCCCGAAATAGGACCCCATTCCGTAGATGCTGCCGTAATCCATCAGGTCGGCTTTCTGGAAGCCTCCCTTGCCGGCCGCGATGTCGTCGGCGGACATGATCACGTTTCCCGCGCGATCTGTGAAGGCTTGCGGGTGCGGAGGCGCTTTCTCGTAGGTCAGCACGGTCGCCCAGCCGAGCAGCGCGAAGCAGACGAGCGCTGTGACCAGCAACACCCATTTGAGGATGTTGCTGATCGGATCGACGGACGGAGTAATAAGGTCCTGCTGTGTCATCTGCGGCTCCCCCTGTTTCAGTTCCCCGCCGGGCGATACTGAATATTACGAACAGCGTTGGCCGACCGGTTCGATGACGATCGACTCGGCGTGTCCGAGTCCTTTGCTGTAATCGAGGACGGACAAATAACGGCACCTCGCGACCATCGTCGCCACTTCGGATTTCTGAGGCGGCGCGAGGTCCGTCAGATTGGGATGCCGCTTTGCGAGCAGCAGCCATGCGCCATTCCGCTCGGCAGGCTCAGTCACCTCGGCAACGTCGCAACCGGCGTAGACGGCCTTGATCTCGCGAAGCGAGTGCGGCTCCTGTCCGACCGCAATCGCAATTCGGCCATCCGCCGCGATATTCTCGAACTTCTGGCTGTCCCGATAAATCAGGAAGTAGAGCGCGAGGCCATCGTTGGCATATCCGACAATCGTCGCTTGGGGCCAACCGTCCGGACGGACGGTCGCGATGGTCATGATCCGGTGCCTATCCAGGATTGCGACAGCTTCGTTGTCCATGTCGTGCCTCTTTCGCTCAGGCGGCGATTTTTACTTCGCCCTGGTGGTACGGAGAAGGCGCGATCCTCGAATGCTCGACCGGAAGGCCGCCGAGCTCGTTGGCGAAGCCGTGATTGACGTCCCGGTGGTGGGCTTCGTCGGCGCGTACCACGAGGACGACATCGCGCAGCGTCGCATCGTCCGACAGGCGCCAGTAGCGCTTCGCGATGTCCGGCGCCGGCACGTTCGGGCTGCGGCCTTCGTCGATCTCCTTGAGGTAGAGCGTGTAGCTCAGCACCGCTTCCTCCTCGAAATAGCCGACGATCCGATGCGCCGTCTTAGACGAGATCAGGTAAAGCGCGAAGAACCCGAGGTAGAAGACCCACTGCACGCCGAGGATCACGAGCCGCTCGAACAAGGTGGGCTTGGCGATCTCGATGAATGTCATCAGGTGCATCCGCTCGTTCTCGGCTTCGTCCATGAGGGTGCGTATCCAGCCCTTGTCGTCGCACATCCGGCGAAGGCACTTCAGGTGATTGATGGTCGCGCCGACCATTCCCGGGACCGCCGCGACCGTCTCCAGGACAATCGCGCGGTGACCGTAGCGCTTGGCGAAGAAGGTATCGGCGCACAGGCGCAGCGCCTTGGTGAATCCGTAGGCGACGCTGTCGGAAACGCCCCTGGGCGCGTGGTGGACGCTAAGATCGACAATCGGAGCAGACATTTCATTCTCCATCACACTGAAAATCAACGCGCCGCCCGGACCCGGGCAAAGGGGATGGCAAAGTCCCGGCGGCGCGAAGCCGTTCAAACCAGCAAATAAGTGATGCCCATCGCCAGGACGCCGAGGGCAAGAAGGATGGGCACGATCAGCATCTGCACGAGCGCTCCGCCTCCGCTGATCCGGCCGGTCGCGGTGTCGATGCCCCGATCGAGGAACTGCACCAGGTCGGGACGGCGCGTCCGGTCGTTCTCGGCGCCTAGGAAGATCGCCGGGACCGCGAAGAACATCATGAGGTAGAAGGCCGCGATGACGATCGCGAAGTCTGCGCGTGCGCCGTGGATGGTGACAACGAACGCGCCCATCAGCGCGGCATAGGACCCGATCATCATGACACCCGCCGCTTTCGGCATGTCCGGGACCGCCGCGGCGGGCTGCGGCATGGCCTCCGCGGCCGGTTTCACATGCGGCGCCTCGACGATATCGAACGCCTCGCGCTTCCTGATTTCCTGCTGTCTCATGGCCGATGCCTCCCCGACTCGCTAAATCATGTAGACAAGATGCATCTATTCACATCGGCTAAATCATGCAATGCTGATACATGTATCGCGTGAAATATTTTTTCGAACGGCGAGAATGCGGCTAAAAAGCTACACTGACTATGCGCTGAGGGTGCTGATGCATCTCGCCGCCAAGCCCGACCGCCTGGCGTCGATCGGCGAAATGGCGCGCACCTACCGGATCTCGCACAACCATTTGATGAAGGTCGTCCACGATCTTAGGAAGCAAGGTTTCCTCGAGGCGGTCCGCGGGCGTTCGGGCGGCGTTCGCCTCGGCCGCCCGGCAACGGAGATCAGCGTCGGCGACGTGGTTCGGCATACCGAAGGCTCGTTCGACCTGGTCGACTGCGGCTCGTGCGTGATCGCGCCCGCTTGCGCCCTCACCGCAGCCCTGCACGAGGCGCGCCGGGCGTTCATGGCGGTGCTCGATGGCTATTCACTGGCCGACCTGGTGGAGGAGCGAAAGACCGGCCTTCGCGAATTGCTGGCCTCCCTGGAAAAGGCGACGCCGCCGGCCGAAGCCGCATAGCAGTTGAGCATCGGCGCCAAGTTCGCCTAAAGGGCCGCAAATTCCGTCATCTCGAGCGCAGCGAAGCGATCCAGCTGCATTGCCGCGTCCCCCGGATCGGGTCCGGGGTCCTCGCAATGACGATCAGGTTATGGAGAATCCATGGGCTTCCGCTGTGGCATCGTCGGCCTGCCGAACGTCGGCAAATCGACGCTTTTCAATGCCTTGACCGAGACTGCCGCCGCGCAGGCGGCGAATTATCCCTTTTGCACGATCGAGCCGAACGTGGGGCGCGTCGCAGTCCCCGACCAGCGCCTCGACAAGATCGCGGCGATCGCCAAGTCCGCGAGCGAGATCGAGACCCAGATCGAGTTCGTCGATATCGCCGGCCTCGTGCGCGGCGCAAGCAAGGGCGAGGGCCTCGGCAACCAGTTCCTCGCCAACATCCGCGAGGTCGACGCGATCGTCCACGTGCTGCGCTGCTTCGAAGGCGGGGACGTCACCCATGTCGAAGGCAAGGTCGATCCGATCGCCGACGCCGATACGGTCGAGACCGAGCTGATGCTTGCGGACCTCGAGAGCCTCGAGCGGCGGGTGCCGAACCTGGTCAAGAAGGCGCAGCAGGGCGACAAGGAAGCGAAGATCGAAGCATCGGTGTTGGGCCAGGCCCTCGACCTGCTGCGCGAATCGAAGCCGGCGCGCCTCACCCAGCCGAAGGACGCGGAGGAAGCCAAGGCGCTACAGCGCGCGCAGCTGCTGACCGGCAAGCCCGTCCTCTACGTCTGCAACGTGGATGAGGGCGATGCTGCGTCGGGCAATGCCCTATCGGCGAAGGTTTTCGAGAAGGCGGCGGCCGAGGGCGCCCAAGCGGTGGTGATCTCGGCCGCGATCGAGGCCGAGATCGCAACTTTGCCCGCCGATGAGCGCGAGGGCTTCCTTGCGGATCTCGGGCTTCACGAGACCGGGCTGAACCGGATGATCCACGCCGCTTATGCGCTGCTCGGGCTCATCACTTTCTACACTGCGGGGCCCAAGGAATCGCGCGCCTGGACGGTGCACAAGGGCGCAAGGGCGCCCGAGGCAGCGGGCGAGATCCATACGGATTTCGAGCGCGGCTTCATCCGCGCCGAGACGATCGCCTACGACGATTACATCGCTTGCGGCGGCGAGAATGGTGCGAAGGACGCCGGCAAGATGCGTTCGGAAGGCAAGGATTATGTCGTCCAGGACGGCGACGTCCTGCTGTTCCGCTTCAACGTGTAGAACGCGCTACGGCTGGCCGGGCGTTGCCCCCCTCGCTTCGCGGCACAGCATCCAGCTGAGGAACGCAGCCACGACGATGGCGACATAGCTCACCCACATCGGAATCTCGTGCGAGCCC
>JGI24740J21852_10001504_pt1 | contig 10716 bp, 9 predicted proteins | sample KBSCornC6_FD_21852 | JGI IMG/M metagenome (IMG submission 21852) | reverse complement strand
GCCGGAGCATGGTTCGGTCGACAATCGCCTGTTGCTGAATCATGGAAAGAACGTACACAAGCGCGAAAAAGCGCTTGCGTCGATAAATGAATGGCCCTATCAGGGCCGCACCGGAGAGGTGGCCGAGTGGTCGAAGGCGCTCCCCTGCTAAGGGAGTATACCAGAAATGGTATCGTGGGTTCGAATCCCATCTTCTCCGCCATTTTCCTGATTATCCTACCCTGCAGGCGACGGCCCGCGATCTTGACGCTGCGCCAAGCCGATCAAGGCCAGCTATTATCGGGAATTTCGGGCTGCAAAGCCTTCGTAACGCTTCAGATATGCTACGAGCGCGCGCAGCTTGGGAGCCATGTTCCGTCGGTTGGGATAGTAGAGGTAGAAGCCCGGAAAATAGGGGCAATATTCCTCCAGGATCGGCACCAGTTCGTTTCTGCCGATGAAGGCGCGAAAGCTTTCCTCCATCCCGAAAGTGATTCCCGCTCCGGCGACGGCCAGCCTGATCATCACGCCCATGTCATTCGTCGTCACCTCCGGCGCGACCTCCACCCGAAATTCCTTGCCTTCCTCCGCAAACTCCCAGCGGTAGGGGACAGCCGTCGGTGAGGATCGCCAGCCTATGCATCGATGCATCGAGAGTTCTTTCGGATGCGTGGGGATGCCGAATCGGTCGCGATAGGCCGGGGAACAGACGGCCAGTTGCCGCTCGTCACCGGCGACCGGTACGGCAATCATGTCCTGCTCGATGACTTCGCCAAGCCGGACGCCCGCGTCGTAACCTTCCGATACGATGTCGAATTCCTCGTCCGTGACGGTGATGTCGAGCTGAATTTCGGGATTGGCGTCCGCAAAGCCTGCGAGAAAGTCGCCGGCGAGAAAACGCTCCGCGATCGACGAGACGGCAAGCCGTAATTGACCGCGAGGTTGGGTGCGCAAAGTCTCCGTCTTTTCCATAGCGGTGCGTATGTCCGAGACTGCCGGCTCCACCTCCGCATAGAGCCGTTCGCCAGCCTCGGTCAGGCTGACGCTGCGGGTTGTGCGCTGCAGCAGCGCGATGCCCATGCTCTCCTCCAATCGCCGAATCGTCTGGCTGACTGCCGAGCGGGTAACGCCGAGCCTATCGGCAGCGGCGCGAAAATTGCGCTCTTGAGCGACCAGGATGAAGACGGAGAGGGCATTGAGATCAGGCCACATTGGTAACTTTTACTTTCCAAGCTGTCACTGAATGGATGTCTTATCACGACAATGAAGCACTGTATCCTTCTCGTATCCGGTTCTGGAAGAGAACCGTTCACATAAGAAGGAGTGATTGAATGCCCATCGATAAAGTTATTCTCATTACCGGTGCCTCCAGCGGTATCGGCGCGGGCATCGCCCGCGAACTCGCTTCTGCCGGCGCAAGGGTCATGCTGGGCGCCAGGCGCATCGACAGATTGGAAGCATTGGCGGCCGAGATACGAGAAAAGGGCGGCACGGTCATGACCCGCCGGCTCGATGTCACCGACAGGGCTGACGTAGCTGCCTTTGCAGAGGCGGCACGCCTTGCCTGGGGCGGCGTCGATGTGATCGTCAATAATGCCGGCATCATGCCGCTTTCCCTAATGGCCTCGATGAAGGTCGAGGAATGGGACAGAATGGTCGACGTTAACATCAAGGGCGTGCTTCACGGCATCGCGGCGGTCCTGCCGGAAATGACGGCGCGTGGTTCCGGCCACATCATCAATATCGCCTCGATCGGGGCGCTGACCGTCTCTCCGACCGCCGCCGTCTATTGCGCGACCAAGTATGCCGTTCGGGCAATCTCCAATGGGCTGCGCCAGGAATGCCGCGACATCCGGGTCACCTGCATACATCCGGGCGTCGTCGAGAGTGAGCTCGCCGATACGATCACCGATCCGGTGGCAGCCGAAGCGATGAAATCCTATCGAGCCGTTGCGCTGACTCCCGATGCCATCGGTCGGTCGGTGCGCTTCGCCGTCGAGCAGCCCGATGATGTCGATGTCAATGAAATCGTCGTTCGCCCGACGCGGGCGGCGCATTGATCCGCTCTCTTGCTCTCATCCTGGCAGGCATCCTGTTCGCTTCGCCGGCACTTTCCGAGGATCGAATCCAAATGAAGAAACCGACTCACGCTTACGCCGGCATGTGGGTGACCGCAGACGGTCATATCCGCCATGAACTCCTGCCGAACGGCCGCTATATCGAGGCGCGGGGCAGCCGTGAGCGTGCCTATCAGGGGCGCTACGGGTTGACTGGGGATCATATCGACTACTGGGACGACACCGGTTTCACCGCAGACGGTGACTTTATCAATGGCGTGCTCCATCACGCCGGGATGATCCTCTATCGAAGAAAATGATGGTTCGGAGCGGCGTTTGGTACTCAGCGGCCCTTCCTTTTCCAATGGCTGCTTGCACTTGTCCGAATCGCTCATCCTGGAATCACCCGCGTCCTTGCTTCGTTTTGGGACGCGGGTGGAAGTCACAAGTGGCTATTTGTCCGGCGACGAAGCGAGGCCAGTGCCGCAAAGAGCTTGCCGGACCGCGCAAAAATCCGCCGGTTAGCCATGGAATGGCCATTTCCCCGCCTTTTTCCAGCTGACTGAAGCTATTCGGGCCGTTGGCGTAAGTACCCGTAGATTAAGACGTTTCTTAACGAAGTCTAAATAAATGCGGCCACCGTGTCGCCGACTTGTGTCCTTTCAGCAACAGGAATTGCGGAAGGCTTACCCAAATCCCCCTTTCGGAGAAGATGTCGATTGCGTGACAGGCCGCGTCTTGTATTTTCACTCTCGGAAGCGAGGGCGATTGATCGTCCACTTCTTGAAACACGAGGATGGGACAGGGAATGCCTTCGGGTAGTTCTCATTCTCGAGATAAAACTTTGACTGGAGGTCAATATGAACATCAAGAGCCTTCTTCTCGGCTCCGCTGCTGCGCTCGCAGCAGTATCCGGTGCTCACGCGGCTGACGCAATCGTCGCTGCTGAGCCCGAGCCGCTGGAATACGTTCGCATCTGCGACGCATACGGTGCTGGTTACTTCTTCATCCCGGGCACTGAAACCTGCCTCAAGATCGGCGGTAAGGTTCGTACCGAAGGCAAGTGGTACGATGCTTACGACGCAGACAGCCACAATGGCACTCTCTGGCACACGCGTGCTGAGCTGCAGCTGCAGACGGCAACCGACACCGAATACGGCCCGCTGAAGACCAACACCGAGCTGCGTTGGGACTGGAACGACGGCAACGCGACGTCGACCAACCTGCTGCACGCCAGCATCAGCCTCGGCGGCTTCACCGTTGGTAAGGAAGACTCGCAGTTCAACGTCTTCACCGGCTACGCCGGCGACGTCATCAACGACGACGTGGTCTATGACGGTCCGTACGAACTCAACCAGATCACCTACAACTACGACGCCGGCAACGGCTTCACGGCTGTGATCTCGGTCGAAGACTCGAACTCCGGTAAGTTTGCAACTGGTGCAAACGGCGAAGACAGCACGAACCACTACCTGCCTGACGTTGTTGCCGGTGTTGGCTACAAGGCTGGCGCATGGGCCTTCAAGGTCGTTGGCGGTTACGACTCGATCGTCGAAGAAGGCGCCATCAAGGCTCGCGTAGACGCTGACTTCGGCGTATTCTCGGCCTTCTTGATGGGCGGCTGGAACACCGACGGCGACAAGCTCAACAAGTACGCTGGTGCAGGCAGTGAAGGCATCGGCTGGGGCGACTGGGCTGTCTGGGGCGGCGTTGGCGTACCGGTCAACGAAAAGCTGAAGTGGAACCTGCAGCTCGCCTACACCGACTCCAAGGTCTTCGCCGCTACCACGAACGTCAAGTGGAACCCGGTCAAGAACCTGCTCATCGAGCCGGAAGTCTCCTACACCAACTGGGACTCCATCAACAAGGACCAGTGGGCTGGTATCCTTCGCTTCGAGCGCTCGTTCTAATCTGATTTGACTTCGGTCATATGAGATTTCTCACTTCGGTGAGGAAAAGCCCGGTCGAAAGGCCGGGCTTTTTGCGTTATCGGCAGCGGCATTTCTTTCTGATCTTGAAGATAGACGCGACCATCTTGGTATGGTGCATTTTTCTCTGCGGATATTGCCTATCACGCGAAAGTTCTTTTCATGTAATTTTAGGTAGAATTCGCTCCGGGTGCTTCGGAAGTATGACAGATTTGCGACGTGATTTTTGTGCAACGCACTCTTTTGAAACAGCTGTCACAATTGTTCATAGTTTGTCTCTGATATTGCTCTGAAAAAAACGATCTGTAGGTTCCAAATCGGAAGCAAGACTTAGCGTCTTGGTTCTCCCAGATCAGGGGTCAACTTTTAAAGCTAGGTGGGGTAGGGCGCGTCGTTTTTTGCGATGTGATTTCTCATACCTAATTGATATTGAAACTGGAGTTACTATGAACATCAAGAGCCTTCTTCTCGGCTCCGCTGCTGCGCTGGCAGCAGTATCCGGTGCTCATGCGGCTGACGCGATCGTCGCTGCCGAGCCCGAGCCGCTGGAATACGTCCGCATCTGCGACGCTTACGGTGCAGGCTACTTCTTCATCCCGGGCACCGAAACCTGCCTCAAGGTCGGCGGCCGCGTCCGTACCGAAGGCGGCTGGTACAATGCTTACAAGGCTGGCCAGGACGCTGGTGGCCGCGGCACCTATTGGCATACCCGCGCTGAACTCTCTCTCGACACCGCGACCGATACCGAATACGGCCCGCTGAAGACCAATACCGTTGTTCGTTGGGACTGGAATGACGGCAACGCGACCACGACCAAGCTGCTTTGGGCCAACATCAGCCTCGGCGGCTTCCTCGTCGGTAAGGCTGATTCGGTCTACTCGACCTTCACCGGCTACGCCGGCGACGTCATCAACGACGACGTGATCGAATACGGCATCAACGGCACCGACGAACTGAACCAGATCACCTACAAGTACGACGCCGGCAACGGTTTCACGGCTGTGATCTCGGTTGAAGACAGCAACTCGGGCACTGGCGCGACCGGTGCAAACGGCGAAGACAGCACGAACCACTACCTGCCTGACGTTGTTGCCGGTGTTGGCTACAAGGCCGGTGCCTGGCAGTTCCGCGTTGTCGGTGGTTATGACTCCATCGTCGAAGAAGGCGCTGTCAAGGCTCGCGTCGATGCCGACTTTGGCGTTCTCACCGCTTTCGTTATGGGCGGCTGGAACACGGATGGCGACAAGCTCAACAAGTATGCCGGTGCTGGCGGTGCTGGCCTTGGCTGGGGTGACTGGGCCGTATGGGGCGGCGTTGGCGTTCCGATCAACGACAAGCTGAAGTGGAACCTGCAGCTTTCCTACGACGATCTGAAGACTTTCGCTGCAACGACGAATGTCAAGTTCAACCCCGTCAAGGACCTGCTGATCGAGCCGGAAGTGACCTACGTTAACTATGACGCCGTCAACAAGGACACCTGGGCTGGTATCCTGCGCTTCCAGCGCACCTTCTAATTCGGTCGCCGAATCGAATTTGACAGATCTTCCGATCAGACCTCCGATCGGAAGAGGGAAGGCCCGGTTTCCCACCGGGCCTTCTTGTTTCATGAGGACTGAACGATTTCGGGCTTCGTCCTCAAAGCTCCGAGATGAAAGCGCCGATCGCCTCCGGAATGTCGCCGAGGTGCAGGATAGGAGCGTGTCCTTGTCCGCCGGCGATTTTAACGACGATGGCCGGATGGCGCTTTGCCATTTCATCGGTCGTGAATTGCGTCAGCAGCTTCGAGCTCTCACCGCGAATCACCATCAGCGGAATGCCCTGAAATCCTTGGAACTGCGTCCATAGATCGGGAATCGGCGATTCCAGGTCGAGCGCCTGCATTTGCGCGGCAATAGCGGGATCGTAATCGGCGACGGGTTTATCGTCGGCTATCGCGTAGATCGCTCGCGCCATGTCCTGCCAATCCTCTTCGCCAAGCGCGATAAAGGCATTGCCATGGTTCTCCTGCAGGATCTCGACCGCCTCGCTCCAACTGGCGGGCTTCCGGTCGCGATTTAGATAGTCGCGAATATCTGCGAGCCCCGTCTTCTCCAGCACAGGGCCAATATCGTTGAGAATGACCGCTTTCAGGATGTCCGGTCGGCTGGCCGCGAGGATATGCAGAACCAGTCCGCCGCGCGAGGTGCCGATGAAGATGGCTTGCGAGATATCGAGCGCGGCGCAAACGGTCAGGACGTCCTGCGCTTCGACGGCGAGATTGTAGTGGGACTTGTCGGGATCTCGTTCGGATAGGCCACGTCCGCGGGCGTCGAGTGTAATCACCCTGTGTGGGCCTAAGGAGCCCTGCGATAGAAGCAGCGCCAACTGGTGAAAATCGCGCGAATTGCGTGTTAGTCCCGGCAGGCAGAAGACAGGCGGCCGGTAGTGCGCCGTCGCTTCGCTGCAGGCATAATCCCGCACATAAAGCTTCAAACCGTCCTCGGCCGCGATCGTTCTGGCAAGGAAGCCGCTTTCATCGTCGCTGCGCATGTATCACTCCCTCAAGTTTCGGATATCGCGAGGGATGTAACGTCATTTCCGCAGCACGCACAACTGAGGTTACCGGCTAGCCCCGACCGCTGATCAGATCGTGTACGATGTCGGCTTTCTGCCCCAGTCGCGCCTTGTAGACCTGATAGTTTTCCATCACGCGCTGCACGTAGTTGCGGGTCTCCGGGAAGGGAATGCGCTCGATCCAGTCGATCACGTCGTCGAGCGACTTGCCGCGCGGATCGCCATAGCGGCTGATCCATTCCGGCACCTTGTTCGGCCCGGCATTGTAGGCGATGAAGGTCAGGATGTAAGATCCGCCGAAGGTGTCGATCTGCTCGCCGAGATAATGGGCGCCGAGCGTGGCGTTATAGCCGGCATCCTGCGTCAGCTTGTCGGCGGAATAGGTTATGCCGTGCCGCCCTGCAACGGCCTTTGCCGTCTTCGGCAGCAACTGCAGCAGGCCGCGGGCATTGGCAGAGGAAACGGCGGCCGGATTAAAGGCGCTTTCCTGCCGGGCGATGGCATAGGCGAGTGCCTTGCCCGAGCCCGAAATATTGGCGTTGTCCGGAATGACGCCGATCGGGAAGGCGAGGGCTGCGACGTCGATGCCGCGCCCATAGGCGATCTTGCCGATCTGCAGCGAAAGCTGATGATTGCCGGAACGCTCAGCGCGGGCAGTCAGCATGGCGACTTCGCCGGGGCTATCCAGCTGTTTGGCGAGAGCGCGATAGAGCGCGTCGGCTCGCCATCCATGCCCGGCCGCCTCAAGCCGCGAAATCGCCTGCACCGCCTCGCGTGTCTGGAAGCGCTGGCGATCTGTAGCCGAGGGCGAGGGATAGGTGACATCAAGGGTACGGCGGCCAAGCTTCTCAGCGGCAAGTTGGCCGTAGAAAGTGCTCGGATAGGAGGCGGCCTTCGCATAGAAATCGGCAGCCTTGCCCGGTCCGCCTACCTCAGCTGCCCGGCCGAGCCAATACCAGCCGCGCGATTGCGAGATCGGTCCGTTCGAAACCTGCAGGATCTTGCGGAAATGGGCTGACGCGTTTGCGCCGTCCTGCAAGCCGCGCAGAGCGTACCAGCCGGCATGGAATTCGGCCTCGCCGATATCCTGCGGGCTTTCCGCAACGCTGGCGTCGACGATGCGATAGGCAGCCTTGAATTCACCCTGATCCACCAGTCCGCGGCTGACGATGCGCTGCTCGGCCCACCATGCGCCGGGGCTGACAAGCACGTTGCGGTCTTTGGGCATCTGCGCCAGAAGACTGGCGGCATCGTCATATTTGTTCTGGCGGCGCAGGTTCTCGATGCGCATGAAGAGATAGGCGGGATCCTTGCGCAATTGTGCATCGACGCCCGCAATCAGAGCATCGGCTTTCGGCGAGCGGTCATTGACGGCCGCCCACGCCTTATAGAGCGATTGCGCCTTGCCGAGGTCGCCGAAGCGTTTGGCCTGTGCCGTCCGGTCGCGGTAAAGCAGATAATCCATGCGCGCCTTGTGATCGGCAGGCGAGAGCAGGCTGGAGAATTCCGCAAGGATCTTGTCCTCAAGAGGCTTGTCCAATGGCTCATCGCGCCAGATCTTGCGGATCAGCTTTCCGGCCTGTGCCGACGCGCCGCGTACCATAAGAGCACGTGAGAGGATGATACTGCCTTCTACGGTCTCCGGCTGCGAGTTGCCGAAGGCGGCCAGGACCTGATCCGTCGCCGGATTTTCCGTGTAAAGCGCCCGCTCGGAATTGGCGCGCAGGCTGCCAAGCCCCGGCCAGCCGACAAGCTCACGGGCGGCGGCGGCAATCTCGCCGGAGGGAATACCGGGCTGGCCTGAAGTGGCGATTGCCCAGGTCAGGATATGGCGGTCGAGCGTGCCTTCCCCCATGCCATTGCGAATGGCGAGCGCCTGCATCGGGTTCTTGTTGGAAAGGGCGTCTAGGCCTGCCTTCAGGTCGCCGCTCACAGGCGCGATAGCGCCGCCACGCGGGATCGCGGCCGTGCTCATGGGGTCCGGCGCCATGGCAACATAGGCATTGGCGCCCGTCGGTATCTGCTGGCCGGGAAGTTGCGAGGCAACGGCGCCCCAGGCGACCGCCAAGCCCACGGCGGTCCAGATCATGACAGGTCTCTTCATCCGGCTACTCACAAAACAAAAGGCCCCTTCCATTTGCCAAATGCAATATTAACGAAACCTTACCGGTGGTCCGAATTTCAATCAATTATGATATCGGAAACTGCCCTTTACCATTCAAAGCGTGCTTGTCGCCGTCAAGCCTGCGCTTTATGGTGCGCGGATTCATAACCATGGATTGCGGCTGAAGCATGAATGCCGCGCCGCTAGGAGACTTGCATGTTCCAGGGATCCATTCCCGCTCTCGTTACGCCCTTTACTGACGCCGGCAAGGTGGATGAGGCTTCCTTCGCCTCGCATGTCGACTGGCAGATAAAAGAGGGCAGCAAGGGACTGGTGCCCGTGGGTACGACGGGTGAATCGCCGACCCTGTCGCATGACGAGCACAAGCGCGTCGTCGAGCTCTGCATCGAGATCGCCAATAAGCGGGTTCCTGTCATGGCGGGCGCGGGTTCGAACAATACCCGCGAGGCGATCGAGCTGGCGCAGCATGCCGAAAAGGTTGGCGCCAATGCGGTTCTTGTCGTCACGCCCTACTACAACAAGCCGACCCAGAAGGGGCTTTACGCGCATTTCGCCGCGATCGCGGAGGCAGTAAAGCTGCCGATCTATATCTATAACATTCCCGGCCGTTCGGTTGTCGACATGACGCCGGAGACGATGGGCGCGCTTGCCAAGTCCTATTCCAATATTGTTGGTGTCAAGGATGCGACCGGCAAGATCGAACGCGTCTCCGAACAGCGTATTAGCTGCGGACGCGATTTCCGCCAGCTTTCCGGCGAGGATGCCACGGCGCTCGGCTTCAACGCCCATGGCGGCGTCGGCTGCATCTCGGTCACCGCCAACGTCGCACCGCGTCTTTGCGCCGAATTCCAGGCGGCGACGCTCGCCGGCGACTATGCCAAGGCTCTGGACTATCAGGATCGATTGATGCCGCTGCACAAGGCGATCTTCCTTGAGCCAGGCCTTTGTGGCGCCAAATACGGCCTCTCCCGGCTTGGCCGCATGAGCCGGAATGTCCGCTCGCCGTTGCTGTCGACCCTGGAGCCGGGCACGGAGGCTGCGATCGATGCGGCCCTGCGCCATGCCGGCCTCTTGAACTGACGCTATTCGAGGCCATTGCCAAAATCTGCCGGACCGCTCTCTTCACAAGGAGGGCGGTCTCGCTTATTTAGGAACCAGGATGTGGCGCACCTCTGGTTGCCGCCGGAACGACGCAGGAAAAGAAGAAGAATTATGGCACCCAAAGGCAGCCAGCGCGTGGTGAACAAGGTCGTGGCGGAAAACCGCAAGGCCCGCTTCAACTACGAGATCATCGATACCTATGAGGCTGGTCTCGTGCTGATGGGCACCGAGGTCAAGTCGCTGCGTGAAGGCAAGGCCAATATCGCCGAATCCTACGCTTCGGATGAAGGCGACGAAATCTGGCTGATCAACTCGTATCTGCCGGAATACCTGCAGGCGAACCGCTTCAATCACGAGCCGCGCCGTCGCCGCAAGCTGCTGCTTTCCAGCCGCGAAATTGGTCGGCTGCGTTCGGCGATCAACCGTGAAGGCATGACCTTGGTGCCGTTGAAAATCTATTTCAACGACCGGGGCCGCGCCAAGCTGGAATTGGCTCTCGCCAAGGGCAAGAAGCTGCATGACAAGCGCGAATCCGAGAAGGAACGCGATTGGAACAGGCAGAAGAGCCGCCTGCTCAAGGACAATGGGTGAGGGTGAGGAACGATCGGGCAACGCCCGAGCAATCGATCCAGTGAATCGATTGCAGCGACGAACGCCCTGAGCCCTAGCGAAGGGCCGGCTGTCGCGGCAAACGCAAAATGCTTCCACGGCGCGCAACTATCCCTGAGCAAAGACAGCTGCGCATGAATCGATTGCAGGGACGAACGCCCCTTCGGCAGGCTCAGGATGCCCTAGCGAAGGGCCGGCTTGCCGCGGCAAACGCGAAACGCTTTCTGCCGCGTGCAGCGAACCCGTCTAATGCAGTCGCTAACTATTCCTCGGATTCCGCAGCGGCGTGACCTCCCTCGGGCGCGCGCGGGGGCCGTTCCGAGGCTTCGCGGCCAATCTCGGCCTTCAGCGAGACAAGGTCGAT
>JGI24740J21852_10001501_pt1 | contig 10744 bp, 8 predicted proteins | sample KBSCornC6_FD_21852 | JGI IMG/M metagenome (IMG submission 21852) | reverse complement strand
CGCCACCCTTTGAAGCATCGAGTTCAAACAGTTGCGTGCCGGTGGGCGCCGGCACGGTCGGGTGCGCAACGATGCGGCCGAAACGCTTGCCGAACGCTTGGTGGCGGTCGTCGTCCAGGTGTTGCTGATCGCGGAAGAACAACACCTTGTACTTCAACAGCGCCGCATACACGCTGGCAAACGTGTCTTCCGGCAGGTCATCCCCCAGCTTGATATCGAGTACCTCGCCGCCAATGTGCCCGGCCACGCGGCGGACGCGCAGCGCGCCAAACGTAGTGTCGATGTGGGTGTGGCGATCGTGCGACATAGGGGCTCCGGCAAGAACAAGGATCCCCCCATGCTAGCCAGCCGGCGCGGGGCGGAAAACGAACGGTTCCACATATCCAAATGCAGTTCAGTCCGTCATTTCGCTGAACTGTTCGCGAAAGATGCTGAACAGTTCAGCCAAAGTGTTCGCAACTGTTCATGTCAACGGTGTGGCCCGCCGCGCAAGATGGAGTCGTGCCGATCCGCAGTCCCCATAAAAAATCCACCACGAACCCCGGCACAGGAGTCTCCATCATGCGCGAAATCAGGATCTTTGAACTTGACCGGCCGGGCGTGCCGGTGAGCTGGCGGTCGGCACGGGCCCAAACCATCGCCGCACAGGCCGGGCGGTTGTGGGTCACGCAAGAGCATCAGTTGCAGGACATCTGGCTCAAGCCTGGCCAATCGATCGACGTGCCGGCGGGTGTGCGTTTCTGGCTGTCGGGCGAACCGGTCGAAGGCACGCCTGCGCGCTTTGCCGTGACGGAAGACATCAACGCACCGCGCCGCCTGCTGCGCTTCATTGCGCTGCTGGTGGGTGCCACCTATCGCCGGCTGCTGCGCGACGACGGGCAAGATGCAGCGCGTACGCCGTCGGCATTGCGGATTGGCACCTGAGTGCCTAAGTGGGAAACACCAGCCGGAACTCGGTCTGCCCGGAGCCTCCTTCGGGCGGGCTGCTGGCCTGCACGCGACCGCCGTGCAGGTCCATGATGGTCTTCACGATGGCCAGTCCCAAGCCCGTGGACTGGTTCGATTGCGCCCCGGATTGCGCTCGCGAGGGGTCGCCCCGGTAGAACCGCTCGAACAGCAGCGGCAGGCTGGCGGCCGGAATGCCCGGCCCTGGGTTGCGCACGGCAATGCCGATCCCGTCCGTGGTTTGTTCGATCACCACGTCGATGCGCGCGCCAGAAGGCGTGTGGCGCAGCGCGTTGTCGAGCAGGTTGTTGATCGCTCGGCGCAGCAGCGTGGCATCGGCATGCAGTTGCGCATCGCCGCTCACGTCGATGGCGATGTCGCGGTCCGCTGCCACCGCCTCGAAATAATCGACCAGCACTTGCACCTCGTGCCGCGCATCCAGCGGCGCGATGGATAGCGCCACGCGCGCGTGGTCCGCGCGGGCGAGGAACAGCATGTCTTCGATCATGTGCGACAGGCGCGCATATTCCTCCAAGTTGGATTCGAGCACGCTGCGGTATTCCTCACCCGTGCGCGGGTGCGCGAGCGTGACCTCAGTCTGGCCGACGAGGTTGGCGAGCGGCGTGCGGAAGTCGTGTGCCAAGTCCGCCGAGAACTGCGTCAGCCGCGCAAAGCCATCCTGCAGGCGCGTGAGCATGGCGTTGAGCGAAACCAGCAGATCGGCCAACTCGCGCGGCGCGCCTTGCAGCGTGAGGCGTGTATCGAGCTGACTGGGCACCACGGCCGCCGCTTGCTTGCCAATGCGTGCCAGGCCGCGCAACGTGCTGCGCACGAGCAACAGGCTCAACAGTGCGACCGCCACCACGCCGCCAATCACCGCAAACACGATGTGGCGCTGGTAATTGGTCAGCAGCACGGCACGGCTGTCGCCATCCTGCGCGACCAGCACGATGACGTTTGCGCCGCTTTGTCCCAGCGGTGCCTCTGCCGCCACCGCCCGCGATGCCATGCCGGTCATCGACGTCCACGTATGCACGGCCGATTCCGACGGCACCGCCGCCGCCCGCACCAGCGGCGGCATCGTGACCTGTTCGCCCTCGGGGTTCACCTCCACCAGCGTGCGGCCTTCGGGCGTGGCAATGCGCAGGATCAGGCCATCGTGGCCGGATACCACATCGGTATAGCGGTGCGCGGTGCGCGCCAGGTCGTCAGCGCTCTGCGCTTCGCTGGCCAGGTGGCGCAACTGCGTGATCTTGCCGATCAGCATGGCATCATCGGTCGCACGCAATTGCGCGTTGAGCGCGTAGTACAGATACGCGCCTGCCGCCGTGAGCGTGACCGATGCCACCACCACGAACGTCAGCACAAGCCTGCCGGCAAGGGACGCAGGCCAGCGCATCAACGGGCCCATCAGCGACCCACCGGATCCAGCACGTAGCCCATGCCGCGCAACGTGTGGATCAGCTTGTGCTCGAACGGGTCGTCCACCTTGGCGCGCAGGCGGCGGATCGACACGTCGACCACGTTGGTGTTGCTGTCGAAATTGACGTCCCACACCTGTGAGGCAATCAGCGAGCGCGAGAGCACCTCGCCCGCGCGGCGCGCCAGCAGGTGCAGCAGCGCGTATTCCTTGGCGGTCAGGTCGATGCGTTGCCCAGCGCGCGTGACGCGGCGCTTGATGGTGTCGATGGTCAGGTCTGCAATTTCGAGGACGTCGCTTTCGCGCATCGGGCCGCGCCGCAGGATGGTGCGCACGCGCATCACCAGTTCGGCAAAGGCGAAGGGTTTGACGAGGTAGTCGTCCGCGCCCAGCTCGAGGCCCTTCAGGCGGTCGGCCAGTTCGTCGCGGGCGGTCAGGCACAACACCGGCGTGCTCTTGCGGCGACGCAGTTCCTGCAGGACCTGCCAGCCGTCCATGCCGGGCAGCATGACGTCGAGCACGATCAGGTCGTAGTCGTGTTCCATGGCCTGGAAAAGGCCATCGGGGCCCGTGCGGGCGAGGTCGGCCACAAAGCCGGATTCCGTCAGACCCTTGAGCAGGTAGTCGCCCGCCTTGGGCTCGTCTTCAACAATGAGCAGTCGCATGAGAACAAAAGGGCGGGCGCGTCTGGCCCCGCCGTGGCTGCCGTGGTGACCCGTGATTACCGATTGCCGCCACGATATGCCAAAACGCCGCACGCTGGGCTGAAGATGACAAGTTTGTCATTTTCGGGTCATGCCCGCGTGGGGCACGCCTCCCTAGACTGGCCGCACTGACACCGCCCCCCTTCCTGTTTGCTCCCTATTTGCTGGTGTCGGGCTTTTCGAAGGAGATTCTCATGGCGATTCGATTCCAACGTGTGCTTCCCCTGGCGGCTCTGGCTGCCCTGCTGGCAACGGGCACGGCCGTGGCTGCGCAATCGGTGACAGTGCCGCAGGCCAAGAACAGCGCGCGTGACCCGTACACCGATGGCGCCCGGATTGGCGCGCGCGATGCCTATACCGATGGCGCCCGGTCCGGTGCACGTGACCCATACACCGACGGTGCCGCACGAGCCGCGCTCGAAGCCCGCGCCGGCACGCGCGACCCGTACACCGACGGCGGCCTCATCAGCCCGCGCGGCCGTGATCCGTACACCGATGGCGCCAACGCGTAATGCGTGGCTTTCAGTCCGTCGGGGCAGCTCTTGCGTGTCTTTTGGCTGCCCCTTTGGCTACCGCGGCGGCGGCTGACCCGGTTGCCGCGGTGGCGCTTTCTACGCCAGGTGAACCGGCTGCTACGGCGTCTGAACGCGTGACGCTGCAGCAGGCTGTCGAGCGCGCGGTGCAGACGCATCCCGCGTTGGCCGCGGCCGGTTATGAAGTCGCCGCCAGCGAAGGCGCGCTCGATCAGGCCCGCCGGCTGCGCAATCCCGAGGCCGCCTTCACGACAGAGGACGTCCGCCGCGACCGCGCCACGATAACGGCGCAACTGAACATCCCACTAGAACTCGGCGGCAAGCGCAGTGCACGCACGCGCGCCGCGGAAATCGCCCGAGATGCCGCAGCACAAGATGCCGCCGTGCTGCAGGCCCAGTTGCGTGCCGATGTCACGCGCGCTTTTTTTGATCTGGTGATTGCGCAGGAGCGCTTGACGCTCGCGCAGGCCTCCGACACATTGGCCGCGCAGGCAGAATCGGCCGCCACGCGGCGTGTGCAAGCGGGGAAGGTGTCACCGGTGGAACAGACCAAGGCCGGCGTTGCCCGTGCCAGCGCCGCCATCGAACTGCGCGATGCGCGCGCTGAGCTGCAGGTGGCGCAGCGTGCATTGGCTGCCTTCTGGGGCAGCGCCTCTGCCATGCCCGAAGCTGACGGCACTGCAGAGACCTTACCCATCGTGCCGCCCGAAGCGCGTCAGGCTACCGGCGCCTTAGTGAACACGCCGCGCGCCGTGCGCGCCCGGTTGGAGATCGACCGCCGCCAAGCACTCGCCAACGTCGAGCGCAGCAAGCGCGTGCCCGACGTGACGCTCAGCGTCGGGGCCAAGCGCGACAGCGCCGCGAACAACAACATGGCGGTACTCGGCATTGCTGTGCCGCTGCCGCTGTTCGACCGCAACCAGGGCGCCCAGCTCGAAGCGCAGCGGCTGGCCGACAAGGCGTTTGAAGACTACCGCGCCTTGCAGCTTGAACAGAACGCCACGCTTGCGCAGGATGTTGCGCGGCTCGATGCGGCCCGCACCGCCGTGCAATCGCTGCGGCAAGACGTATTGCCCGGCGCGCAGCGCGCCTATGACGCCGCTCGCATCGGTTTTGATGCCGGCAAGTTCAATTTTCTCGATGTGCTGGACGCCCAGCGCACGCTGTTCCAGGCGCGTGCGCAGTACTTGGCCGCGCTGTCGCGCGCGCATCAGGCGGCGGCCGGCATTGACCGCATTCTCGGCCGGTGATGCCGCCATCCCTTTTCTGCTGACCCTGCTGATATGACACTTCCACCGCAACAACGGCGCGCCATCGCGCTCATCGTCATGCTGGGCGCGCTGGCCGCCGCCGGGCTGTGGTTCGGCATGGGCGCGCGCCAGACAGCCGCCTCCGAGGCGGAAGCGGCCCCCGTGCCCGCCACCGCGCAACAGGCAGAGGGGCATGGCGAAGAGGCGCCTCATGCCGAAACCCTGGCCATGACGGCCGAGGCCATCACGAACGCCAAGATCGGTGTGGAAACCGCAGGCGCGACCGAGTTGAGCACGGAAGTCGTTCTGCCCGGAGAGATCAAGCTGAACGAAGACCGCACCGCCCACGTCGTGCCGCGTGTGGCCGGCGTGGCCGAGAAGGTGGCGGTGGAGCTGGGCCAGCCGGTGACGCGTGGGCAACTGTTGGCCGTGCTGTCGAGCCCCGCGCTGTCGGACCAGCGCAGCGAACTGCAAGCCGCGCAGCAGCGCCTCGCACTCGCGCAGGAAACGCACGCGCGCGAAAAGCGCCTGTGGGAACAGGGCATCGCCGCCGAGCAGGACTATCAGCAGGCACGTACTGCGTTGCAGGAAGCGCGCATCGCCGCAGACAACGCGCGCCAGAAGCTAGCAGCCATTGGCGCGGCACCGGCCGGTTCGGCGTTGAACCGCTTTGAGTTGCGTGCGCCGTTTGATGGCGTGGTCGTCGCCAAGCATCTGTCGCAGGGCGAGGCTGTGCAGGCGGAAACCGCCGTCTTTACCGTGGCGGACTTGCGCACCGTATGGGCGGACTTCTCCGTCACGGCAAAAGACCTGGAGGCGGTGACCGCCAACGCCGCCGCCACCGTGCGCGCCACGGCCACCGGCACGGCCGTGCAGGGCAAGGTGTCGTACGTGGGTGCATTGCTGGGTGAACAGACCCGTACTGCCCCAGCACGCGTGACGTTGGACAACCCCAAGCTGGCCTGGCGCCCCGGCATGTTCGTCAACGTGTCGGTTGAATCGGGCTGCGTGCAGGTGCCGGTGGCCGTGCGTGCCGATGCCGTACAGAACGTCGACGACAAGCCTTCCGTGTTCGTGCCCGTGCCGACCGGCTTTGAGGTGCGCCCCGTCAAGACCGGCCGCACGGACGGCACCTGGACGGAAATCCTCGAAGGCCTGCCCGCCGGCACGCGCTACGCCGCTGCCAACAGCTACGTGCTGAAGGCCGAAGCCGGCAAGTCTGCCGACCACGGCCACTAAACGGAGGCGCCATGTTTGAACGCCTTCTGCGCACCGTCATCGCGCAACGCTGGCTGGTGCTGCTGGCTGTGCTGGCCACCGCTGCATTCGGCGCGTACAGCTACACACGCCTATCGATTGATGCGGTGCCCGACATCACCAACGTGCAGGTGCAGATCAACACGCCTGCGCCGGGCTATTCACCGCTGGAGACCGAGCAGCGCATTACCTACGCGCTGGAAACGGCGATGGCCGGTCTGCCGAAGCTGGAGCAGACGCGTTCGCTCTCGCGCTATGGCCTGTCGCAGGTGACGGTGATCTTCAAGGAGGGCACCGATATCTACTTTGCCCGCCAGTTGGTGAGCGAGCGCTTGCAGGCCGCCAAGGAACAGTTGCCCGCCGGTATCTCACCGAGCATGGGGCCGGTCTCCACGGGCCTTGGCGAGATCTATCTATGGACCGTCGAGGCGGATGCCAACGCGCGCAAGCCCGATGGCACCGCGTATACGCCGGCCGACCTGCGCGAACTGCAGGACTGGGTGATCCGCCCACAGATCCGCAACGTGCCGGGCGTGACCGAAGTGAACACCATCGGCGGATTCGCAAAGGAGTTCTTGGTTGCTACGAGCCCCGAACGATTGGCGTCGTACAAGCTCGCGCTGGCTGATGTGGTGACCGCGCTGGAGCGCAACAACGCCAACGTCGGCGCTGGCTATATCGAGCGCAAGGGCGAGCAATATCTCGTCCGCGCGCCAGGCCAGTTGCGTGACGCGGCCGATATCGGCAACGTCGTGCTCGCCAGCCCCAACGGCACGCCGGTGCGCTTGCGTGACGTTGCCACCATCGAGAGCGGCAGTGAGTTGCGCACGGGTGCCGCCACCAGCAACGGCCGCGAGGTCGTGCTGGGCACCGCCTTCCTGCTGATGGGCGAGAACAGCCGCACCGTTTCGCAGGCGGTGGACAAGCGCATGCAGGAGATCCGTAAAACGCTGCCGGCGGGCATCCGCGTGGAATCGGTGTACGACCGCACGGTGCTGGTCGACAAGGCCATCGCCACGGTCAAGAAGAACCTGCTGGAAGGCGCCATTCTGGTCATGGCTGTTCTGTTCCTCTTCCTCGGCAACCTGCGTGCGGCGCTGCTGACTGCGCTGGTGATTCCGTTGTCGATGCTGATGACCTTCAGCGGTATGGTCTCGGCCAAGGTGAGCGCCAACCTGATGAGCCTGGGCGCGCTGGATTTCGGCATCATCGTTGACGGCGCGGTGGTGATCGTCGAGAACTGCGTGCGGCGTCTCGCGCATGCGCAGGAGGCACGTGGCCGACCACTCACGCGCGCGGAACGCTTCGAAGAGGTATTCGAAGCCGCCCGCGAAGCACGGCGCCCGCTGCTGTACGGTCAACTCATCATCATGGTGGTGTACCTGCCGATCTTTGCGCTCTCGGGCGTGGAGGGGAAGATGTTCCACCCGATGGCGATTACGGTGGTGCTGGCGCTGGCTGCGGCCATGGTGCTCTCAATCACGTTTGTGCCCGCAGCCGTAGCGTTGTTCATTGGCGATCGGGTGGCCGAGAAAGAGAACCGCTTGATGACCTGGGCGCGCAATCTGTATGCGCCGCTGCTCGAGCGTGTACTCGCGGCGCCCGCTGTGGTGCTCACGTTTGCTGCGGTGGCCGTGACGGTCTCGCTGGTGGCTGCCACGCGCCTCGGTGCAGAGTTCGTGCCCAACCTGAACGAAGGCGATTTCTCCATCCAGGCGATGCGGGTGCCGGGCACGGGGTTGGCGCAATCGCTGGAGATGCAGATGCAGATCGAGCGCACGCTCAAGGCGAAGTTTCCCGAGATCGAACGCGTCTTCGCGCGCACCGGCACCGCCGAGGTGGCCACCGATGTGATGCCGCCCAGCATCTCCGATGGCTACATCATGCTCAAGCCTGAGAAAGACTGGCCTAACGGACCAGACGGCAAACGGCGCACTCGCGACCAGTTGCTCGCCGACATCCAGGCGACGGTGGATGCACTGCCCGGCAATGCGTACGAGTTCTCGCAGCCGATCCAGCTGCGCTTCAACGAGCTGATCTCCGGCGTGCGCAGCGATGTGGCTGTCAAGGTGTTTGGTGACGACATGAGCGTACTAGAGGCCCAGGCGAGACTCATCGCGGCGCAACTCGGCAAACTGGCCGGCGCCGCTGAGGTGAAGATCGAACAGACCGGCGGTCTGCCGTTCCTCAACGTCGATATTGATCGGGACAAGGCGGCGCGTTATGGCCTCTCCATCGGAGCAATCCAGGACACGCTGTCCGCTGCTATCGGCGGCAAGGATGCGGGCACGGTGTTCCAGGGTGACCGCCGCTTCGGCATCGTTGTGCGCCTGCCGGAAACCGCACGTAGTGACCCCGCTGCACTGGGTCGTCTCCCACTCGCATTGCCCAACGGCCAGGGCTACGTGCCGCTATCCGACGTGGCCACGCTCAATGAAGTGACCGGCCCCAACCAAGTCAGCCGGGAAGACGGCAAACGCCGCATCGTCGTCAGCGCCAACGTGCGCGGGCGCGACATCGCTTCGTTCGTCGAAGAAGCGCAGGCCGTGCTGGATGCGCAGGTGCGTCTGCCGACCGGCTACTGGATGGCGTGGGGTGGGCAGTTCGAACAGTTGCAGTCCGCCACCGGGCGCCTGCAGCTTGTGGTGCCGCTGGCACTGGCCATGGTGTTCACGCTGCTGTTCATGATGTTCGGCAACCTGAAGGATGGACTGCTCGTGTTCTCGGGGATTCCGTTTGCACTGTCGGGCGGCATTCTGGCGCTGGCGTTGCGCGGCATTCCGTTGTCGATTTCGGCGGCGGTGGGGTTTATCGCGCTGTCGGGCGTGGCGGTGCTCAACGGGCTGGTGATGCTGAGCTTCATCCGCAGCCTGCGCGAGGACGGCAAGTCGGTCGACGTTGCCGTGCGTGAGGGCGCACTGACACGTCTACGCCCGGTGCTGATGACGGCTCTGGTGGCATCGCTCGGTTTCGTGCCGATGGCGCTGGCGACCGGGACGGGCGCAGAGGTGCAGCGTCCGCTGGCAACGGTGGTGATCGGCGGGATTCTGTCGTCGACGGCGCTCACGCTGCTGGTGCTGCCGGTGCTGTACCGGTTGGCCTATCGACGGGATGACGCACGAAACGTCGCGGCGCAGGCGGATTCGGCCGTGCCGTCCGCCGCGCCGTAGGGAAGGGCGTTACTGGTCGGCCTGCAGTGCCGCGATGATCTTCTCGGCGTGGGCCTTCAGCTTGTCGTTGTCGGCCTGCACGCGAGCGTGCGGTTGGAGCGGGGTATCGCTGTAGCGTGGCAGCACGTGGAAGTGCACGTGCGGCACGGTCTGGCCGGCGGCGCTGCCGTTGAGCTGGAAGATGGCGATGCCCGGCGGCGTGAACGCTGCGCGCACGGCACGCGCCAGCTTGCGCGTGGTGCGGATGGCGGCCGAAGCAGCCTCGTCCGACAGGTCGAATAACTCCGCCGCGCCCTCCTTGGGCAGCACCAGCACGTGGCCCTCGGCCTGCGGCATGATGTCCATGAAGGCCAGCGTGTGCTCGTCTTCGTACACCTTGATGCAGGGCAGCTCGCCGCGCAGGATCTTGGCGAAGATGTTTTGGTCGTTGTACGTCGCGGGGGTGGTCGCTTCGGGCATGGGTGTCTCCGGCAAACGGGAAAATGGCAGCGGGCAGTATATATGCCGCAGGCGACCGCGCGCGCAGCCTAGACTTGGCCTGGATCAAGCCGTGCGGTCGTCCAACGACAGCGGCGCGGCGACGTGCTCGAGCGGTTTGCGTTCCGCAGCGGTCCCCCAGCGGGCCTGCACGGCGGCGGCCAGCAGCATCAACACGGCACCGAACACATAGCCACTCAACACCGCGCTGCGCGAATGGGTGTCAATGAGCCAGCCGAACAGCACGGGGCCGGCCACGCCACCCAGCCCCGTGCCGACGGCATAGAACAGCGCGATGGCCAGCGCACGCACTTCCAGCGGAAACGTTTCACTGACCGTCAGATACGCCGAGCTGGCGGCGGCCGACGCAAAGAAGAACACCACCGTCCACGCAAGCGTCTGCGTGGCGCTGTCCAGCACGCCTGCCTTGAACAGCACGCCGCTTGCCAGCAGCAACACACCGCTGATCGCATAGGTGGCGGCAATCATCGTGCGCCGGCCAACCACGTCAAACAAGCGCCCGAGCAGTAGCGGCCCGAGGAAGTTGCCCAACGCGAACGGCAGCAGATACGTGCCCACCTTCGTGGCTGCCACGTCATAGAAATCCGTCAGCACCAGCGCATAGGTAAAGAAGATCGCGTTGTAGAAGAACGCCTGCGCTGCCATTAGCGCGAGCCCCACCAATGCGCGCTGACGGTGCTGCACGAAGACCACGCGCGCCACTTCAAGCAGGCCCGGATGGCCGCGGCTGCGCAGGCGCAGCGCGGGCAGCGGTGCGGTGTCGAAGCAATGGCCACGTGCGGTGATGTCGCGTTCGATGTCGCACACAATGGCTTGCGCTTCGTCATGCCGGCCGCGCGTAATGAGCCAGCGCGGGCTCTCCGGAATCCAGAAGCGCATCACCAGAATGACGAACCCCAGCACCGCGCCGATGAGGAAGCACAGCCGCCAGCCGGTATCCACGCTCATGTGTGCTGGGTCCAGCAAC
>JGI24740J21852_10001498_pt1 | contig 10754 bp, 9 predicted proteins | sample KBSCornC6_FD_21852 | JGI IMG/M metagenome (IMG submission 21852) | reverse complement strand
CGGATCTGGTCGCAGGCGTTGTGGAAATACGCAAGGTACTGGATTTCCGGGATGGGCAGCATGCCCATGTTGGCGTAGCCCTGCGCCAGGCCCAGGATCATGGTTTCATCGAGCAGCGTGTTGAACACACGCGCGCCCTTGAACGCCTTGTACAAACCCTTGGTGACGGTATAGACGCCGCCCTTCTGCGCCACGTCCTCGCCAAACACCAGCGACTCGGGATACTTCGCCAGCAGGTCGTGCAGCGCCGCGTTGATCTGCAGGGCCAGATGTCGAGCGGGCTGTTTTTCCGGCTGCTTGTCAGCGCCGCCGAATACCGCCGTTCGCTTGTCGGCATAATCGGCGCGTTCCGCCTCGGCGCGCACCGCCTTGGGCGTATACGGAGCCAGCGGCTTCAAGACTTCATCGAGCGAAGTGAGCTTGGGACGACGATCGGCTTCGTCCGCGGCATCGAAGCAGCGCTTGCGGATCGATTCGTAAAGTCCGAGCAGGGAATCCTTCGTGTACACACCCGATTCCAGCGCGATCGCGGCCGAGCGCAGCAGCGGATCGGTGGCTTCCAGCGCCATCAACTCCTCGAAACTGCGCCATTCGATTTCGAAGTCGGTGCCGGCGTGGCCGGTGAGACGCGTGGTTTTCAGGTGCAGGAAGGTCGGGCGGCGTGTCGCGCGGCAATGGCCGACCGCGCGCTGTACCTGCGCGTAACCTTCCGCCAGATCGAGCCCGTCGGCGAAGAAATAATCGAGATCCTTGCGGTCGGCGAAATTATTGGCGATCCACCCCGACGGCGTTTTCACCGATATGCCGATGCCGTTGTCCTCGCACACGAACAAGACCGGCGCGGGCAACCGTTGGTATGCCGTCCAGCCCGCCGCGTTGAACGCGGTCTGTGCGGTGGCGTGGTTGCTCGACGCATCGCCGAACGAACAGAGCACGATCGAATCGTTTGGCACGGGTAATTCATGGCCGATGCGTTGCGCCTGCTCGATCGCGACGGCGGTACCCAGTGCCTTGGGCAGGTGCGACGCAATCGTGGAAGTCTGCGGCAACACCCACAGCGGTTTCGAGCCCCATACCTTGTGACGGCCCCCGGAGGCCGGATCTTCGCGGCTCGCCGCAAACGACAACGCGGAATCCATCACCGGATCCATCCCCGGCAACTTGCGGAAGCGTTCGGCCATGAACGCGCCGGAGCGGTAATGCAGGAATGCGGGATCGGTGTGGCGCGTCAGCCGCGCGACCATCGCGTTGCCTTCGTGGCCACTCGATCCGATGGTGTAGAACACCTTGTTCTGGACGCGCAGCACGCGCGCCATCAAGTCCAGATGCCGCGAGATCAGCTGCGATTCGAGCAACTCGCGAAAATCGCGCGCCGCGCACGCACTGCCAGGCAACACGGCTTCGCCATCGCGCGGCGCACGGCGCGCCTGCCCCTCCCACGCCTGCACGAACTCTGTGAAGTTCTGGTCGACGATTTCGGCGCGGTTGAAGCCCTTGTGACGGGCGGGAATCGGAGTCTTGATGGTGTTCATCGGGATGGGATGGAAGCGGTGCGTGCAGCGCGACGCGAGAACCATTGCTCGCGCGTCTGGCCCCAGATTTCGATGGGATCGTTTTCGTGCGGCGCGGGCATTCTGCCCGGACCCTGCCGGGTGGAACCCAACCGACGCGCGACGGCTTGCGATGCGGTGTTTTCCGGATCGATGCAGTGGATGATCTGCGTCCAGCCCAAGACATCGAACGCCCAATCGATGGCAGCGGTCGCGGCCTCGGTGGCGTAGCCCTTCCCCCAAGCCTCGCGCGCGAGCGTCCAGCCGATTTCGTCGCCGGGCCAGCCGTCCGGATGCAACGGACCGGCGCGGCCGGCCCAACGGCCGCTGGATTTTTCGACGACCGAAAATGCATGGAAGCCCAGTATGTGCCAGGCACCGACCGCCGCCAGGAAGTGATTCCACGCTTCGAAGCGGCTCTTCACGCCCCCGAGGTGCTGCATCACTTGTTCATCCTGCGCAGCCGCGGCCCACGCGTCAAAATCTTCGGCGCGCGGCGGACGCAGGATCAGTCGTGCCGTTTCCAGCACGGGTTCGGGCGATGGCATCGCGTCCGCCACGGATCGCTCACTTGCCGACCGGGTGATACGTGCAATCCGATGCGGCGGTCGCAATGTCGGGAACGTTGGGGCTGTAGCAGGTGTACTGCACGCTCTTCTTGCCCTGCTTGTCGGTCACGACCTTCGGCACCAGTTGCACGATGCCGTTGCCCACGCCGACCGCCGGGCTGAGATAGACATTGATCACGCCACCCGTACTGACCAGGATCGAACTGATCTCCTGGCTGCCCAACTGGTTGGGGGCGGCGAGATGCGCTTCGACGTTGTTCGATGGCGGCGTCGGATTCGACAGGATCGCATTGGCAACACCCATCTTCGCCAGCGCCAACTTCAGCGACGTCAATGCAACATGCAATTCATTAGCGTTGACCGCGGCCATCGCGCCGCCGGAAGCGAGCGTTGCACCCATCGCAAGACCAGCGAGCCATTTGTTGCGAATTTTCATGACGAGTACCTCGGCGCAAATCAGCAAATACGGAAAACCGCGGTCTGCTCTCCTCCTCCTTCAAGGGGGAGGCCGGGAGGGGGATGGGTGTGATCTGAACACACCAACATTCACCCATCCCCACCAGCGCTACGCGCTCGGCCTACGGCCGCCTCCCCTTGAAGGGGAGGGCTAAAAGGCGTTGATTCCTGTCAGTTCCTTTCCAACCACGAGCTGGTGGACGGTCTGGGTACCTTCATAAGTGACCACCGACTCCAGGTTCAGCGCGTGGCGGATCGCGACGTGCTCGGTGGTGATGCCGGCGCCGCCCAGGATGTCGCGGCATTCGCGCGCGATGTCCAGTGCCATGCGCACGTTGTTCCACTTGGCCAGCGAGATCTGGGTCGGATGCAGTTTTCCCGCATCCTTCAGGCGCCCCAATTGCAACGCCAGCAATTGCGCGGTGGTGATGCGGCGCGCGATGTCGGCCAGCCGCAGCTGGATCGCCTGGTTGGCGGCCAGCGGCCGGTTGAACAACACGCGTTCCTGCGTGTAATCCAGCGCTTCCTTGAGGCACGCCTGCGCCGCACCGATCGGGCCCCAACTGATACCGAAGCGCGCGGAATCAAGGCAGCTCAGCGGGCCGCGCAGTCCCTTCACGTTCGGCAGCATCGCGCTCTCGGGCACGCGCACGTCGTCGAGGAACAGCGCGCTGGTCACCGACGCGCGCAGGCTCATCTTCTTGTGCACTTCCTGCGCGGCGAAACCCTTGGTCTTCGTCGGCACGAGGAACCCGCGGATTCCGTCGTCGGTCCTGGCCCACACCAGCGCCACGTGCGCGAGGTTGCCGTTGGTGATCCACATCTTGGCGCCGTTGATCACCCAGTCGGCGCCGTCCTTCTTCGCAACGGTTTTCATGTTGGCCGGGTCGGACCCGCCGTGCGGTTCGGTCAGGCCGAAGCAGCCGATGATTTCGCCGGCAGCCATCTTCGGCAGGTACTCGCGCTTCTGCTCCTCGCTGCCGAACGCAAAGATCGGGTACATCACCAGCGACGATTGCACCGACGCGAAGCTGCGCAGGCCGGAATCGCCGCGTTCCATTTCCTGGCAGATCAGGCCGTAGCTGACCTGGTTCATGCCCGCACCGCCGTATTCCTCGGGAATCGTCGCGCCGAGCAGGCCNCAGCGATGCGATTTCCGGNATCAGCTCGGTCGGNAANCGCGCCTGGTCGAAGCAATCACCAATGATCGGCAANACCTTGTCGTCGACGAAGCGCGCGACCGAATCCTGCACCATGCGCTCCTCTTCGGAAAGCAGCGCGCGGACGTCATAAAGATCAAGGGGATTGAGGCGGGTCGCCATGCGGACTTCTCGGGGGCAAACATGAAGCGCGTTATTGTAGCGTTATCAAGGATTCCGCGCCGGAGCGGCCTTTGGCGCTCCCGACCGGTCAGCGTCCTTCACGCCGCCTTAGCCAATCGGCGACGTATCAATCTGCCAGTTGCCATCCAGTCGCAACCACGGCTGAATTCGGCGCGCGCGCATTCAGCGCGCTTCAAGCATCCGAGTGTTGAACTGCACGCTGCTCCACATCCACGGCACAACCCATGTCCATCCTGCGCATCTACCTGCGCGTGCTCGGCCTTCTCGCGCCAGAGCGCGCGCTCGCGGTCGTGCTGACCGTGGCCAACCTGGCCCTGGCTGGCGTCTTCTTCCTCGAACCCATGCTGTTCGGCCGCGTGATCGATGCGCTGAGCAAACCCCGCGGACATGCCGCGATGCTGATCGGCGCGTGGGCGGGGGTGGGCTTCGTGGGCGTCGTTGTCGGTGCCCTGGTGTCGCTGCATGCGGACCGGATGTCGCATCGGCGCCGCCTCGCCGCGGTGCGCGCCTACTTCGAACACGTGATCAATCTGCCGCTGTCGTTCCACGGCAACCAGCACACGGGCAAGTTGCTGCGGATCATGCACATCGGCACCGACAACCTGTCGAGCCTGTGGCTGGGCTTCTTCCGCGAACACCTGACCACGCTGCTGGCGATCGTGGTGATGATCCCGGTGGCGGTGGCGATCAACTGGAAGCTCGCGCTGCTGATGGTCGCGCTGCTGGCGTGCTTCGTGATCTTCAACGCCGTCGCGATGCGGCGCACGCGACGTGCGCAGGACCGCGTGCAGGATTACCACCACCGCATTTCCACCCGCGTGGGCGACGTACTCGGCAACGTGACCGTGGTGCAGAGTTTCACGCGCACCCACGAGGAAGTGCGCGGCCTGAAGCAGATGATTTCGGAAGCGTTGGCCGCGCAATATCCGGTACTGAATGGCTGGGCGACGCTGTCGGTCTTCTCGCGCGCTGCCAGCACGCTGACGATCGTGGCCATCTTCGCGCTGGGCGCCGCACTGCACGCGCGCGGCGAAATCAGCATCGGCGGCATCGTCAGCTTCGTCGGTTTCGCGCTGATGCTGATCGGCCGGCTGGAGCAATTCGCGACCTTCATTTCCAACCTGTTCTTCCAGTCGAATTCGCTGCGTGATTTCTTTGAAATGCTGGACACGCCGGCCGCCGTCACCGAATCCCCCGACGCGGTCGCGCTTCCGCGCGTACGCGGCGAAGTCGCGTTCGAACACGTGGGTTTCGCCTACGAACCGGGCCGCGAGGCGCTGCACGACTTGAATTTCCGCATTCCGGCGGGCAGCAAGGTGGCCGTGGTCGGCCCGACCGGCGCCGGCAAAACCACCGCGCTCAGCCTCTTGTATCGCGCCGCCGATCCAGCGAGCGGACGCATCACCATGGATGGCGTAGACATCCGCAACACCACCCTGGAATCGCTTCGGCGCAATGTCGCGGTGGTGTTCCAGGAACCCGGCCTGCTCCACCGCAGCATCGAGGAGAACCTGCGCATCGGCAATCCGCAAGCCGACACCGACGATCTGGAAGCCGCGGCGCGCGCGGCGCAGGCGCACGCCTTCATCGCCGAGAAGCCCGACGGCTATGCGACGGCGGTGAGCGAACGCGGCCGTTCGTTGTCGGGCGGCGAACGCCAGCGCCTCGCGATCGCGCGCGCCATGCTGAAGGACGCGCCGATCCTGGTGCTGGATGAAGCCACCAGCGCGCTGGACAACGCCACCGAGGCACGCATCAAGCGCGCGATGGATGCGTTGTGCCGCAACCGGACCACTTTCATCATCGCGCACCGACTGTCCACCGTCCGCAACGCCGACATCATCCTGGTGCTGGACCACGGCCGCATCGTCGAGCAGGGCCGCTACCAGGAACTGGTCCTGCGCAACGGCTTGTTCGCGCAACTGGCGCGCCAGGACGAGTTCGCGGACGATCATCGCCGCGGTCGAGTGGAACCGGTGCCGCTGCACGTGGCGGCGTAGCAAACAACAACTTCCCCCTTCCGAAGGAAGGGGGATCGAGGGGGATGGCTCTTCCGAGCCGATTCGGGAGTCTTAGTTCCGCTGGTTCGAAACGCCGTGCGGAACGTGTCCAGTCGCCACATGCTGCCGTGCGGACTCGACGTTGATCGGCGAATCGTCGAAGAAGAGATCCGCGCCGAACGCTTCCAGGAACGGCCCCTTGTCGCGGCCACCGAGGAACAACGCCTCGTCGATGCGCACACCCCACTGGCGCAGTGTCAGGATCACACGCTTGTGCGCCGGTGCCGAGCGTGCGGTGACCAGCGCGGTGCGGATCGGGGAATCGTCGGGCGGGAACGCCACCTGCAGGCGGTGCAAAGCATCCAGGAAGTTGCGGAACGGGCCACCGGACAGCGGCTCGTTCCAGTGTTCGGTTTCGTTGCGATGGAAGGCGTCCAGGCCCTGTTCCTGCGACAGGCGCTCGGACTCGTCGCCGAAGATCACCGCGTCGCCGTCGAAGGCGATCCGCAATTGGCCGGGATGCGTCGTGCCCACCTGTGAAGGCAGGATCGTGGCCGCTGCCACGCCGGAGTTCAACGCGCGCGCCACGTTCTCCGCATTGGCCGAAAGAAACAGGTCAACACCGAACGGCGCGATGTATTCACTGGTCGCCTCGCCGGACGTGAACGCCGCGCGCGTGATCGCAAGCCCATGGTGCTGGATGGAATTGAAGATGCGCAGGCCGGTATCGCCGGAGTTGCGCGACAGCAGCACCACTTCCACGTACGGGGTGTCTGGCGCGGGACGATTCAGCGCCAGCAACTTCTTGACGACGGGAAACGCGACGCCCGGTTGCAGCACGTCGTTCTCGTGCGCGATCTGGTAAGCGCGATACGCCTCCAGGCCCTCACGCTCGAACAGCGCGTGCGATTCCGTCAGGTCGAACAGCGCGCGCGATGAAATCGCGACGACCAGCTTGTCGGTACCGGGGTTTGATTCGTTGGCAAGCGCACTGGTCACGGAGCGAGTCTACCGCTCCCAGGTCAGGCCCAGAGCGGCCGCGACAACTCCACCAGCACCCACGCCATGAACGCGCTGATCGGCAGGGTCAGGATCCACGACCACACCATGCGTTCGACCACCGTCCAGCGCACCGCGTTGAAGCGCTTGGACGCGCCGACGCCCATGATTGCGGACGACACCACGTGCGTGGTCGAAACCGGCAAGCCAAAGACGGACGACACGATGATCACGGCCGCGGAGCTGGTTTCCGCGGCGAAGCCGTTGATCGGGTGCAGCTTGACCATCTTGTGGCCGAGCGTCTTGATGATGCGCCAGCCGCCGCCCGCGGTACCGGCCGCCATCACCAGCGCGCACACCACCTTCACCCACACGGGGATCGGAAAGTGGCCGCCAACGTCCGCTATCCGCAGGAAGTGCAGCCATGCGGGCAGGTGATCGAAATTGTGCGCAAGGGTGGCGTCGGCCAGCGCCAGCGCGATGATCCCCATGGTCTTCTGCGCGTCGTTCATACCGTGCGACACGCCCATCGCCGCCGCCGAAACCAGCTGCGCCTTGCCGAAGAACATGTTCACGAAGGGCGTGCGCCCGAACCGGCGCAACAAACCGGTGCGGTTGCCGAACCAGGCAAACAGCGCAAGCAACGCGCCCATCACCACGATGCCCAGCACGAATCCCGCGATGGGTGAGACCACCATCGGCACCAGTACTTTCGGAACCAATCCGCCGCCACGCCACCAGTGGTTGGGGTCGGTGGCCCAGATGATCGCGCGAAAATCGCCGTCGGACGCAGCAAACGCGGCGCCGCACAGGCCGCCGATCAGCGCGTGCGACGACGACGAGGGCAATCCCAGCCACCACGTGATCAGGTTCCAGATGATGGCCCCCGACAGCGCGCAGATCAGCACCTCGCCGCCGACCTGGAGCACGCCCGCGTCGATCAGGCCGGTGGCGATGGTGATCGCGACGGCGGAACCCAGCAACGCGCCGCCAAGGTTGGTGGTTGCAGCCAGCAGCACGGCCTGCCCCGGCGTGAGCACCTTGGTCGCGACCACGGTCGCGATGGAATTGGCGGTGTCATGGAAGCCGTTGATGTAAGTGAACGCCAGCGCGATCACGATGACGGCAATGAGGAGGCCGAGGCTCATGGGCAGACTCGGGACCGGGGACAGGGGACCGGGGGATGGAAGCCGCAAGCCGGCGGCCGCAACGCCACGAGACGGAGCACCCCCTTCCGCAGGAAGGGCGGAGGAAGAGCAGGAGACTCGCACGATGCAGCCGGTCCTCGGTCCCCGATCCCTGGTCCCCGCTTCATGAGTTCTTCAACACGATCGAGTAGATGACATTGCCCACGTCGCGGCAACGATCGATGGCCTTTTCCAGCAATTCAAACAAGTCCTTTACCAGCATCGTCCGGATCGGGTCGTCGCTGCCGAGATATTGGGTGCGATAAGGCTCCAGCAGCAGCCGGTCGGCTTCGGATTCGACGGCCTGCAGGCGATCCTGCAGCTTGCGCATGCGGCCGATGTTCATGCCGTTGCGCAACTCGCCCACCATTTCCACCACCCCTTCGGTTGCGCTCATCAACAGGCCGGCGCGCGAGGCGAAATCAATCCCCTCCACACGCTTGGCCACGATCACGTAGCGCTCGGCGAACTTCTCGATTGTCTTGGGGATGCGATAAAGCGCCGAGGACATCGCCTCGATGTCCTCGCGATCGAGCGCGGTGACGAAGGTATTGACCAGCGCCTCGCTGATCTGCGCCGCCAGCTCCTTCTCGCGCCGGCGCGCGGCGCGGAAACCATCCAGCAGCATGGGTTCGCCGTGCGCTTCGAGCAGCGCCTGCAGCGCCTTGGCTCCGTCGCGGGCGGCGCCGGCGCTGGATTCCAGAAGGGTGTAGAAACGATCCCCTTTTCCGAACATGGTCTGCAACGAAAACATGGCGATCCATCCGATACCCGACCGTGCAAATGGTACATGAGCACGCCGCGGCCCGAAGCATTCGCGCTTGCTACACTCCCGGCATGCAACCGCCCACGCAGCCCCGATGCTGACCGAACTTGGCCTGGTACTGGTGCTGGCGCTGGGCAACGCCTTCTTCGCGCTGGCCGAGATCGCGCTGATCGCTTCACGCAAAAGCCGGTTGCGCTACATGGCCCGCACCAGCACGCGCGCGCAGGTGGCGCTGCGGCTGGCCCAGCGGCCCGACCGTTTTCTGTCCACGGTGCAGGTCGGCATCACCCTGATCACGCTGATCACCGGGGCCGCAACCGGTGCTTCCATCAGCGGCGCCATCCGCGGCTGGCTTGCCCGGATGGGCCTGCCGGTGGCCGAACACGCGTCACTGGTAATCGGCCTGGTGCTGGGTTTCATCCTGGTCACCACCATCAACATCACCGTGGGCGAGCTGGTGCCCAAGCGCGCCGCGCTGGTCGCGCCCGAACGCATCGCGCAGATCGTGGCGTTTCCCATGCAGGTGATGTCATGGCTGATGGCGCCATTCGTGTGGTTCCTCGACCTGATCACCAGCGCTGTGCTGCGGGTACTGCAGCTGCATCGCGTCAGCCGCGAAAAAGTGAGCGAAGAGGAAATCCGCCTGCTGGTCGCCGAGGGCGCCGAACAGGGCGTGCTGGATCTGGACGAACGCAACATGGTCAACCGCGTGCTGCGGCTGGGCGATCGCACGGTGGACAGCGTGATGACGCCGCGCCCGCGCATCGCGTGGCTGGATGCCGCCGCGCCACTTGCCGAAAACCTGGCGGTGCTGCGCGCCACGCCGTACTCGCGTTACCCGGTCTATCGCGAAGGCGAGGAGGAAGTGCTTGGCGTGCTGGAAGTCAAACGCCTGCTGCAATCCCTGGCGCAGGATCCGGATGCCGCCAAACAGCCCCGCCTCGACCTGTTCCGCAAGCTGACCAAGCCGCTGTTCGTGCCCGCCACCACGCGCGCGCTGGACCTGCTGGATGAATTCCGCGATGCCAAGACGCCGTTCGCGCTGGTGGTGGACGAATACGGCGACATCGAAGGCCTGGTGACCTTGAACGACGTGCTGACCGCGGTCGTCGGCCATCCGGCCGGCAGCGGCTCCGGCGGAACTACCGGCAATGCCTCCGCGCTGCGCCGCGACGATGGCAGCTTGCTGGTTTCGGGTTCGCTTTCCACCGATGATTTGCGCGAACTGCTGAAACTCGACGAACTGCCGAACGAAGAAGAAGGCGACTACTACACCCTCGCCGGCATGCTCATCGAAATGTTGGGCCACATTCCCGTCGAGGGCGAAAGCATCACCTGGCACGGATTGAAGTTCGAAGTCGTCGATCTCGACGGCGCACGCATCGACAAGGTGCTGGTCACGCCTATCGCCGAGGGTAAACAGCCCGACGAAGCGGAGTTGGATGACGGCTAGGGAGACACGCATCACCCTACTTTGTCGCCATTCCCGCGAAAGCGGGAATCCATCGTCGCTTCGCCACATAACCGCAGTCTTGCGCGCGCGCGCCGTACTCATTGGGCGGGGGCCAGGTGGCCAGATAGCCACAAATCTTTACCGGATTGACAACCCCGTCCCGCAGCGGGACGATCGCGTTGCCGCGTACGATTTGGGGCAGTGGCGTCGGGCGACCGCAGAGACCGTTCCACACGAACAGTGCGGTTACTTCTTCAGCTTGTCGATTTTCTTCAGCAACTTGGCCTTCTCTTTCAGTCGCTTAGCTTCTGCTTCCAGCTCGCGCGGCGTCTTATTTTTTGCACCCTTGGGACGTCCCATGGCAGTGTTCCAGTTATGGAAGATACAGTAAATATACGATATTTGTACTGTACCTGCAAGCCCCCCCCCTG
>JGI24740J21852_10001497_pt1 | contig 10754 bp, 9 predicted proteins | sample KBSCornC6_FD_21852 | JGI IMG/M metagenome (IMG submission 21852) | reverse complement strand
GGATGGAAAAGAGCTGGATCAGCAGGTGACTGACCGAGACGATCGCGGACGACAGGCTGGCCAGACCGAAGCGGCCGAACAGGCTGCCCAGGCGCTGGGCACGCCCTGTCACAATATTTTCAGCCGCCNGGGCTTCAGCCATGGCGATGTTTCCAGATCAGCCAGAGAGCGTGCGGNTTCGTCGTGATATAGCGCCAGGCCAGTTCCCTTGGCCGNGTTGCCATGCGGTGCAGCCATTCGAAACCGGCCTTCTGCATCCAGATCGGCGCGCGGGGATAGTCGCCGGTGATGTAGTTGAACAGGCCGCCGCAAGTGATGATCCAGCCCGCCTTGATCCGCTCGCGATTGCGCACGCAAAATGCCTGCTCGCGCGGCTTGCCGGTGCCGACCCAAAGGACGTCGGGCGCAACCGCGTTGATCGCGTCGATTACCGCATCTTCCTCTTCGGGTTTCCAGAAGCCATTGCGTCGCCCGGCGAGGCGAAGGCTCGGCGCCAGCCTGAGGATTTCCTTCGCGCAGGCTGCGTTCACCGTCTCTTCGCCGCCCAGGAGGTAATAGCTGACCTGGGCCTCCGCCGCCGGTTTCAGGCTGTCGATGAACATGTCCGTCGTGCTCGAACGATCCGCGATAGGCGGTCCGCCGAACCAGCGGGAAGCCGCAACGACGATCTGTCCGTCAGCGTGGATCAGGTCCGCCTGCGCCAAGTTCGCCCGAAAATCGGGATCGGTGGCGTTCATCGACAGGCCCTGACCATTGGCGTCGAACACCAGAAGGGGCGATTGCTCCAGACCCTTGCGCAAGGGCGCTTCCACCAGCATCTTGGCGATCAGCGCATCCAGCGACAGGGTGGACACGGGCAATCCGCCGACATGGGCGACGGGAGCCCCAGCTCCTATGCCGGGACCAATGCCGGGGGAGGGAAGGGACTGGCGATGCGCCAGCGCCTGGTCGGCACTCATGCGATCACCGTTCCGGCGATCGGCACGCTATGACGGTCAAGATCGTCGATGACCCGGCGCATGTCGGCGATGGCGGTATCGCCCCGCCGCGCAACGATGACGACAGCGTCAAATCCCGCCAAGATGCTGCCATAGGGGGTCTGATCGCCCTTGCGCTCGGCAAGGTAGAACAGCATCGACGTATCGCGCAGGCCCCAGCCATTGGCCGTTTCCGCCAGGGGGCCGCGCGTCACCAGGCTCGCCGCGCTGCCCGACGCGCGGCCCGCAGTCATCAGCCAGAGGCCCTCTACCGCTGTTTTGGCCGCCGGCAGCAATGCGGCGCTGCCCATCAACTGTTCGGCCAATCCGGCCTTGTTGGCGATGCGGAACAGCCGGTCGAGCGAAGGCCGGCCCATGTCGACGTCGATCAACATCGTCTGCCCGTCCATCTGGGCCAGCACGACGGCAAGGTTCGCCGCCATGATGGCCGCTTCGTCGCCGGCATCTATGGCCAGCACGGCCAGCCGGAGCGCGGCGGGATCACCTTCCTTGGCGACGGCGCGGATCTTTGCGCGGACCGTACGTACCTTGGCGGCATAGGGATCGGCGGGATCGAAGGCCGCGACGACCAGCGGATCGACCCGCTGGTCGTTCTCCGACAGCAGGGCGAAGCCGCCCTGCAAGGCCGCGAGCATGCCGGCGTCGTCCGGATTAAGCAGCCCCAGGTCCACCGCCGCGTCATGCAACGCCAAGCCCTGCGACCGGGCATGGGCCTCAACCTGATGTACCTCGGTCTCTGCGAGGAACCCATGCTCTACCGCCAGCCGGGCGAAATTATGGCTGTCCCGGGCACGGGGACGGAGCGTGGAACCGCTGCCTGCCGGACCGCCCGACGCCAGTTGATGCGGGGCGCCCGCCGTGGAACGCAGTCTCATGCGGCCTCCTGTTGCTTGAAGAATTTGGCCTGGCGCGCAGTGACTGGCACCAATTCGGTGATGACTTCGACCTCGGTCGCGCGGGTCACGCCGCCGGCAGAGCGAACGCGGGGATGAATGATTTCCATCATGATCACGGCAGCCACGCCGCCGATGAGGCCAAGCGCGATCCCGCCGATCAGCCACAGGATGACATTAGGCTTGGCAGGCAGCAGCGGCACTGTCGCCTCGTCCAGCGGACTGGCATTGGGCTGCGAGATTTGGCTCTTGAGCACCGCTTCATTGAAGCGCTGGCGCACCGTATCATAAGTCTGCCGGGCCGCGTCGACGTCCCGCTGGAGCACCATGAGCTGGTCCTGCACGTCCGACATGCGGATCATGCGGTCCTCCTGGCCAGCCATGTTGGACTTGAGGTCGCCCTCCCGCCGACTGGCTGCCACGCTGTTGGCGTTGACCGCGCCAGCCTGGCTGGCGCGGGCTGCGGCCAGCTTTGACTGAAGCTCGGACAATTGTGCCGCCGCCGCCGCCATGGTCGGGTGGTTGGGGCCCAGCGTTTTTTGCAGCTCGGACACCTTGGCGGATTGCTCCGCGACCTGCTCTTGCAAATTCTGGACGATCAGCGACCCTTCGATGTCCGATACGCTGCCAGCGCCAGCCTTGGACCGGGCTGCGGCCGCTTCCGCCTGCGCCTGGGTAAGCTGGTAGGACATGTTCTTGAGCTTCTCGGCCTCAAGGTCCATGCGGTTGATGCCGATGATGTCGTGCGCCCGCTGGAAATCGGACAGCTTCTTTTGCGCGATTTCATAGCGACGGCGCACTTCTTCCGTTTGCTCGTCGAACCATCGGGCCGATCCGCGTGCGGGAGAGGCGCGCAGTTCCACCTGTTCGCGCATGTATATCTTGGCGATCAGGTTCGCGACCTTGGCGGCGACCTGTGGATCGGCGTCCAGATACTGGATCTGGAGCACGTTGCTCTGCCGGCCGGTGGTGATGGTCATGTTCTTCGCGACCAGGTCGGCCGCCGCCTGCACCCGTGCATCTGCGGGCATGTCCGTCGGCATCGCATCGACGAAGCCCGCTTCGCGCGCCACGGCATCCATCACCTTGCCGCTGCGGATGATGTCCGTCTGCGTACCCAGGATGGCATCCGTATCCGGCTTTGGACCCTGCACCGTATTGGTGTCGGTCGGATCGGTTTGCGAAAGGTCCAGCAACAGCGACGCTGTTCCCATATATTGGCGCGGTTGCAGAAAGGCGGCGATCGCGACGAGCAGGAACAATATGCCCCCGATCATCGCCGCCGTGCGCCAGCGCGCCTGAAGCGCCGCCAGCAAGTCCATCGGGTTCATGGTCATAGCCCATCCACTCCCTTGAGCAGTGCGCGCATTTCCTCCGCGGGCGATTGCACGGGCGGTGCGCTCTGCACCGGCTGTTTCGCCATCAGCAGCAGGAATTGCGGCGCCAGCGTGTCTTCGAACATCCAAAGCTCGCCATTGGGCGTCGCCACCAGGGCGGGTTGGAGCCGGATCATGGCATCGCGGGCCTGGCTTTCATTGACCGGCCCGCCGCCCAGCACCTCATGGCCGAGCTTCACGAGCCGCTCATAGCTGATGGCGGACATTTGCGATGCGACCAACTGCCGCAAGAGCGATCATCCGGCGGGCCGAACCGGCTTCCCACAGGATACGCCGGAATAGCGCGTGGGTCTGTCTGCTCATTTCCTCCCAATCTTCCAGGGCGGAAACCAGCCCCTGTTCGACGTCGGAAAGCAGCATCCGCTCGCGCCCCGCTGCCTCCGTCACCAGGGCCGCGGACATTCCGAAGAGCCGTGCATGATAGGGTGACCCCATCGCGGCGCTCGCCAGAGCGTCGAGTGCATCCTCGTCGATGGAAAGCCGGGCATTGCCTGCGCAGGACAGCAGCAGCCGTTCCAGCTCCGGCTTGGGGATTGGCGCAACCCGCTGCGGCACCAGGTGGCGGCGGAGCGAGGGATGGGCAGCGATCAGCCCCTCTATGTCGCTGGCGATGCCGACGAGCACGACCTGGACGGGAGAATGGATGTCGGTCAGCAGCTTCAGCAGCGTCGCGACATCCTGCTTGGCCGTTTCGGACTGCACCCGGTCATATTCGTCGATGATAAGGATGGAACGTTCGCGCACTTCCTCCACCAGCAGGGCGGAAAGGCGCGACACGTCCAGCGGCTCGCCCATCATCCTGCGTGCCCGTTCCTGTCCCGCGCCGCTCATCGGCAATTCGGTCAGGAAGGGACGGAAGAGAGAGTCGAAACCCGCTTCTCCATTGGCTGAGGCGTAAAGCGCGACGCATCCGGCTTCATCCGCCAGATCGCCGAACACGCGGGCGAGCGAGGTCTTGCCCGAACCGCGCGTGCCGAAGATCACGGCATGCTTGCGTTGCACGACGATCGCCTCGACCAGCTTTTCCAGTTCGCTGTTGCGCCCTGCCAGCCCATGGCGGTCCGTCACGGGCATGGCGGTGTTGAACGCGGCATAGATGCTGTCGCGGCGCAGACTGATGGGCTTGATGGGCGCAGCCATCGCGCTCATGGAAAGAGGCCTGTGGGTCGGTTCCTCCAATTGCGCTTCCAGCGCGTCATGTCGGAAGCCTGGCAATGCCGGTACGTCCAGGTGCAGCGGCACGTCGTCGGAGATGGTGCGTTCGTTGCGCCTTTCCCCACTTCGGGCGAGTGACAGGAAACGATCGAAAATGCCGGATTTCTGGCCAGGCCGTGTTTGCGCGAAGCCTTGATCGAGGGTCGTCAAAACAGCTTCTCCCGGATGATGAGGACGTCCTCAGGCTTCACCGGATCATCCAGCTTGGCCTGTATTTCCTTCCCCTCCCGCCGGACTTTTATCCTTTTCGTGGAACCTGCCAGTGTCGGTCCGCCGGCGAGCGCCAATGCCTGCCGGAAACTTTGCCCCGGCACGTAGGAAAAGGCTCCGGGCTGCTGGACCTGGCCATAGACATAGATTTTTTCCGCAGGCGGCACGAAGAGCGTGTCGCCGGCCTTCAGCGGCCGCATCGCGCCTGCGCCCATGTCGGCCAGCGAAATGCGCACTGGCCCACTGCCGTCGGCGGGCGTCAGGATCACGGCATTGGCGCCGTCCTTGGTCGATCCTCCCGCCTTGGCGAGCATCGATGCTACCGTGTAATCCCGGTCAAGCGGGTAATTGCCCGCCTGCGGCACATTGCCGAGCACCGTGACGAACCGGCTCACATAAGTGCTGACATCGACGCTGACGGACGGCTTGGTCAGATAGCCGCCGCTGGCATAGCCGGCCGCAATATCCTGCGCCAGTTGCGAGGTAGTCTTGCCCCTTGCCGGCACCGGGCCGATGAGCGCGAGAAGGACGGTGCCATCCTCCTTGATCCGGGTGGTCGTCGACAGATCCGGCTGGCCGAAGACGGAAATCTTCAGTTCGTCGTTCGGACCGAGTTGATAGCCCGAGCCAGCCGCAGACGCCGCCGTGTTTTCGGCAGCGGTCTGGGCAATCGCCGTCATCGGACCCGCAATGATCAGCGGGATTAGTATGGATTTAACGAGAGTATCGGCTTTCACAGCTCATGCTCCCAATATATTGGTGTTCTAGAAATGCAGAGCAGCGCTCAATGTTATTTGCGTGCCGCTATAGTTCGAGACACTGGTGTCTGTTCTGCGAGTATAATGCTGGGCATCCAGCGTAAGATCGAAGCGNTCGGAAAGTTTCCTCCTCAACAGGCCGCCAAAACGACGATTACGATCGGCCGTGATTGAATAGGGACGAAGTGCAGCATCCTGCCGGAACTTTCTGCGGTCCCATTCCGCATACAGACCGCCCGACGTCAATTCGGAGATCGAAAATTCGCCCTGGATGCGATAACTGCTATCGATGGCGAAGCCGGTGGCGATCAGGCTGTCGTTTATGATCGCACGCTCCGTCGTCGCCGTCAGCTTCAGGCGGGGAATGGCCTGTGTAGAAAGGCTGACTTTCCACCCCAGACCGTCATAGCTGCCCACGGCCGCGCTATCGCTGCTGACGTCGAGCCAGCGGACGTCCGCGTCGATCTGCGTGATCGGCGTCACCGCGCGCTGGAATCTCAAGCCATAGCTGTTGATGCGATTTTCGATGCCCAGCGCGTTGCGCTTGCTGTTCACTCGCTCATAATAGGCGGTCAGCGTACCAAAACTGGGCATGGCATAGCCGACACCGCCCCGGAACGTATCGCTGGTCTGGTCGGCATAGTCGAACTCTGCGGCGTTGCGGGTCGTGTCATGCTCATAGCTTGCCACCGGGAAAAGTCCTGGCCGCTCGCACGTGAAATCCGCACGATCGTGGAGAATTTCTGAAGATTTTCCGTCACCGCATTGATGTCGCCATAATCGGCGCGCTGCTGGCGATAGGCGGCCCTTGGGGTGATCAGGCAGGTAGCGCCGAAGCGGATATTGGCCTTTGCCTCCGTATCCAGACGCAGCTTGCTCCGCTGCCCTTCGGAAATGAAACGGTCATATCCGATCTTGCCGCGCAGGAGGATGTCGTGTCGTCCGATCGGCATGCCATAGGCCGCCTCCAGAGAGGGCGTGACGATCAGATCGGCGGTGGGCTTTTCGATGTTATCGTTCACGCGATAGATATTGTCGTCATAAAGTAGATCCAGGCCAGCCGTAAGGTGTAGGCCGTAATCACTTATTCTTTTTTCCTCCGCTGCATTTTCAATGCGCTTTGGCTCGGTTGTGTTGTCATTTTCCTGCGCACGCGAAACTGCAGGCGCAGCCGTGAGTATTGCGGCACCACTTATGGCTGCCGCAAAACAGGTGCGCGACCATGAATTCTGTCGATCGCTGGGCGCAGAATTCCGGCCCCGCAATCGCGGATTATTATATTTGTCCAAAACCAATCGACCCTTATTGCATTGCAGCAATCAGGGCATGCTAGAAGTATTTTTGCGTAAAACCACTGCCGGAAAAACAGCTTGTCGCGTCAAAACAACGGCTCGGTTCATCGCAAAGAAGGCGCGTCGGGACCAGTCCCGGCGCGCCCTGCTGCTGTTAATCTGGGAGAAAGCTTGAGCCGGATGAATCCGGTCAGAAGATCAGCCAGGCAATTGCCGATAAAGCACCGACAAAGGTCAGTATGCCGGCCCAGCGCGATAGCAGTTGCACGCCGCTCTCGGCGCGATCGACGAAAGTCGTGCTGCCGGCATGCACCGGAATCTCGCGGCGTACCTCCGCCGTTTCGATCAAAGAGGGTGCCGCTGCAACTGCTGCAAATTCTTCCGCCACGTCGATATTCCGCCGCCCATTGGTGATGACGTTAATATCCGATTTTGCGGTTAACAAATAGTTCGGACGAGGGCGGCTTGGCCATCAGTTCGTCGCATATGGAGGCGAATCAGGTTCGAAATCCTGATCTGGGATAAGATAATTTGCGACGAACCGATTTTATGAGCAGNTTGTCGCAAATCCNGATTTTTCAGAGGAACCTTTTCCGCCGATCTGCGTGTNGGCGCTTCCTCGATTCGCCATCGATGTCAGGGTGCTGAACTGTATCACATACTAATAGGCGTTTTTGTGAACCAGCACGTTGAGCGTACCAAACAGGATCGCAATATCGCGCATCAGGCTCCAGCCGTGCAGATATTCCAGGTCGGCCTCGACCCTGTTCAATATGTCGCGGCGCGTTTCAGTAGCGCCGCGAAAGCCGCGGATCTGCGCCAGCCCGGTAATTCCCGGCTTCAGCGCATGGCGGTGCCAATATTGCCGGTCGACCTGCCAGAACAGTTGCTCCTCTGCCGTTGATCCCANGGCGTGGGGGCGNGGNCCCACCAGGCTCATCTCGCCCAGCAGGACGTTGATGAGCTGCGGCAGTTCATCGATGCTGGTCTTGCGGATGAATGCCCCTACGCGCGTGATGCGATTATCATCCCGCTGCGTGGAGGTTGCGCCAGCGCCGTCGCACTGCTCCACCTTCATGCTCCGGAACTTGAGTATGTGGAACAGCATGTTGCCGCGCCCGATCCGTTCCTGCTTGAAGAAAATGGGGCCAGGCGAATCCAGTTTGATAAGGATAGCGACCACCGCCATCAGCGGCGCGATCAGGATGAGCACCGGGACCGTCAATGCGATGTCCAGCAGACGCTTCTTCGCGCGGTTGGCAAGGTTCAGCGGACCGCGCGACACCACCAGCGTCGGGCTGCCGCCATAGGATTGAACGGCAAGCGGAGCCATCGGGTCCAGTTCCGGCACGATGATCTCGCCTAATATGTTGCCGCCCTTCAGCATCTGCGCCCAATCCGCCTTGCGGTCGGCGGGGCAGGATATCACCACGCGATCATAATCGCGAAGCAGGGTGCCCAGGCGGTGCAGCATATATGGATCGTCCAGATCGGCCTTCAGTCCGACGGCTGATGCATCGACGATCACCATGCCGCTGACGTCGTCCGGAATGGTGCCGTCGTCGATGATCAGAAGTTGGGCGAACAGTCCGTCCGCAAAATTGCGGCGGACCATTTGCACGATCATGAACCGTTGCAGCACCAGCAGGCTTCCGCTGCACAATATCCCTGCCGAAACGCCAAGCCGCGACAGATGGCCGGTCGCTTTGAGCGAGAACACGACGAGCAGGAATATCAGCAAAGTGCCAGCCAAGGCCATTGTTGCGCTGCGGCATGATTGGGTCATGCGCATCAGGCAATGGGGGTTATATGCCTGGTTGTGAAAAGCCAGGACGGCATAAACGATCATGCCGCCCGCCAGCGGTTGCCACTGCCCGTTGGCCAGCCATTGCAGCCCTGCCGCGCGCAGGCCAAGGGCGAAGCCCGTTGCAAGCGCAGCCATGTCGGCAACCACAGCAACAAACATAGCCAGAGCCGCGCATTCCGCTGACCTGCGGCCGTGGCGGGCTGGCGACTGGGGATACCTTTGATCGCCAGATCAATTTTCGACATCTGCAACCCTTTTTTATGTCCTGACGTCAAACCGTGCACCGCCGTGCGGCAGCGTGTTAACCATCAGACATCCGCAGTGTTTTGATTTATGTTGCGCAGCAGCAGGGCATAAATGTTTTGGGCTGACAATCGGGCTTTAGGTGCGCGGACCCGCTTTTCCGATGATCCGTTGGTCCTGAAGGATGCTCTGCCCCAGATTTGCGACGACCCGAAATGCAGGGCGATGCCGTGCCTTGCAGCCGGAGGCGCGCAGCGCATCGCCAAACCCGAATCAGCGGCAGTTTCAAGCTATTGTCCACCACCCCAGCAGAAGCAGAGTAGCAAGCAGTGCCAAAGGGCCGGCCCATCGCGAAATGCGCTGGATCCCGGCTTCCATCCGCTCGTGCGGAAAATGCCAGCGGGAGGGCCTTGCCTCGCCGCTGATGCTTTCCCCGTGCACAGGATCATGCTGAGGCGCGACGGAGGCCTTCTTTCCGTCCTGGCCCTGTTCGTGTGATTTCGACGAAAGGTCGATCATGTCGCTGTCCAACCGTGCATGATGCGGCCTGCCGACAGAATAGCCCGGTTGGCCGAAAAAGAAAGCAGATTCGCATTCTGGGCAACTCGCAAGATCATCTGCGACGCATCTGCGCTCTTGGATGAAACCGCTGCGGTGATTATCCTCCCTCTCATGAAACAGGACCGACAAATCGATGCGATCGACCGCAAGATTATCGCGGCGCTGCAGGAGGACGCCACCCTTAGCCATTCCGACCTGGCGGAACGGGTTGGGGCCTCCAGCGCTTCCTGCTGGCGCCGGATCAAGGCGCTGGAGATTGCGGGTGTCTTCGCCGCTACCGTCAGGCTTGTGGATCCTGAAAAGATCGGCCGTGGCGTTAATGTCCTTTGCCACATCCGCATGCGCAGCCACGCGCAGGATGCGCGCCGCGCGTTCGAGCAGTTCGTTGAGAGCCGGCCGGAAATCGTCGAATGTTTTTCGATGTCTGGCGAATGGGATTATTTGATACGCGTCGTCGTGGCGGACGTCGCGGACTATAATCGCTTCCTGATGATGACCCTGTTGGGACATCCATCGGTCGCGGGCGCAGCTTCCCATTTTGCGCTGTCCATGACCAAGTTCACCACGGCATTGCCAGTCTGAAGCGGTTTTCAGTCAGATTGAACGGGATCGATCAATCGGTTGCTTTGCTTTATCGTGAATACTTGACTGGAGCGAGCAACCTGCGCCGCGATTTAACGCGGCGCGCCAAATCGGGCCGTGGTAGGGCGTGGAAATCAAGTTGTGGCAAGGAGGTCTGGTGGACGCACTAGGGCTCGAACCTAGGACCCGCTGATTAAGAGTCAGCTGCTCTACCAACTGAGCTATGCGTCCATGCCCGCGTTCGGCCTAAGCCTTGATCGTCGGGAATTTGGTGGACGCACTAGGGCTCGAACCTAGGACCCGCTGATTAAGAGTCAGCTGCTCTACCAACTGAGCTATGCGTCCACATCCGCTTTCAGCTAGTCCCGGACGGGCTGTCGCTTTGGCGTGGCCGGGCTGTTAGCAGTCGCATGGGACTTTGCAAACAGGAAATCGTGTCCTTCGGCATATTTTTGCGGGAGGGCTGGCTTTCAGCTCCAGCTTCCCGGACGATGAGGGCGATTACCCGACCGGTCGATCGCCATGATGATCCCGACGCACAGCATGACAGTCAGCATCGATGACCCGCCATAAGACATGAAAGGCAGGGGAATGCCCACCACCGGCGCCAGGCCCATCACCATCATGAGGTTGATCGCAACGTAGAAGAAGATCGTCGTGGTCAGCCCGGCCGCCACCAGCCGCGCATATCTGTCCTGCGCGCGCAGCGACACGCCTATGCCCCAGCGGAACAGCAGCATGAACGCGCCGATGAGCAGCACCCCGCCCAGCATTCCCCATTCCTCCGCCATGGTGGCG
>JGI24740J21852_10001492_pt1 | contig 10758 bp, 7 predicted proteins | sample KBSCornC6_FD_21852 | JGI IMG/M metagenome (IMG submission 21852) | reverse complement strand
CCAGGCGGACGGCAGGCTGCCAGTGAACAGCATCAACTTCGTCACCTGCCACGACGGCTTCACGCTGCGCGATCTCGTCAGCTACGACGCGAAGCGCAACCAGGCCAACGGCGACGACAACCGCGATGGCAGCAACGATAACCTCTCGTGGAATTGCGGCGAGGAAGGCGACACAAACGATCCGTCGATCGTCCGTCTGCGTTTGCGGCAGGGGCGCAACTTCATTGCGATCCTGCTGCTGAGCCAGGGTGTACCCATGCTTCTCGCCGGCGATGAAATCCTGCGTACCCAGCGCGGCAACAACAACGCTTACTGCCAGGACAACGAACTGTCGTGGACGGACTGGCGCTTCTCCGATGACTCGCTTGACATGCTGCGTTTCGTGCGCGAGATGATTGCGCTGCGCAAGCGTCACCCGAGCCTGCGTCGTCGCCGGTTCTTCACGGGCGGTACGGAGCATGGCCAAACGCATCCCGATGTGGCGTGGCACGGGGAACGGCTCGGAGCGCCCGCATGGGGAGACCCGCAGGCTCGCCTCGTCGCGTTCACGCTCGCGGCACAGGCGCTCGACGAGCCCATGTTGCACGTCATCTTCAACATGAACGCAGACGGGCGCGATGTTGAGCTTCCCGCGCTCGACGACGNGAGCTGGCGGCGGNTCGTCGATACGGCTGCGGAACTGCCGTCGAAAGTCGTTTCGAACATTGAAACGGCCCGCGTCGAGCGCGGTATCTGCCGCGTCGAATCGCGCAGTGTGGTCGTACTTGAATCGAGATGAATTGGTGCAGTGGTGCAAGACCGTCGGCGGCAAAGCGACTTCCATATCGATGTATTGCTGCATTGCCTTGTACAACCTGAGGGGGCGTCATGGACGCAGTCAGAACCTTCGTCGAAGCTCAGCCGCTGTTTGCGCTGTTTTTGACGATCGCGGTTGGCTACCTGATCGGCGAAATCAATGTGAAAGGCGTGGCGCTGGGCTCCGGGGCAGTACTGTTCGTTGGACTGGCGCTTGGCGCGTTCGCGCCAAAAGCCACGCCGCCAGCGTTGCTGGGCACGCTGGGTCTGTTGATGTTTCTGTATGGCATCGGCATTCAGTACGGCGCACAGTTCTTTCGTGGACTGACGAGCCGCGAGGGCCTAAAGGCCAATCTCGCCGCATGTATCGGCGTCATTGCGTCAGGCCTCGCAGCGTGCGCGTTCATCCGCTTTGGCGTTACGCTCGCCGATTCTCTCGGCATGTTCGCAGGGAGCGGCACGAGCACGGCGAGCCTTCAGGTTGCGATCGCATCGATGAACAGCAGCGATGCCGCCGTGGCCTATAGCGTTGCCTATCCGTTCGGCGTGGCCGGGCCGATTCTATTTATCTATGCGCTCAACGTGGCGCTCAAAGCCAGGATACGCAAGCCGCCCGCGAAGTTGCTCGAGACTGCGGAAATCGCGCTGCGCAATGAGCGTCTCTTTGGTCTGCGGTTGCCGGAACTTCTGACACAACTGCCTGCTGGCGTAGCCATCGCGGCCGTGCGGCGCGCGCATCGCAACCAGCTCCCCACCGACGATCTCATTCTGCGCGCCGACGACGTCCTTCTTGTCACGGCCACCGACGCGCGCCTGCTCGAGGAGGCGACGACGCTGTGCGGGGAGTTGCAGCCGGGACGCATCGCGAGTCACCGGGAAGACCTGGACTACATGCGCGTGTTCGCTTCGAATCCGTCGGTGGTCGGCATGCCGCTTGGCAGTCTGCGTTTCCCGGACGGTGTGAACTGCGCGGTTGCGCATGTGCGGCGCGGCGATACGGATCTGCTGTCCACGCCGGAGCTTGTTCTCGAAGCGGGCGATCGGGTCGGCCTGCTCGTGAACCGCGCGCATCAGGTGGCCGTGCGCGCGTTCTTCGGCGATTCGATCAAGAGCACGGCCGATCTCAGTTTCATTTCCTTGGGCATAGGCGCGGCTGCGGGACTGCTGGTCGGCGCGATCCCGCTGCGCTTTCCGGGTCTCGGTGCGTTCAGTCTGGGTCTGGCGGCGTTGCTGCTGGTCGCGCTGTGCCTTGGCAAGGCGCGCCGCAACGGACCGTTCGTATGGACGATGCCGCTTTCCGCGAACCTTGTCCTTCGCAACCTCGGACTCACCATCTTCCTCGCGCAAGTGGGCATCGCTTGCGGACCCAAGTTCGTCACGACCGTCGGGACCGCGGGGCCGCTGCTGCTGCTTTATGGCGCGATAACTTTGCTCGTGCTCGTCGGCGTCACGGCGATATGCTGCCTCTGGGTTTTCAAGCTGTCTTTCGATACATCGGTGGGCGTGATTTGCGGTGCAACCGGCAACCCCGCGATTCTCGCCTTCGCGAACCGCGTTGCGCCGACGGATCAGCCCGACATCATGTACGCAATGATTTTCCCGTCGATGACCATCCTCAAGGTGCTTTTCGTGCAGCTTGCCATAGCGATTGCAGCCGGCTAGACGAAGCTGCGCCGCACGAGGACGCACGTTCAACCCGGACACTGAAGGAGTCGATCATGGAAGTAGCGGTATTTAGTTCGACGCGCTATGAACGCCGGTATCTCGACGGAGCGAATCGCAACGGTGCGCACAAGCTGCATTACTTCGACGTGTTGCTGGATACGGATACCGCCGGCCTCGCCGCCGGCTACGGCGCCGTCTGCATCTTCGTCAACGACAAGGCGGACGCGGAAGTACTCGGCGCGCTGCACAGGGGNGGGACGCGTCTGCTGGCTCTGCGCTGCACGGGCTTTAACAACGTCGATCTCGCCGCCGCCGCCGGGCTCGGCATGAAGGTGGTGCGCGTGGTGACGTATTCGCCGAACTCCGTGGCGGAACATGCCGTAGCGCTTCTGCTCGCAATCAACCGAAAGGTGCATCGTGCCTACAATCGCACGCGTGACTCGAATTTCTCGCTTGACGGGCTGACTGGCTTCGACCTTTGCGGCAAGACGGTTGCGGTGGTCGGCACCGGCAAGATCGGCTGCGTGTTCGCGAAGATCATGCTCGGCTTCGGCTGCAGGGTGATCGGTTTCGATCCGCAACCGTCGGCGGAATTTCAGGCGCTCGGTCTGAGCTATGCGAAGCCCGGCGAGATAGGGGAGCAGGCTGACGTTATTTCGCTGCATTGTCCGCTTACACCGGCGACACACCACGTGATCAACCCGCAGACGCTCGCACGCGCGAAGCGAGGCGCGATACTCATCAATACCAGCCGCGGGGGCCTGCTCGACACCGAGGCTGCCATCGACGCGTTGAAGACCGGGCAGCTCGGCGGCCTTGGAATTGACGTGTACGAACAGGAGAGCAATCTCTTCTTTCGCGATCTATCGAGCGAAATCATCACCGACGATGTCTTTCAGCGACTCGTGTCGTTCCCCAACGTAATTGTGACGGGGCATCAGGCCTATCTCACGCACGAGGCGTTGACGACCATTTGCGAAACCACGCTTGAAAGCGTCTCGGCATTCGAGAACAATCGGACTTTAGAGAACGAGGTGAAGATCCAGTAGCAGCGTGTGCTATTGACTACGCGAAGCGAGGCTAACGAGGTCGCGACGCATCGGACCAAGGTCCTATACCTGCCCGCGTGCGCGAGGCCTATCGTTCATGTGCGGTGTTGCCGCGTTACTCCGTCGCGTGGCGGATACGAATCGCAATCTCATCTGTTTCCAGGCGCAAATCTGGCGCACTTCAATAAGGGAACGCTCATGAACCGTCGCACTTTTTTTTCGGTTAGCGCAATCGCACTAGCCAGCTCGCTCGCCGCGTGTGGCACGACCTCGAATCCGACGGAAGCGGCCAATAAGCGCAATGAAATCGACGACGGCGTCGATGGCGCCCTCAAGAAGCTATACAGTTCGACGCCGGGTGCTCAGGCGCAGGCCGGCAACGCCAAGGGGATTCTTGTCTTTCCGTCCGTGTTCGCGGCAGGCGTGGTGGTCGGCGGCGAATACGGCGAAGGCGCGCTTCGCGAGCGAGGCACGTCCGTCGGGTATTACAAGACCAGTACCGCCTCATTTGGCTTGCAGATCGGCGCCCAGTCCAAGGCGGTGATACTCATGTTCATGACGCAGGACGCGCTCGACAAATTCCGCACCACCGACAAGGGCTGGACAGCCGGCGTGGATGGCTCCGTCGCGGTGGCCAAGACTGGCGCCAACGGTTCGCTCGACACTGCAACGACCAGTTCGCCGATCGTCGGTTTCGTGGTCACGAACTCCGGCCTGATGGCCAACCTCAGCTTTGAAGGCACGAAGGTCAGCAAGCTCGACATCTAGAAGCGGTGGCGGACCGGATGAATCTCCGCTGAATCTGGCGGTAACCAACCGGAAGCATCGCTCGTAAGACCCGCTAGACGCGATTCCGTACAATGGGCCTCTACGATCTTTGGACAGATCGCACTTGCCTGGTGCCCAGCGTAATGAGTCACGATACTGAACACATTCTCGCCGCCGCGCAGGCGAACTTGCAGGCCGGTCGGCTCGACGATGCGGCAAGCCTGCTTCACGGCATTCTGAAGACCGCTCCCGACCACGGCGAGGCGCTCGCAGGCCTTGGCTATATCGCCGCCCAGCAGGGCGATCATGCACGCGCCGCGGACTATCTGATCCAGGCATCGGAGCGTGCGTCACTCTCGTGGCATCAACTGAAGTTCGCCGCGCAGGTTTGTCGGCTGGCGCAGCGCCGCGATGCTGCTATAGCGCTGCTCGAACGCTGCCTGGCGCAGTGTCGCAACGATGCCGCCGCGTTGCATGGTGTGGCGGTGTCGCTGATAGAGCTTGGCGAATCGCAGCGGGCACTCGAGGTGTTCGTGCATCTTTGCAAGGTCCATCCGCAACTAGCCGAAGCGCACTACAACCGGGGAACGCTGCTAGGCACGATGGGTCGCTATGACGACGAGCTCGATGCCTACCGGCAGGCCATCGCGCTCAAGCCGCGTTTCGTGCGCGCATACGTTAACCTCGGGGTCGCATTGCGAGATCTCCGGCGCTTTGATGAGGCGTTGCTTCAATTCAGGAAGGCGCTTTCGATCGATCCGAACGACGCCGGCGCACGCACGAATCGAGCACAGACCAATTTACTGCTGGGCGAATTCGAACACGGCTGGCGCGAGTANGAATGGCGCTGGCGCGATGGNACGGGCGACCACGGATTTCCGCAGCATTCGCTATGGACTGGCGCGCAACCGATAGGCGGAAAGACAGTGCTCGTTCATCATGAGCAAGGGTTCGGCGACACGCTGCAATTCGTACGCTTCGTGGATCAGCTAAGTGCGGCCGGCGCGCATGTCGTGCTGCGTGTCCATGACGCGTTGTTACCGCTCCTCCGACATTATCCTGGCGCAGCGGAAGTTATCGGCGAGACCGACCAGGTAAAGCATTTTGACTATCACATTCCAACCATGAGTCTGCCGTTTGCGCTCAAGGTGGGTACACCCGGTCCCGCGCTATCCGGTCCCTATCTGCAGGCCGACGAAGAGCTTGTCCGTCAATGGGACGAGTTGTTGCCGGTCTCCAGGCGACGGCCGCGGATTGGGATTGTGTGGTCGGGAAGCCGTACGCATCTGAACGATCACAATCGATCGATTCCGCTTGAGCAACTAAAGCCGGTATTCGAAACCGACGCGGACTTCTTCGCGTTGCAACCGGATGTGCGCGATAGCGATCGGGCGTGCCTCGCACAACTTGAGCAAAGCGGGGCGCTACGCGATGTGTCAGGACGGCTAACCAGCTTTGCCGAAACCGCTGCGCTGATCGCCCGGCTCGACCTGGTAGTCAGCGTCGACACAGCCGTGGCGCACCTGGCCGGGGCGCTTGGAAAACCCGTCTGGATCGCTCTGCCGTTCATGCCGGACTGGAGATGGCAACTCGATAGAAGCGATAGTCCGTGGTACGCAAACGCGCGGTTGTTCCGGCAAACCACGAGAGGCGATTGGACGGATGTAGTCGCTGCGCTTCGCGCAGAGATCGATGCATTGCCGGACGTCTAAACGGTGGCTTTCGTGCTGACATTCGAGAGTCAGCAGGACCCAAGCGATGCTCAACCCCCAGCCGTGCGAGAGGCGACCGCGATCAATATCCAGGCGGTGGCGGAACTTGTGTGTACACCACGCCGCCGCTGCCATACCCCGTCGCGAACCACGTCGCGCCGCACTTATAGTACGGCACCTCGTTAACGGCGATTGGTGCGACGTTGCACGGCGGCGCGACAGGCGCAGGCGCTGCGACAACCGCAGCGGTTGCGGGCGGCGGTGCGGTTGCGGCAGCGGTCGCACCAACCACCATTGCCCCGGCCACAAATCCGACTGCCGCAGAGCCGCCGTCCCAATCCGAGTTGGAGCAGTTGTTGCAATCGCCATGGTAGTTGTTCTGCACGTTGCTCACGGTGTTAGCCCGCGTGTTCTGCATCTCCTTAGCGGTGGATTGACGTGCACCCTGGTTCTGGCTCGACGCAGCCTGGCGCTGGGACTGGTTCTGGCTCGCGCTCTGCTGGCGGTTCGCCTGGTTCTGGCTGGAGGTTGCCTGCATCGAACTCGCTGAACTCTGACGCGCGCTCTGATTCGCACTTGATGTCGAGGTCGCTGTAGCCTGGCGAGAGGTCTGCCGTTGTTGGGCCGTTGCCTGCTGTCCGCCGCGAGATCGTGAACCGCCTTGCACAGCGGTCGAGCCGCCGGAAGAGAGGCCCCCAGCCGACGCTGCCCCGCCACGCGAAAAGCCACCTTCGCCGCCGCCGCCACGGGCGCCACCACCTCGCTCGCCTCGTGCATCGACCTGGTTGATCAGCCCCAACGTGAGCACTGCGGCGAACAACGCCGCAATGGCACGGTCCCACGGTCCTGTTTTCATTATTTGGCTCCCTTCTTCGCCGACGACTGGCGAGCCGTGTGCGACGCACGCGGGAGTTGCGCTGCGAACGCGACTTTCTGCAGGCCCTCGGGCACCTGTGCCGAGAAGGTCGCATCGTTAAGTTGGGGCGCGAGATTCCAGTCGATAAAATCCGCCCAGAACTGGGGCTGGCCTACAGCCTTCTTGTAAGTCAGTACGATCCGCTGCAGCAGGGGCTTGTCGCCATCGGCTACCCACACCTGAAAATCCACCGTGTCGGTACGCGCGGCCAGATGATGGGACGCAGTTCCGTAGATACTCGTCTTCTCGACATAGTCCACCGAACCTACCCTGGTTTGCAATTCTTCTGGCAACCGGTTCAACAGCAGCGCAGCGAGCGGCAGGCGCATGCCGAGATCCTTGACGAAATACACGATGCTCTGGTCCAGCGCACCTGGTTGCGGCGCAGTCGCATAGACTTTGCTGGCGAGATCGACCAGAACGATCTCTTTTCCAGTCAGGACAACTAGTGTTTTTGCGCCATCGCTGCGCTCGGTTTCTACTCGCATGCGATCCGGCCGGCTCAACGTAACGGTGCGGTATTCGCCGAATTCGATTTTTTGCCCAGACGGCTGCTCCGCGTCGTAGCCGCTGCGCACACCGACACGAAAGTTCTGCGTCCCGCCAAGGAACTGCGCCATTTTCATGAGAATCGCGCGAGCCTCGGCTTGTGAGGCGGTTTCAGGCTGAACTCGCGCGGCACGCACCGGCGGTTCTTTTTGCCCGGAGGCAGGATAGGCGTGAGGAGCGCTGCTCAATAGCAGAACTAATAGCAAGCTCGCCCACGATGAGCGGCGCAATAAGTTAGTGATCAATTTATTAACTCCTCAACTGGAACAGCCCTGAGAGCTGTCGGTCCGCCCATATAAAGAATAGTGGATTACAAAGTTTTTACCATGCAAGGATGCGCATCTTAGCCAGCTAACGCGCAGCCAGGGTCTGATCAGGTGTGGTCATGGTTGCTCGATTTCGAGCCACGTGAAGTGTATTTCCGCCGGGCGTCTAGGCGTCTTGCCGGTACCGAAGGATTGGCTTATGGATTTAAAGCCCATCGGACTACGAATGATTTGCGAAGGGATGGTCTCAAGCCACGCGGGCGTTGCTCTAAACGGGTGCTCGAACCTGAGCCGGCACCAACGACTTGCGCCCCACCATTGCATCGCAACAAGCAAGCGCACCGTCTATCTGCCACTCGCATTGCGCTTAGTCTCGTTGCGATAGCTCACCCTTCACAGGCAGTGAAAAGCACCGGAAAATTCGAAAGCCCTAGAACGATCCATCTAATGACAGGTGCGGTGCAAGTTTGAAACAACGGCATCAAAAAAAGTTTGACGACCGATTTTGATTTGTTATTGTCCCTGTCCATTGAGCGCTTTGGTAACACGCAGCGCGCGGCCGTGAGATCCGTGAGTTTCTATCTCCACGCTTTTCCCGCCTGAGCAAAAGTCAGCGTTCCGGTATTCGGACGCCGCTTTCGCTCGCGCTCGAAAGTCGTGGCCGGGTTCGCGTCGTATGGGACACGTCGGACGAGACACTGTGCGGCGTCCATACACCAGATGAAGCCTGGCCAAAAAGGCATCAAACAAGATTTGTATATATCAAACAAATTTTGACTCTGCGTTTCTGGCTTGCTATGTTTCATCCCACCCAAGGCAAGGGCCGCCATGCGCATGCAGGCGTTCCTGGCCGCGCAACGAAGATGGTAGCCAGGTGTCCGCAAACCTTTCGATAGGCTGACGAACCCACCGGCAAGCCGCGGCGCGCGAACCGGGGGGCGAGTCCTGCCTGACCGGAGGCGGAGAGAAGAAAACTTAGGCATCCGTACTAGTTACCGGCTGCGCAAGTGATACAGGCGATGCGAAAAAGTCGAATGCCCAACGCTTCGAATTTTTATCGAACCTGAAATGTTCCAGAAAGAAAATACCTTTCATTTTGTTATTTAGTTAGGCATCCATATTTAAAGCCATTGAATAGATGGCTGGTCTCTGATTTAACAAAAGTGCACCTGATTAGATTTATCCGTTTTGGACGTATTTGCACACATGCGGGGCATATCCGGTAAAGCGTGGTGCGTGGGCGTTGTAAAAAAGGCGGAGAAGTCCATAAGACTTTTCTTTGCACAACAGGTGTGGTCTTACTGACAAGTGAGAAGGGGAAAATGAAACAAAGGGCATTGGCGTTGGCCATCAGAAAAATGCTTTGGGCAGAACTTGCGCTGTCAGCGGCGATTGCCGCACCAGCGTTTGCACAAAGCCAACCGGCCCCGACCGGTAGTACCGCAGCCGCGACGACGTCGGAAGCCGCGCCGGCCGCGCCGGCCGCGCCGGACACGGGTAACGTCACGAAGATGCAGCGCGTGGAAGTCACCGGTTCGCTGATTCGCACGTCGGACAAGGTCGGCAACACGGAAGTGCAGACCATCACGCCCAAGGAAATCGAGCAAAGCGGTTATACGACGGTGGCCGATTTCCTGCGCGGCACGTCGGCGAATTCGGGCAGCAGCTGGGGCCAAACGACCATGAACAGCTCGGCGCAAGGTGGCGGCGGCATCGCGCTGCGCGGCTTGAGTGAGAAGTACACACTGGTCCTGGTCGACGGCCAGCGCGTCGCCAATTACGGCAAGGCGGTCAACTTCACGGACACCTTCTTCGACGTCAATTCGATTCCGCTCAACATGGTGGATCACATCGATATCGTGAAGACCGGCGCCGTGTCTGTGTACGGCTCCGACGCGATTGCGGGCGTGGTCAACATCATCACGAAGAAGAACTTCCAGGGCCTGCAGATAGACGGCCAGCTCGGCAAGGCGCAGCATCCCGGCGATGCCCAGGGCAACTTCGGCGTGCTCGGCGGCTTCGGCGATCTGAACGCGGATCGCTTCAACGTGACGGCCGCGGCAAGCTACTACCGCGACAGCGGATCGTCGCTGGCGGACCGGTCGATGACGGCCAATCAGGACTTCAGCCAGTTCCCCGGCGGCCTGGCAGGCCCGCTCGGCCCCAATCAGCAGTCTTACTGGACAGCACCCGACGGCACCCAGACCGCGCTCAGCCCATGCCCGCCCGGCAGCGTCTCGGCAAACGGCGGCGCGACGTGCAAGAGCAACCCCGCCAGCGCGACATCGCTGGTGCCGTCCACCACGCGTCTGAATGCGAAGGTGCACGGCACCTTCAAAATTAACGACGACGTGCAGGCCTACGCGGACTTATGGGTGAGCCGCAATGAAACGGTGCAGAACGAAGGCCCGGCCGTGCTTGCAAGCACGACCAACGCGTTCAATCCGGCGACCGGCTCCGCGTTGCCGCTGTCGCGAACCGTCCCGGGAAGCAATCCGTACAACCCGTTCGGCGCGCCGGCGCAAATCAATTACACGTTTCCAAATACGGTTTCAGCCGATACGGTGTCCACATTCTGGCGCGCGACGACCGGCGTGAAGGGCTCGTTCACCACACAGAAGTTCGGCGACTGGGACTGGTCCGCGGACTACGGCCATTCGCAAAGCACGGTCGACACGACATACAGGAATGCCCTGAACGTGGCGGGTGTCGAAAACATCTTGCAGAACGGCGTTTATGATTTCTCGAATCCGTCGGCCACGCCTAACGGATTGAACGGCGTGTTCCAGAACGACTACGAGCAGGCCATCTCCAAGCTCGACAGCGTGACGGCCAAAACCTCCACGGGCAATCTCTTCAACTTGCCGGGCGGGCCTGTGGGCGTCGGCTTCGGCACGGAGTTCCGTCACGAGAGCTCGCTGATCAATTCGCGCACCTACAGCGCGCTCGGCATCACGGCGCCGGCCAACGTGCAAACGGTCGACGGCGAGCGCAACGTGGCCGCGGTCTACTACCAGATCGACATTCCGATCATCCGC
>JGI24740J21852_10001491_pt1 | contig 10763 bp, 13 predicted proteins | sample KBSCornC6_FD_21852 | JGI IMG/M metagenome (IMG submission 21852) | reverse complement strand
CGCCTGAACTTTGAGATCTTTGTTTGCAGGTACACCGGTAATTGTTCCACTAAAGCCTGGAAGGTAGTGGTAGGCAGCGGTATAGGATAGTTGGCAAAATAAATGGTTCCCGCCATGTAATAGGATAATTGTACGTTGTAAGAATAATTTAAGCTGCAAGTTTAGAAAATTCCCGAAATAAATTATAATTAATCCTATACCTACATAAATTACCCCACTTTAAAACTGATGGCTATTATTTAAAACTATAGGGTTTTGTTTGACATATTTATTTTATGCAATTTTCAATTTATAAGCAGATGCCGAAAAGCTTTGAATAGAGTAGGCACATCAAGTAACCAAGTAAAACCAAAAAAGCTATGAAAAACTTTCCAATGGAAGGCCTCACTGAGCTGTCCCCCAATGAATTAACAGCAGTAGAAGGCGGTGGTTTGTTAACCAATCTGATATTTACTGCTGCAAACCTGTTAGCGAACCTTCCCAATACCGTAGCTGGTGTAGGCACTACCGCTAAGGGTCTGGTGGATTTCCTGGTCTAACGGTTGATCTTTCTGTTACAAGCGGCCGCCGAAAAGCTTTGAAAGAGTAGGCATATGTAATTACCTCAAAATACATCACGCATGACACATCTTTCAACGGAAGGTTTTACAGCGCTTTCCCCGGAGGAGCTGCTGGAAACAGAAGGTGGCGGATTGTTAACGAACCTGACTGCAGGGCTCACACCGGGCATTGTTCAGCTCTTAGGTACCGTATACAATGTATCCAACGTAACCAGCGCTTTGATAAAAAATCTGGTTGATATCATTGTTTAGTCTCTACACTAATTAACGTATTTATTACAAGGGTTTAAAGGCGTCCCGCTCCGTTAAATGGACCGGGGCGCTTTCCTGTTCCGGTAATATAAATCTGTTGTTAGCCTTTTGTCTAAAAGATCAAAAAAATACGGTTTCCCCGCAATCCGCTGTGCTTGTTTGCCCGTAGGTATTTGTTAAGCAGCAGCTTAATGAGCATGATTCTAGTGTCCTATGGCGAAGCCCGGCAATGCGGAGCGCTGTTATCCCGATCCTATTAACCAGCATCACTATGGAAGGCAGAAAACTAAGATGCACCCAACAGGTGGCAATCCTGATCAGGCATTTGCGCAGAAAGAAAGAATATTCCCAGGAATACATGGCGGCCCATTTGGACATATCCCAGAACGCCTACAGCAAGCTGGAAACCGGGAAGATCCCTATGACCATTGACCGGCTTTGCGAAGTGGCCCGCATCCTGGACATTGCACCTACCGACCTGCTGGCAGAAATAAATGTAAGCTGATCACCATCTGTGATCATTAACTATAAAACCATACTATGCCCCAGTTGTTCCCGATAAGTATCATGCAACATTCCACCTATACCTGGCTGCCCAGGGTGAAAGTGAGAACGCAACTGCTGTACATTACCGTGCTGGCAGCCGCTTTCATTGCATTGATCTCATTACCTTTTATCAAAGTAGATGTGTCGGTAAAAGCTACCGGCCTGGTGCGCCCCATTACGGAAAAACATGAGCTGCGCAACCTGGTGGCCGGCACCATTGCAGCTATACTGGTAACTGACGGGCAAAAGTTATCTAAAGGCCAGGAGATCCTGCGCCTGCAGGAAGCGGTAAGTGACAGCAAGCTGCAGCAAAACACCTGGGAGCTGGATCAGCGCGATAAATATATCCATGACCTCACCGTACTTACTACCGGCCGTGGCGGCGGCCTGCAATCTCCTTTATACCAGCAGCAGTACCAGCGTTACCAATCAACCCTGAATGAGCAGCTGGCCACCGTGAATAAGCTAAAGGCCGATATGGAGATGTACGAAAAGCTGTTTGCAGAAAAAGTAATTGCCAAAAAAGAATATGCCGACCGGCAATATGAATATGTAAAAAGCCAGGCCGCCTACCAGCTGAGCATACAACAGCAACGCAGCGCCTGGCAGGAAGAGCTGAGCCATTTGCAAACGGAAAGCAGCCGCCTGCATGCAGATACCCGGCAGCTACAGCAGGAAAAGGAATGGAACGTGATCAAAGCACCGGTGAGCGGTACCCTGCAACAATTCACCGGCAAGTATACCGGTGGTTATATTCAGGCAGGCGAGCTGCTGGGCATTATTTCACCAGACTCCAACCTGGTAGCGGAATGTTATGTAACCCCTAAAGATATTGGCTACCTGCAGGCAGGCATGCCTGTGAAATTCCAGGTAGATGCATTTAATTATAATGAATGGGGACTGGTAGAAGGCAGGATACAATCTATTGACAACGATTTCATCCTGGTGAACAACCAGCCGGTGTTTAGAGTGAAATGCAGTTTTGCTGGTACGGAGGTGCATACCCGTAATGGCGTAAAAGGTAACCTGAAAAAAGGCATGACCTTCCAGGCGCGTTTCATTCTCACCAAACGCAGCTTGTTCCAGCTGCTGTATGATAAAGCCGATGACTGGATGAACCCAGCCCGTAAGACCACTTAACCTTTTAGTATATAACATTATCGCCATGACAAATGATGCCAGATTAAAACGGAGTGCCCGGGTAAAGCAGCGCGATATCAGTGATTGCGGCGCTGCCTGCCTGGCATCTGTAGCAGCGTATTATCATTTGCAGCTGCCGGTAGCACGCATCCGGCAATATGCCGGTACCGACCGTAAAGGCACCAATGTATTAGGGGTGATAGAAGCTGCACAGAAACTGGGTTTCCAGGCTAAAGGCGTAAAAGGGCCGCTGGAAGCGCTGGCCAACATACCCAAGCCCGCCATTGCGCATGTGGTGGTGAACGGCCTGCTGCAGCATTTTGTAGTAGTGTACCGGGTAACCGCTAAACACATTGTTGTAATGGACCCGATTGACGGCGTGTATCACCACCTTAGCCACGAAGACTTTAAAAAAACATGGACCGGCGTGCTGGTGCTGCTAATGCCGGATGAAGATTTTAAAACGGGTAATGAGAAAATATCGCACCTGCAACGTTTCTGGTACCTGCTGCGTCCTCACCGGTCTGTGTTAACACAGTCGCTGTTTGGCGCGGTGATCTATACTGTGCTGGGACTTTCTACTTCTATTTATGTGCAAAAGATCGTAGACAATGTGCTGGTAGAAGGGAACCGTAACCTCCTGAACCTGTTAGGCGTAATAATGCTGGTGATATTGCTGCTGCAATTATTTGTAGGCAATCTTAAAAGCATTTTTGCCGTTAAAACCGGCCAGCAGCTGGATGCGCAGCTGATATTAGGCTATTATAAACATTTATTAAAACTGCCGCAGCAGTTCTTTGATACCATGCGGGTAGGGGAGATCACCTCCCGTATTGGCGATGCGGTAAAAATTCGTGTATTCATTAACGATGTAGCGTTAACCCTGGTGGTGAATATTTTTATTGTCATCTTCTCTTTCGCTTTAATGTTCACCTATTACTGGAAGCTGGCGCTGATCATGCTGGGTATTATCCCGGTGTACCTGCTGATATACCAGGTTAGCAACCGGGTAAATAAAAAGCTGCAGCGCAAGCTGATGGAGGATAATGCGGAACTGGGCAGCCAGCTGGTGGAGTCGCTTAATTCAGTATCCACTATTAAACGGTTTGGCCTGGAAGAATATGCCAATATAAGAACAGAGCACCGTTTTATACGCCTGCTGAAAACTATTTACCATTCTACCATCAGTAACCTGTACATAGGCAGTGCCGCCAATGTTGTAACCAGCGGTTTTGTGATAGCCCTTTTATGGATCGGTTCTGTGTTTGTAATAAACCGGGAGCTGAGCCCGGGTGAGCTTTTATCTTTTTACGCGTTGGTGGGGTATTTTACCGGGCCGGCAATGGGCCTTATCACTGCTAATAAAAGTATGCAGGATGCGCTTATTGCCGCGGACCGTTTATTTGAGATCATGGACTTGGAGCAGGAAGAAACCGCACAAAAAGTGGAGCTGCAACCCGGTATGATCGGGAATATTGTATTTAACAATGTTACTTTCAGCTATGGCAGCCGGGTACCGGTGTTCAGGAATTTTAACCTGGAAGTGCAAAAGGGACGCATTACAGCTATTGTAGGGGAGAGCGGTTCAGGTAAATCCACCCTGATGTCGTTGCTGCAGAATATTTACCCTTTAAAAGAAGGTACTATTGCCATTGGGCATACGGATATCCGTTACATTCAGCACGAAAGCCTGCGCCGCCTGGTAAGTGTAGTACCTCAGCAAATTGATCTGTTTGCAGGCCCCATTACGGCTAATATTGCCGTGGGTGAGTTTGAGCCGGATATGCAGCAGGTATTACGTATATCCCAGCAGCTGGGCATCCTGGAATTTATAGAAAAACTGCCGGATGGTTTCAATACCCTGTTGGGCGAACATGGCGTAAACCTCTCCGGTGGGCAGCGCCAGCGTATTGCTATTGCCCGCGCATTATACCGCCACCCGGAAATACTGATCCTGGATGAAGCTACTTCCTCCCTGGACCCTGTTTCGGATCTGTATGTACAAAACGCTATGCAGGAGCTGAGGGATGCCGGTAAAACAGTGATCGTGATCGCGCACCGGTTGAGCACCGTGGTAAATGCAGATCAGATCGTAGTACTGCAGGATGGCGCGCTGGCAGAAGAAGGTACGCATAAGCAGCTACTGGCCCGTAATAGGGTGTATGCAAAGTTATGGAGCCATCACCAGGGTATGCTGCAGGGCTGAACACCAGGTGCCGGAATAATTATAGTCAGGCATCCCGTAAAAGATCATGTACCATTTCAATCAGTGAGGCAGCTTTTCCCTCAATAAACCATATACCCAGGTACCTGCAATTGCGCTCAGGATCATTACTATCACCACAAAAGCGCCGGTACCTATTTGTGCAAACAGCGGTCCCGGACAAGCGCCGGTAAGCGCCCAGCCGGCGCCAAACATAAGCCCGCCAATGATCTGCCCTTTATTATATTGCTTTGGTGTAAAATCAATTTTTTCCCCTCTGATAGTTTTAATGTTGAACCTTTTGATGATCCATACAGAAATGGCGGCTACTACTACCGCGGAGCCAATGACCCCATACATATGAAAGCTTTGTAACCGGAACATTTCCTGTATGCGGAACCAGGAAATAATTTCTCCCTTTACAAACACAATACCCAGCAACATACCAGCTACAGCGTATTTGAGCAAATGCCACCAGGGCCTGGAAGGTGCGGCCTCTATGCGTTCTAATGAATGAACTTCAAAATCAGTATTGGTTAATCCGGACATAGTTTACAATTGAAGGATAAAAGGTAAGATCCAGTTAGCGGTTATAAAACCACCTGCCATAAAACAGCAGGTAGCCACCAGGGATGGCCCCTGCATATTGGCCAGCCCCATAATGGCATGGCCGGATGTGCAGCCGCCTGCATAGCGGGTTCCAAAGCCTACCAGGAAACCGCCAATTACAATAAGAATAAAGCCACGTGCTGTTAGCAGGTTAGCAAAAGAAAAGAGATCGGCCGGCAGCAAATGGTTATAGTCATGAATGTTATAAGTATTCATTTCCTTTACCAGTGCCGGATGCACCTGTATGGGCTGTGGATTATGTAATAATATGGAAGCCAGCCATGCGCCTGCTATAATACCCGCTACAAAAAAGAGGTTCCAGCTTTCCTTTTTCCAGTCGTATTGAAAAAAGGGAATTTTAGCCGGCAGGCAGGCGGCACAGAGGTGCCGTAAGTTAGCGGATATTCCAAAGTGTTTGTTGCCCAATAGCAGTAAAACCGGTACTATCAGGCCAATTAAAGGGCCGGCTACATACCAGGGCCAGGGCTGTGAAAGTGTTTGTAACATGCGGTTGGTTATTGAACTTTTAGGAAATGAAAAGTACATCTTTTTCCTTAACGCCGGATTAACCTTCTTTTGAGTGTGGTGTGGTTAATATTGTGTGCGAAAAAAAATTTAGGGAAAAGTACGCATTTCGAGAACTTTTTGTATGTTTGTAAAAGGAAACCCATGAAAGTACATTTGATCAAACTTCAAACTATTGAAAAATATGTCGGGAGGCATGCCAGTAGCAGAAGTAGCTTTGAACTTTGGATTGTAACGGTAAAAGGTGCAAGCTGGAATATACCGGAAGATATATTGAATACATTTGGCACCGCAGATCTTTTAGGAAATGGCAGTCAGCGGGTAGTATTTAACATTGGGGGTAATCATCACCGCATGATCTGCCAGTATGCATTCGGCGCATCGCAGGTACATTTGTTTGTGTGCTGGATCGGTACACATGCAGCTTACACAGAGCTATGCGCTAACAGAAAGCAATACATTATCAGTGATTATTAAAAACAGGGGTTATGGAAAAGTTAAAATACAAGGTAATTAAATCTGAAAAGCAGTATGATGAGTACTGTGATGTGCTGGCGGAATTAGTGGCCAGCCTCCGTAAAAGCAAAGAGTTATCAGATGAAATAGAGCTGGTTACCCTGCTCATAGAAAAGTGGGATGAATCACACAGCACTTTTAAAGATGCTAACCCTATTGAAATATTGCAGTATTTAATGGCAGAAAATAACCTGAAAGCTACAGAGCTGGCGGCCTTACTGGGTATTGGCAAAAGCCTGGTGTCTGACATGCTGCATTATCGCAGAGGGCTTTCCAAAGAAAATATCCGTAAGCTGGCAGAGCATTTTAAAGTATCCCAGGAGTTATTTAACCGGCCTTATAAGCTGATATCTCCACTAAATGCGCAGCTAAAAAATGCCAGTGTAATGAACACAACAAAAGAACTAAAGGTAGTAAGGTAATTACTACCTTTTTTATTTGCTATCTGCCTAACATTTTCTTCACTACCTCTTGCCCGCTTACCAGGGCGGCTTCTACCGTTCCCATAAGCGCACCATCATACAATCCTTCTCCTGCAAAAAATAATGTGTTCACTACAGGCGTGGTTAATACAGGCAGTGCTGTTTTGGTATGTATAGTAGGGTATGAATAGGAGCCGCGTGTAAACGGGTCATTTGTCCAGTTAATGATCTGCGCGCTGAGTAATAAAGATTGGAGCGTAGATACGGGCATATTAAAAATACCGGATAAGGAATTAAATGCCATTTCCAGCACCTCCGCATCTGGCGCCTCTTTAAGTGCTTTGGCAGGCGGACCGCCCAGCCATCCGGTAAGCAGGTTAGATTTTTCCGGGTACTGTGTCCACCAGGTGGGCACCGTTTGCTGAGAAAAAATAAGGGTTATATCTTCCCCGCTTTTGCCGTTAATGGTTTGCTTTTCCCAGAAGGGTTCCCTGAACTGCAGCAGTATTTTAATAATGCCGCCCATACCCATTTGCTGTGCTGCTTCATACTGCGCTGGTAACGGTGGAAAGTATTGCAGACTGCCCCATTCCGTTGGCGCTGCCTGTAATACGCTGAGCGGTACCGTGATCAATACCTGCTGAGCGGTATAATGTTGCTCATTTGTAGTAATTACCTCTACCTTTCCCGGTTGCCAGTGAACATGCTGTACAATGGATGAGAGCTGAATAGCACCACCACCCTTTATAATTTCTGCTGACAGGAAAGCGGTGAGGCGGTCGTACCCACCATTGATGCGGTATTGAGTAGCATCATGCTCTGATATCCATTCTTCCCGCATGGCCAGGGTACTGGCATCAGCCGGATCAGCGGTATCATAACCGGAGGCATAGCGTATAACGGTATCTCTCAGCTCATTGTATTCCTCATCTGCAAAATGGAGCTCCAGGAAATCCTGCAGGGGCAGATCTTCTTCCTGTTTTTTCAGTGCGGCTACAAAAAGCGGCCAGTGCGGTATTTCCAGGTCCTGCACGGGGACCAGCTGCCCATTGAATGATTGCAGCATCGTTCCTTCAATGGCGTGGTAAGGTATGTTTGCTTCTTTTAATAATCCCAGCGTTACTGGCAGGTCGCCATGAAGAAATTCAGCGCCTGTATGCTGATAGATACGCCCGCCAATATGATCGCGGGCTTCCAGCACCTGTACTTTCTTCCCGGCTTTTACCAGCTCCCTGGCTGCCATTAAACCTGCTGCGCCGGCGCCAATAATGATTACGTCTGTTTGTGCCATATGTATTAGCCTTCTGATCCTTGCTTTTTCTTATGATAATATTTCTTCGATTTTTCCATGCTGCCACAGGTAACCGGGCTGCACCAGCGCCGTTTGTTATTCTTGGTATGGTCCAGGAATATCCAGCCACATTGCCCGCATTCCTTGATCCGCTGGTGATCTTCCAGGGTGAGTATATCATAGGCTGATTTCATCACCACCCATAAAGGCAATAGCAGATCGGCAGCATCTTCTTCCCAATCCTGTTCAATATGTGTGCCTTTTATGGTAAAGCGGATATGCGATAAACCGGCGGATAACACCGTGTTAAATTTATGCAGCAGCTCTTCCTGCATTTGCTGCGGTTCCTGTGCTGCAACAGCGGAGAAAAAGTGGTACAACAATTCCCGGACGCGTTTCATTTTTTGCAGGGCTTTATCTGCCACTTCGGAATGTTGGGCGGCATATTGCTGCAGGGCTTTACGGCTTTTGCCGGTAAGGATGTTCACTTTATTGCACCATTGCAGCAGGGTGGCATAACTGTCTAAATACTCATGCAGGTTAATGCCCCGCCAGGAATGAACGGTATTAATAAAATGAAAGCAGAGCGCGCCTCCATCTAAAGGAAGGGTATTAATATTTCTCTCTTTGCTCATAAGATACAGGTGGGAAGGTACAATATTTTTACCAGCAAAAAGGCTTTTGACGGTAATAAATAATTGCATAGATTTATACCGGTAAAACTTGTTTTACTGGTAATGTAAACTGTAGGCATTCAACCCAAACCACCGGATATGAGATCGGAAAATTCACCACGATGGCTGGTTATCCTGGCTTTCCTTGCTATTTATATTGTATGGGGTACTACCTATATGGCTATTGCATTCGGGTTAAAGGGATTTCCACCCTTTGTGCTAACGGCTTTCCGGGGGGTGATCGCAGGCGGCATCCTGTTAATATGGTGTTTGACGCGTGGTGAAAAATTACCCAATACTGCTACTATTGGCAATGCTTCCATCAGCGGAATCTTAATGCTGGTGGGCGGTACAGGCCTGGTAACCTGGGCGGAGCAATATGTAAATTCTGGTTATGCGGCTATTATTATGGCTACTGAACCCTTTTTCTTTTTACTGCTGGATAAAAAAGAGTGGGGGACCTACTTTTCCAATAAATGGGTGCTGGGCGGATTGGTGATCGGGTTCACCGGCATTGTGTTGTTCTTTCATTATACCCAGGCTGCGGCGCCTGAAACCAAGGATGCCGGCATGTTACTGACTGGTAACCTGGTGCTGTTGCTGGGCGCTATTCTATGGGTAGTGGGCTCCCTGTACGCTAAATATAAATTGGATCACAGCCATTCCAATACCCTGACAACCGGCCTGCAGCTCATGGCTGCGGGCCTTTTTAGCGGCCTCACCGCATTGTTCACGGGGGAATGGGCTGATTTTAATATAAGTACGGTGTCACTGCCTGCCTGGGGAGGTTTGTTATACCTGATCACTATGGGATCGCTGGTGGCCTATATGGCTTTTACCTGGTTAATTACCATTCGCCCGCCGGCATTGGTAAGTACGCACACCTATGTAAACCCGGTAGTGGCCATCCTGATAGGCTGGGCCTTTGCCAATGAACAGATCTCTTTGCTGCAGATAATGGCGCTGCTGGTGATCTTAGCCGGCGTACTGTTCACCAATTTACCGAATTACAAACTGGCCAGGGCTTAGAAAAGGGAGGAGGCTATTTCAGTTACACCAAAATAGGTTTGTATCACGCTTAATGCTTCCGTTTCGGGGAAATCTTTACAGGTATAAATAATTGCAGACAGGAATTGTTGCTGGCTCCACACGGCTATATAAATGCCGGAATCAATCAGCGGCACAAAGGCATCATAACCCTGGTTGGCTGCTTTGCCTTCCCCGCTGGTAGTGTGCACTATTGGGGCGCCATATGTGCGCATAGAAAGCTGGGTGGTAAAGTGTTGAAAGAAATGGATCAGCGTTTGTTCATCCACAGAAATGGTAAAATATCCTTCTACTAAAAGTCTTTTGCGGAATATATCAGGGGCTAAATTTTTCATAGCGGGGCGGTTTTCATAAATATAAAAAGAAAAAGGCAGCGATCTATCATCGCTGCCTTTTCCAGGAATAATTTTGCACTAGCTACGGTGTCTTAGTGGTTGGTTACCTAATTACTTTTGAGCAGTAGTGTCTTTTTTAACCTTTTCCTTTTTTACGTGTTTTTTACCGGTGGTATCTACTGGTTGAGTAGCAACGGTATCACGGATCACTGCTGTATCGCGGCGGATAGTAGCGGTGTCTTTTGCAATAGAAGCAGTGTCTTTTACAAAAGATGCAGTGTCAGGACGCATTGCTGCGGTATCCCTAACAATAAAAGATGCGGTGTCTTTTGAAAAGAAAGCAGTATCCTTTTTGAAGGCTGCGGTGTCTTTAGCAAAAGCGGTGTCTGCTACGAAGTTAGCAGTGTCTTTGAAGAATGCAGTGTCAGGAGCAGCAAAAGCAGCAGTGTCTTTTACAAATGCTGTGTCCATTTTAAAGTTTGCAGTATCTGCTTTGAAAGCAGCAGTATCTACTGCAAAAGCAGCGGTGTCCACTTTAAAGTTCGCAGTATCTGCTTTGAAGGCTGCGGTATCAACTGCAAAATTTGCAGTATCTACTTTAAAGTTAGCTGTATCAGCTACAGCTGCAGTGTCCAGAGCAAAG
>JGI24740J21852_10001490_pt1 | contig 10764 bp, 9 predicted proteins | sample KBSCornC6_FD_21852 | JGI IMG/M metagenome (IMG submission 21852) | reverse complement strand
CACATTTCTGCTCCACTACCGGTTTTCATAACAACAGACGTACCACCGGATATTTAGGACCTATCGACGGAGAAAAAAATAAAGTGAGTGGTGCTTCTCTACACACCCGGAATAATGGCTATCATTACAAAATGCACTAAATATTAAACCTTCCATATGATCAGAATATTTAAATATATAGAGGAATTAAACTGTTTTGTCGTTGACCCGGGATACAAGGAAATCGTCCATGAACTTGGACTTGCCGAATGGAATGAGGTAGTCTGGATAGGGCGGTTTTTTATGTTGGACAATGATTATGGAGAACATTGGTTCGATAACTGGGATCTGCGGGATGGATTGGAAGTAAAGGCACAGGAGACCGGGTACGCCAGCGAAGATCTAATGATATTGGATCCGGACAGATTTATTAATGGCAAAGATGGCCCCTGTCATGATGCTTCGCAAAGATTGCTTTTCTGGACAGACGTTCTTAAATCCTTGCAACTTAGCCTTGATACGTTGGTAGCCGAAGCAACAAGAGTAAATGAAAAGAGGCGGGCTGATGGAGATGACGAATATATTCCTGATCTGGAATCCAGGATCCGCTTAATTAAAGAGGAACAAGGCCAATCGTAATTATAGATCTGGCATTTGGGACGATGAGGTAAATTATTGCTATTCCAAAGACCCAACCGCCAATTCGTATTGAAACCAATAGGGGCCGGCTTTTTGACCGGCCCCAGCCAAAACTTAATTATCCAAAATAAAGGCGCCGGCTTCCGCCAAACCGGGTTGAGGTTGACTGTCCAGCCCCGATATGGGTACCAGCTTAAAATATCTGAATTGCTTCCTTGCGGGAAGATTGAAATATTGCTTATTAGGATAGAGATCAAGCAGCGTAATGGTGCCAAGATCTTCCCAGGTCTGGTTATCATTGCCCACAAGTACCTGCAGCTCCTTTATTTTCCGGTCGCCGGTTTTCTGGATAAAAACCAAACCATCTACAGGAAGACTATCCCCCATATCTACCGTGATCCAATGGTCAGGGTAGTTGGTAGCAGGGGCGGAATAGCGTGCTATCCAGGGCGTGGTTGGGTCGTCGTCTATTAACCGAATCGCTAACCTGCTATTGTTAAGCTCTTCTGAACTGAACCCGGCAATTGACCAATTCTCTTTTGTGTACATCTTCCGTACCGGTTCACCGGAAGGCTTCTGCACCGGAGAGCCGATCTTAACCGGTACTCCGAAATCAGGCGTGCCATCTGCATTCCAGGTAAATTTCTGTATGCGTGCATTCCGGGCGCCGCCGCCGGCCGCGCTGCGTGCATGGTAAATGATCCAGTCTTCCGTACCGTCAGGTGATTTGAAAAAGCCATTGTGGCCGGGACCAAAAGCACCACTGTCCGCATTCATTGAAAAAACAGGATTGGATGTTTTTACCCAATCCGCAGGATTCATGGGATCACCATTCAGGTTAAGGCTTAGTAATCCCAGGCAATAGGTATCCACCCAATAGCCGCTGCCCGAATACACGATGAACAGGCGTCCATCGGAGTTAATGAGCGCCTGGGGGCCTTCGTTAATTGCGTTTCCATTCATTTCCCAGGAGTAGGTAGGGCTGGAAATGGCCACTTTCGCGCTTGTAATTGTCCATGGATTGCTCATTTGGGCAATGTAGATACGTTGTGGTGCAGCGCCTGCATTGCCACCGGACCATAGCATGTACATTTGTCCGTTATACTTAAACACGGTTCCGTCTATCGCCCATTGATCTGTAGAATCGGCAACTTTCCCTTTCAATACCCAGGTTCCCTGTGTTGGGTCGGCAGAGCTATTCTCTACCACATACATACGGTGATTTGCATTAGAGCCATTATCCGCGGCAAAATAGAAGTACCACTTATTGTCGATCTCATGCAATTCCGGCGCCCAGATATTTTTTGAGTACGGCATTCCCTGTGGAGGGATCCATGCATCGTAGGATGTGGCCAGCGCCAGTTCGGTCATGGAGCTTGTTTTGTAAAGCACCAATTTACTTCCCTGTGTGTACGTGAAATAATACATCCCATTCTTTTGGGCCACCCAGGGATCAGCACCGCGTGGTATCAGCGGGTTGGTGAAAGTTTCGATGGTAAAATTTACCTCATTCGCCGCATTCGCCCCTTTAGCTAGATAGGCATCTTTAGCAAGTAGCTTTTCGGGGATTGTTTTTTTACAGGCAAAACAAAGTGCAAGGCATAGCCAGGCAAGCAAATAGGGGATGTTTTTTTTCATGGAAAGTGGATTAACTGTTAACGTGGAAAAGTGTAATAAATCCTTATAAGATACAAAATTACCGGTATGGGTTATAGTTTTTTTTGAACAGCTGCCGGCATCAAATGCCAGTTCCACTTTTTCTGTAGCTTATAAGTCAGGATCAACCGTTACCTGCCTGCCGTATTGCACAAAACATTTGCCGGTAATGAACAACCAGGTCATTAAGTGTAAATCCCCGGTTTAAACCACTTGGGTTAGGTAGTACCCAGATCTTCGCGCCAAAGAGGTCTTCGGGTTGAGGTCCCCATAGCACCTGCTTTTTCCCGGAAAAGTGATGACCATCCCATGCAGATTTTAAGCCGGGATTAATTCCGCAAAAGATCACTGTCAGGTCTTTGCTGATAATATCGGTTAATGTTGGTTGCATTGGATATAATCCTACTCCGCAGAAATATATAAAGAATCTTTAGGGTTATATAATATCGAATGTTTTACACCGGCCGGAAATTTTACCGATGCTGTTTCCATCAATTTTTTTATCGCTATTTGAATCTCATTATAATTTGAATCAGCAAACTGCATTACCACAATGTTGATACCAGGCTTGCCATTTATACGGGAAAAGTTCCCATAAGTATAAGGGCCCAATTCAACTTTCGCTGCCACATCCTTTAATCTCAGGATGGTATCGGCATGAGTACGGATAATCATATTTCCATACTCAATAGGCTGATCGTGCTCACTTTTGCACTTAATAATATAATCAAAAGGCTGGTTGCTATTCTTGTATAGTGTCCCCGTTACCGCTTCCAGTTTCTCAGCCGGAATAACTGCTAATACATCTTTCAGCGTTAAATTTAAAGCGGCCATGTGCGCTTTATTTAACCAGATACGCATCAACGAATCTCTATTTGCTTCAAAAGTGATCAAATGACTCACCCCGGGGATCTGTCGTATTCGGGGAACAATATTGGTAGCGGCATAATTAGTCAGGAATGCCTGATCATAATGCCCGGGATCTTCCGGATACAGATTAACCGCCATAACTATGGGCTCATTTTGTTTGAGAACAGTGATGCCGGATTGTACTACCTGTGGAGGCAGTTGCCCTGAAACTACAGAAACAAGATTTGAAATGTTCAGCGCAGCCTGGTCCAGATTAGTACCTGGTTTAAAGTAAAGGGTATTAATTAATGAGCCATCGCTACTTGCCGTATAGGTTATGTAATCTATGTTTCCAATATAATGGAAGATGGAATCTTTTAATGGGGTAGCTACTGAACTTAATACTGTCCCGGCATCCGCTCCGGGATAAAGCGCCCTCACCTGTATTGGAGACGGGGCCATAGGAGGGAGCTGCTTTGCGGGCTGCCTGGTGGATGCTATGCCGCCACAACTAACCAGGATAATGGATATAGTAGAAATAACCGTGGCTGATACAAGCCAATTCAAAAGTTTTCTAAACATGCAGATTGATATAAAATTGGTCGAAGCCGGAGTGCTACCGGAGGATTTATATAATTGTCATTGCAAAGACCAAACCGCCAGTTCATAACCGTCAGGATCTGTGAAGTGGAAACGCCTGCCGCCGGGAAAATCAAAGAGTTCCTTTACAATGGCGCCTCCTGCCGAAACTATCTTTTGTTGGGTAGCTTCTATATTGTTTGAATAGAGGATAACTAAAACAGTACCTTTTACGGGTTCTCCGGTAGTGAATCCACCATCTACATATTCGCCTTCAAATGCCGTATAGCCTGGTCCGTAATCGGTAAACTTCCATCCAAAGCTCTTTGCATAAAACGCTTTGGCTCGGCTAAGGTCCCTTGACAGGAATTCAATATACTGTACCTGCTCATGTTTAAATTTGCTTCCGGGAGTGTCTGCCATAGGTGTATGTTTTTTACAAAGGTATGAAATGGCGGTTGTTACCTGTTTGGAGAAAAACGACAAAATGTTTAATCCCTTTTCAGCCAGCCGGTGATGCTCATCCTGGGCTTGTTGGCCACCAGTACTTCATGTTCCAGCTCGCTGCTTTTGAAGAAGACCGTTTTGCCGCCCGTAGGGTCAATTTCCTGGGAGGCTTTTCCCGCATGATGGATGGAAAGTTGTCCGCCGTCGCCGGCAGCCCAGTCTGTGTTCAGGTAAATGATCATGGAGTATTGCCTGCTGGGATTGTTGCGGAACTGGTCAATATGTTTTTTGTAAAAGCTCCCTGACTCATACAAAGCGTAATGGAATTCATAACCATTGATACCGGTGTAGCAGGAATTGTTCAGGTGCAGGATAAAGGCGTCCATCAGCACAAAAAAGGCGTTTTCATGAACGTCGTTATGTTTTTTGTCCAACCAGTAAATAACGTCGCTGCGCACGGTTTTGTCGAGCGAAACCAGTTCGCTGTTGCCGGTGCCGGCGGCCTGCATTTGCCGGCTTTCAGACAGCCGTATCAGGTTGTTTTTAAGATCATCTGCCAGTTGGGGGCTTAAGAAATTTTCTGCGATACCGACCCTGTTTTCAACAAAACTGTTGATAAGCGTTTCAAAAATAGTTTGCAAAGAGGAGCATTATATAGGGACAGCATTATCCGTATTGCGGCGAAGGTAGGGTTAAAAACCGGTAAAGCCTCTTCGCTGCTTCCTCAGGGCGTATTTAAAAATTTAATTTTACCGCCAGCGCCGGGTTGGAATTGTACAATGATCCGGATTGTATTTTAACAGGGCTCTTCTGCATTTCGAAACCAGAGGAAATATTCATCGCCTTCCTTTTATTGCTGCCCGCAGAAATAAAGAAAGGGATACTTACAAGAGAGGTCACAATACCTGTGCCGCTCATGAACACAAGGGGTACCGCTGCTGCAGGTCCATCGTCGTTTTGCTGGGATGCAACCACAATACCTCCGGCAAATAGCGCCACTCCGCTTCCCAATAAGATCCAGGCGGTCTTTTTTTGATTTTTACTTTTCTTTTCATAGTAGTCCTGGCTGCGCAAAGGAGTGAGATCTTTTTCCCGCTCAAATACGTTTTTCGATGTCAGTTTATTCAGCACTATTCCGGCAGTAAAATTTAAAGTACTGATAGGCCGGTATTGCGAGGAAGGACCAATATGCTCCGTAAACCCAAATTTTGTAAAATGAATAGACGCATAGGGTGCTAACGTAGAAGCTCCCATTATACCAATGCCGCCGGACAGGTATATTGCTCCATCCCTTTGATAATTATAAAATCCGCCTGAAACGTCTTCAGAAGGGTAGATGCCATAACCCGGGTCTAAGCTGGCAAAAAGTTTCCATTTGTGTAAAGGGTAATAATATTTCAGCGTTCCAAAAACCGGTATGTATAATTTACTATGTTCCTCAAATTTCATTGGTTTTATGCCCAGGCCGACTGAAAGATTTTTTGCCACCTGAGCATTGCCAACAAGTTCTCCTCCAAAGCCCTTCGTTTTTGAAAAGACTCCTGATGCGCCCAATTGCAGGCTGGTTTGAGAAAATGAGGCCAGGCTGGATGATAAGAATAAGATGGTCATAGTCAGGGATAGGCGTTTCATGCTATTGTTTTTCAGCTGCTTTTATTTAGCAAAGGTATTAACTTCTGAAATATATAGCTGCGGTTGTTATCATCTCCTGCACGGGTAAACGAAAAAAGGCCCTTCAACCTGGTTGAAAGGCCTTTTTCCCGGAACGGGCTCTTTTTAAGCCGGCGGTAGTACAAACTCGGCCGGAAACTTTTGCTGAACAAGGTTTTCCACTTCAATCAGCATGCGGTCTACGTTTTGCAGATCAAAATTAACCCCCAGTTCTTCCAGTGCGGCCTGCGTACGCATTCCTATCTGTCCGTCAATATTGCCGATCACTTTGCCAAGCCGTATCAGGCACGATTGCAGCGCCGCAGTCTTCTGGTTTTGGCCAAAGACATCTACCTGGACGCCTATTGCCAGGATACTACTGGCTGCAGCAGCCGTATACGGTTTGAAATTCGTTCCTTTTTTATCTGTATAATATTGGTACACCAGCTGGTGGCTACCCCTGCAGTCAAAATGCCATGCTTCAGACTTTGATTTCTGGGGTTTATCTATGATGGGTACCAGGCCAAACTTCCCGGCTATTGCCCAGAAGTCCGCCAGTTCTATCTTCATCGCTTTCAGATCAAGATCAAATGCTCTTCCTGATTCATGAAAGCTGCCACCGGGCGGTGGGCTAAAGGCTTTCTTCTTGCCGGATATAAAATCCTGGTGCGACTGTGCCTGCATATCATGGCTGCGGAACAGATCGCTCAGGATCAGCTTACCGCCCTTTTTTGCAAGCGCTTCGGCTGTTTTGAAGATAGCGATGTGCGTATCAGGGGTGCATTGGGCCATGCGTGCAGGCAGGGGAAGCAGGTCACCCAGCTGGTTTTTATAAATGGAGATGATGTTGATGGGTATCAGGGGCGATTTCATGTGAATATATTTTTGGGGTTATGAGTGCTATAATAAGGGCTTTTTGTTTTTGATCATTCCCAGGTAGCTTTCTGTATGATCCGTATTCATTTCAATCCATAAAGGAAAGTGGTCGCTCATCTGGTAGGTCCTGAAGTCGTTAAAAGTTTTTTCTGAATCAATCTTTTTACTCTGATGTCCATTGATCCTTGATGCATAGTTTTTGAGGTTATCAAAAACTGATTCATAATAATTAAAGACACCTGCCTTTGTAAAAGTGATGTCGGAAAACTGGTTGTAATACAGTATCTGATCGTATATCTTATCCTGTTTTGCATTACTGAACAGGTTCTTTCCCAGGATCGCTTCGGGTATTTTAAAGGCGGAGGAGGTGGCTGCTTTGTAGGTAGCGCTTTTTGTATCCTCGATGTTGAAATCACCGAGCAGGAACACGTTGTTAGCCTCCTTTTTCTCTATATAGTATTTTTTAAGATGGCCGGTGATGGTGGCTATTTCATTGACCCGGCGCTGGTACTCTTCAGAATTCTTAGCATCTTTTCCATAGTAGATATGCGCCGTGCAGATATCAAATTTCAGCCATCCTGACTGGAACCGGATGATGTAGGGCGACCTTGCGAACTGGGTGGTTTCGGTATCTTTTGACTCAGGGAGGATGATCTGGCCTGCAATGTTGCGGAATGCAACAGTGCGTTTGTCATATACGTAGGCCAGCCGCTCCCTGTTACCGGATGCTCCCTGCGTAACAACGCTGGTGAATACGCCCCAGTCGTTGCCAAGGATGCGGCATATTTTGTTGAAGTCGCCCAGCTGGTCTCTTACTTCCTGTATGGCCACCAGGTCGAACCTTGAAATGATCTCTGCAATGTAGTACAGGGATTCGGGCATACGGCCTCCATATTTAGTGTTACCCAGTTCCCGCAGGTTCCAGGTACCGAGGATCAGATTGCCTGTTAATCTCTTTTCGGGGATACCTTTCTTTTTATCGCTGAGATGCTCTCTTAGCCGGATGATGTTATCTATTACGGCATCGCGGTCCTCTTTCTTTTTAATATACAGGGGTTGTTCGCCAATGGCGTTGAGGTAATAATAGTTCATGACAGTGAATTTGTTTAGTTATACAATTGGGGTGCTTGTACAGGGGATCTATATTATTGGGGCGCATAATATCAGGGGTTGCTGGTATTACAATATAGTGAAAAAGCACGGAATACCATAAAAAAAGAGCCTTTTCAGACCTTTTGGAAATATACCCGCACTGCAAAGGATAATTAAAAATTCAATTGTACCGCCAGCGCCGGATTGGAATTGTACAATAGTCCCGGTCGCATTTTAACAGGGCTTTTCTGCATTTCAAAACCGGACGAAAGATTCATTGCTTTCCTTTTATTACTACCCCCGGAGATAAAGAAGGGAATGCTTACAAGTGAGGTAACAATACCGGTGCCGCTCATGAAAACAAGGGGTACCGCTGCTTCAGCCCCATCTTCGTTGTGTTGGGAGGCAACAATAATGCCTCCCGGATAATAAAAATAAGGTGATCAGGGTAAGGGATAGCTGTTTCATGCTCTTGCGGGCATTCATAACTTTTAGCTCTCTTTCAACTGCCAAAACAAATATAAGAATATTGATTAAAAAGTAATTGCCGGCAATAGCACATGCATATTTTACGGAATGAACTCCTTTTTAATTCCCAGCTTTTTCATCTTTGATTTTAAGGTAGAGGGGGGAATATTTAAAATTTCAGCAGCTGCTCCGGCACCCCAGATCCTTCCATTGCATTTTTTCAGGATTGAGATAATATAATCCCGTTCATTCTCGTGAATGGTCTTTATATACGGGTTTTCATTGTCTGCCGCTGATGTTTTTTGAATAGCCGGCAGTTGAATGTCTTCTATCAGGCTGCCCCTGGCAAGCAAAATACTTCGTTCTATTAAATGTTCAAGCTCACGGATATTGCCGGGCCAGCTATAAGCCATCATGCTTTTTAAAACGTGGTCTGAAATACCATTGATCTTTTTTCCGGATCTGTAATTGTAATAATTCATAAAATGATAGGCCAGCGCAGGAATATCTTCCTTACGCTCACGCAAGGGTGGAAGCCGCACCGGGAAAACGTTTAAACGATAATACAGATCAAGCCGGAAACGCCCTTCTGCAACTTCTTTTTCGAGGTTTTTATTCGTTGCTGCAATAATTCTTACGTCGATCTTTAATGTATCCCTGCCACCGATCCTTTCTATTTCTTTTTCCTGCAATACCCTCAATAATTTTACCTGCAGTTCAAGGGGCATTTCTCCAATTTCATCCAGTAAAATAGTCCCATGGTCAGCTTTTTCAAACTTACCGGTACGTTTGTCATGCGCGCCTGTAAAAGCCCCTTTCTCATGGCCAAATAATTCCGATTCGATTAAGGTTGGAGGCAGTGCGGCACAATTCACTTTTATAAATGGTTTGTTTTTCCTGGTAGATAAATTATGAATGGCATCGGCAATTTTTTCTTTCCCGGTCCCGCTTTCCCCGAGCAATAGAACAGAGGTATCTGAATAGGCTACCCGGCCTATCAGGTCCATTACATTTAACAATGCAGGGCTTTTCCCAATAATAGTTCCAAAATCCGGATTGGGATCAGCTGCTTTACGGTGGGGAATGCTGGTAAGTTCATGGTGTATGGATAATGCCGGTTTTTTTTCGTTGGCGGAAATACTGTTCATGACAGCGATCAATGGCTGCTGCAGGCGGAAAAGCATGTCAAGATGTTCTGCATTATAACCTTCTTCCAAACGGCGGAAGAAGCTGAGGGAGAACATATAGCTGTCGGAAGTTATGAACGGGAAAACAATACCGGAGGAAAAGCCAAACACTTTTGCAAGCAAAGCTTTCATGGGATGGGCAGGCAATAATTTTTTAAAATCATCACCATTATACCACCTTGCTGTGTTATCAATGGGCCTTTGTTCAAGCATGCCTTTAATTTCTTCCATGGGCCTGCCGGACATAGTTGAGAGACTGTTCATGTCAATGGTCTGGTATTCACTAAAGCCTGACCGCATAAATGCAAAACCACTGTAATGCCTGCTTTCCAGGGGTTTGAATTTTACGCCTATACAATCAAATGGTATATGCTTTTGAAGTACTTTCGCCGTTTCAATAACTTTTGTGTTCCAATTCCCCGCTTCCTTCTCAATATTAAACAGGTCTTTTGTCAGCTGTTTTTCGCTGCGCCATTTTGATTCCTGGTTGTGTTTATGGCGGTAGTGTGCAATTTCAAGCGCAACAAGCAGGTCCTTTTCCCTGAAAGGTTTTACTAAAAAGCCGTAAGGTTCAGTGGTTTTGGCTGCATTCAGCACCTCCTCATCTGAATTGGCCGACAAATAAACAAACGGAATATTATCAGCAGAGAGCTGTTTGGCGAGATCAATCCCAGTTTCCCTGCCTTTTAAAAAAATATCCACCAGCACAAAATCAGGCTTTTCACTTTTTATGAGCTGCGCTGCCTGTGAAACCGACCGTGCAATGCCGGTAATAATATAACCCGCCTGCGTAAGCATAAGCCTGAGATAATCAGCTTCCACAAACTGATCTTCAACAATTAATATTTTCTCTTTCATATGGAATAATGTTTTTAATACTTTTTATGATAGTAAAGGCCCTTATCAACCATCATAAATAAATTCCAGGGTTATGGCTGTTCCATTATAGCCGGTGATAGTGAATTTTCCGTCTATATCTTCACTCAGTCCATACATTAGCTTCATGCCCATCGACTTAGGAACCGCGGTGGCAGAACCTTGCCGCAGCCCAACTCCGTCATCGCTGATAGTTAATAGCAAGTTGCGCTCAGATTTATGCTTTAATGAAATATTAATAGTGCCGTTCTTATTACCCGGAAAAGCGTATTTAATTGAATTGGTGATGGCTTCATTCATAATGAGCCCAAGCGGAACGCAATGTGAAAGATTTAACGCTATGGGTTCAATTTGTAAATTGAATTGAACCGACTTCCGGATATTAAAGCTGTCACGCAGATAATCTGCCAGCTCATATACATAATCCGGCATATAGATGGCTGATAAATTCTCCGACTGATATAGT
>JGI24740J21852_10001488_pt1 | contig 10769 bp, 17 predicted proteins | sample KBSCornC6_FD_21852 | JGI IMG/M metagenome (IMG submission 21852) | reverse complement strand
GTGTTATCCGTCTTGATCTCGATCCCTTCGGGGATCTCGAAATCGACGTCATGCGAATAGCCGAGCTGCAGCTTCAGGGTCTTGCCCTGCGAGTTGGCGCGGTAGCCGACACCGGTGATCAGCAGCTTCTTGGTGTAACCCTCGGTCACGCCAGTGATCAGGTTGGCGACCAGCGTGCGCTGCATGCCCCAGAAAGCGCGGGCGCGCTTGCTGTCATTGGCAGGCTTCACGGCGATCGTGCCGTCTTCGATGCTGTAGGTCACTTCGTCGGCCAGCGGCATGGCGAGGGTACCCTTGGGGCCCTTCACCGACAGCTGACCGTCGGCGATGGCGGCGGTCACGCCCGCGGGGACAGCGACCGGCTTCTTACCAGTACGGCTCATCAGAACACCTCCGCCAGCACTTCGCCGCCGACATTCTGCTCGCGCGCCTCGGCGTCGGACAGAACGCCCTTGGGCGTCGAGACAATGGTGATGCCAAGGCCGTTGCGCACGACGGGCAGTTCCTTGGAACCCGAATAGACGCGGCGGCCAGGCTTCGAGACGCGGGCGACATGCTTGATCGCCGGCTGGCCCTCGAAATATTTGAGCTCAATGCGAAGGCCCGCATGCTTGCCGAGCAGTTCCTCGGAATAGCCGCGGATATAGCCTTCGCGCTGCAGCACGTCGAGCACGCGGGCGCGAAGCTTCGAAGCGGGGGACACGACGCTGTCCTTCTTCGCCTGCTGCCCGTTGCGGATGCGGGTGAGCATATCACCCAGGGGATCGGTCAATGCCATCTCAAATGATCCTTACCAGCTCGACTTGGTGACGCCGGGGATCAGGCCCTTGTTGGCCAGATCACGCAGCTGCACGCGGCAGAGGCGGAATTTGCGGTAATAAGCGCGGGGACGCCCCGTCAGTTCGCAGCGGTTCCGAACGCGGGTCGGGTTGCCGTTGCGGGGGATCTCCGCCATCTTCAGACGCGCGATCAGGCGATCGCTGTCATCGGCCGCGGTATCATTCGCGATCGCCTTGAGCTTCGCATAGCGGCCGGCATATTTCTTCACCAGCTTCTTGCGGCGCTCATTCTTGTTGATCGAACTCAGTTTCGCCATGACTTAAGTTCTCTTTCCTTGGGTGTCTTTGGAAAGAGAAGCGGGGCCCTGTCAGGCCGCCTGCTTCTCTTCGATCGGGAAGGGAAAGCCGAAGAGACGCAGCAGTTCGCGCGCTTCATCGTCCGTCTTCGCCGTGGTGGTCACGATGATGTCCATGCCGCGCACCTTGTCGATGCGGTCATAGTTGATCTCGGGGAAGATGATCTGCTCCTTGATGCCGAAGGCATAGTTGCCGCGGCCGTCGAAGCTCTTCGGGTTGAGACCACGGAAGTCGCGCACGCGGGGCAGAGCAACGTTGATCAGGCGATCAAGGAACTCGTACATGCGCTCGCGGCGCAGCGTGACCTTGGCGCCGATCGGCATGCCTTCACGCAGCTTGAACTGCGCGATCGACTTGCGGGCCTTGGTGATGACCGGCTTCTGGCCGGCGATCAGTTCCATTTCCTCGGCCGCCGAAGTCACCTTCTTCTTGTCCTGGGTGGCTTCGCCAACGCCCATGTTGAGCGTGATCTTCTCGATCTTCGGCACTTCCATGACGTTCTTGTAACCGAACTTCTCGGTCATCGCCTTGGCGATCTCGGCGTCATAGAGCGCCTTCGAACGGGGGATGTACTTGTCGCTCATTACAGCACCTCACCGGACTTGACGGCGACGCGGACCTTCTTGCCGTCGCGATCCTCGAAACGGACGCGGGTCGGCTTGCCATCCTTGTCGGCGACAGCGACGTTCGAAATATGGAGCGGCGCGGGCTTGCGCTCGATGCCGCCCTGCGGGTTCGCCTGGTCGGGCTTGCGGTGACGCGCATGCACATTGATGCCCTCGACGAGGACGCGGTCCTCCTTCGGCATCACCTGCAGCACCGCGCCGGTGCGGCCCTTGTCCTTGCCGGCCAGGATGACGACCTTGTCGCCCTTCTTGATCTTGGCAGCGCTCATTACAGCACCTCGGGGGCGAGCGAGATGATCTTCATGTGCTTCTTGGCGCGCAGTTCGCGAACGACCGGGCCAAAGATACGGGTGCCGATCGGCTCCTCGTTCTTGTTGATGAGCACAGCGGCATTGCCGTCGAAGCGAATCACGCTGCCGTCAGCGCGACGCACGTCCTTGGCGGTGCGCACGATGACGGCGCGATGCACGTCACCCTTCTTCACCTTGCCACGAGGCGCAGCTTCCTTGATCGAGACGACGATGATGTCGCCCACGCTCGCGAAGCGACGCTTCGATCCGCCCAGCACCTTGATGCACTGGACGCGCTTGGCGCCGCTGTTGTCAGCGACGTCAAGATTGGATTGCATCTGGATCATGGATCCGGTTCCTTCTTATTTGGCCTACCGGGACAATTCCCGGCGGTTCCGAATTTCACTGCCTAGAGCCTTTGGGCGACTCATCTGACTCGCCCTGGAGGAGCCATCTGACTCTACGCGAAGCGCGGGCCTGTACCCTTTCCAGGCGGAAAAGGCCAGCCCCGCGCGACACTTTTATTCAAAGGCCCAGCGAGCCTCCCTCAGGCCGCCGTCTCCGGCGACTTGTGGGTGTCCACGCGCTCGATGACCTTCCAGGTCTTGAGCTTGGAAATCGGAGCGGTCTCCTCGATGCGGACCGTTTCGCCTTCCTTGTAGACATTGCCCTCGTCATGGGCATGATATTTCTTCGAGCGGCGAATGATCTTGCCGTAGAGCGCATGCTTAACCTTGCGCTCTACGCGAACCACCACCGTCTTGTCGGTCTTGTCGGAAACCACCGTTCCCGTCAGCACGCGCTTGGGCATCGTGTGTTTCCTTTACTTCGCGGCCGAGCGCGAACGCTCGGACTGAAGGGTCTTGATCTGCGCGATCGACCGGCGGACTTCACGCACCCGGCTGGGCTTTTCCAGCTGGTTGGTGGCCGCCTGGAAACGCAGGTTGAACTGCTCGCGCTTCAGGTTGTTGAGTTCGGTCGACAGTTCGTCGTCCGTCTTGGTCTTGAGGTCGGCAACGTTCGCCACGGCTTAGCCCTCCAGGTGCGAGGTGTCGCCGAGGCGGGCAACGACCTTGGTCTTGATGGGCAGCTTCATCGCGGCGCGCGAGAAGGCCTCTGCTGCGAGCGGGCCGGGAACGCCGTCCAGTTCGAACAGGATGCGGCCGGGCTTGACGCGGGCCGCCCAATATTCGACCGAACCCTTGCCCTTGCCCTGACGGACTTCGGCAGGCTTCTTCGACACCGGAACGTCGGGGAACACGCGGATCCACAGACGGCCCTGACGGCGAAGGTGACGCTGGATCGCGCGGCGGGCCGCCTCGATCTGGCGGGCCGTGACGCGCTCGGGTTCCAGAGCCTTCAGACCATAGGCGCCGAAGTTCAGAGCCGAACCGCCCTTGGCGTCGCCCTTGATCCGGCCCTTGAAGGTCTTGCGGAACTTCATTTTTTTCGGTTGCAGCATGACGCTATTACCTTCTTATCTTCAGCGCGCCGGGCGCACGCCGGAGGTCTGAGCCTCCAGCATCAGCCGGTCGGTAGCCATCGGATCGTGGCCAAGGATTTCGCCCTTGAAGATCCAGACCTTGATGCCGCAAACGCCATAAGCGGTGTGCGCTTCGGCTTCGGCATAGTCGACGTTCGCGCGCAGCGTGTGCAGCGGAACGCGGCCTTCGCGATACCATTCGACGCGGGCGATCTCCGCGCCGCCCAGACGGCCGCCGCAGGTGATCTTGATGCCTTCAGCGCCCAGGCGCAGGGCCGACTGCACCGCGCGCTTCATCGCACGGCGGAACGCCACGCGGCGCTCCAGCTGGTCGGCAATGCCCTGCGCAACAAGCTTGGAGTCGATTTCCGGCTTGCGGATCTCGACGATGTTCAGGCTGACGTCCGAAGAGGTCAGGCTGCCCAGCTTCTTGCGCAGCTTTTCGATGTCCGCGCCCTTCTTGCCGATGATGACACCGGGACGGGCAGCGTAGATCGATACGCGGCACAGCTTGGCGGGACGCTCGATCACGACCTTGGAGATCGCAGCCTGCGGCAGGTTCTTCATGATGTACTGGCGGATCTTCAGATCCTCCAGCAGCAGGCGGCCATAGTCGGCGCCTTCGGCGAACCAGCGGCTGTCCCAGGTACGGTTGATCTGCAGGCGCAGACCGATCGGATTGCTCTTGTGACCCATGTCTCTTACGCCTCCGCTTCTTCAGCTGCTTCGCGAACGACGATGCGCACGCGGCTGAAGGGCTTCAGGATCCGGGTCGACTTGCCGCGGCCGCGAGCGTGGAAGCGCTTCATGGTGAAGCTCTTGCCCACCGATGCTTCCGCGACGACCANGCTGTCGACGTCCAGATTGTGGTTGTTTTCCGCNTTGGCGATGGCCGAAGCCAGCACCTTGCGCACGTCGACCGCCATCGCCTTCTTCGAGAAGGCGAGGATGTTCAACGCATCCTCGACCTTCCGGCCGCGGATGAGCGTGGCGACCAGGTTCAGCTTCTGGGCCGAACCGCGGATCTGCGTGCCAACGGCCAGCGCCTCATTCTCGGCGACGCGACGGGGAGCCTTTTCCTTGCTCATTAGCGCTTGCCCTTCTTGTCGGCAGCGTGGCCGGGGAAGTAGCGGGTCGGGGCGAATTCGCCCAGCTTGTGACCCACCATGTCCTCGTTCACCGAAACCGGCACATGCTTGCGGCCGTTATAGACGTTGAACGTCAGGCCGACGAACTGCGGCAGGATGGTGGAGCGGCGCGACCAGGTCTTGATCGGACCCGAACGGCCACCGGCGTCCTGCGCCACTTCCGCCTTCTTCAGAAGGCTGAGGTCCACGAACGGACCTTTCCAGACGGAACGAGCCATCTCGCTTACCTCTTCTTCTTCGCGTGGCGGCTACGGATGATGAACTTGTCCGTCGCCTTGTTGTGGCGGGTGCGCGCACCCTTGGTCGGCTTGCCCCAGGGCGTGACCGGATGACGGCCGCCCGAGGTCCGGCCTTCACCACCGCCATGCGGGTGATCGACCGGGTTCTTCGCCACACCGCGCGTCAGCGGGCGCTTGCCCAGCCAGCGGTTGCGGCCGGCCTTGGCGAGGTTGGTGTTGGCATTGTCCGGGTTCGACACGGCACCGACGGTGCCCATGCAATCCGAACGGATGTAGCGCTGCTCGCCCGAGGACAGGCGAACCATCACCATGCCACGATCGCGACCGACCAGCTGGGCGTAGGTGCCCGCCGAACGGCAGAGCTGACCGCCCTTGCCGGGCTTCATCTCGATATTGTGGATGATGGTGCCGACCGGCATCTGGCCCAGTTCCATCGCATTGCCCGGCTTCACGTCGGTCTTCTTGCCGGCGATGACCTTGTCACCGGGCGCCAGACGCTGCGGCGCCAGGATATAGGCCTGGGTGCCGTCGGGATAGTTGACCAGTGCGATGAAGGCGGTGCGGTTGGGGTCATATTCCAGACGCTCGACCGTGCCTTCCACGTCCCAGAGGCGACGCTTGAAGTCGATGATGCGGTAACGCTGCTTGTGGCCGCCGGCGATGCCGCGCGAGGTCACATGACCCTTGTTGTTGCGGCCGCCGGTCTTGCGCTTGCCTTCGGTCAGCGCCTTGACGGGCTTACCCTTGTGCAGGCCGCTGCGGTCGACGAGGATCAGGCCGCGCTGGGCCGGGCTCGTCGGGTTGTAGCTCTTAAGCGCCATGGTCAGCGCACTCCTTCGGTGATGTCGATCGACTGGCCGTCAGCCAGACGAACGATCGCCTTCTTCACATCCGAACGGGTGTAGGGCTTGCCCTTCCACTTCTTCGTCTTGCCCTTGGCGACCAGCGTGTTGACGCTCTTGACGGTCACGCCCCAGAGCGCTTCGACGGCGGCCTTGATCTCCGGCTTGGTCGCGTCATTGGCGACCTTGAAGACCACCGCGTTGTTTTCGGAGAGAAGGGTCGACTTCTCGGTGATGACCGGGGCGACGACGACGTCATAATGACGGTTGTCGACCTTCGTGGCTTCTTTCTTAGCCATTGAAACGCGCCTCCAGCTTTTCGACCGCGGCGCGCGTCAGCACCAGCGAATCCGCCCTAAGGATGTCGTAGACATTGGCGCCGACGGCCGGCAGCAGGTCCACGCCGACGATGTTCGCCGAAGCCTTCGCGAAGCTGACGTTCACCGCGTCGCCGTCGATGAACAGCGCCTTGTTGAGGTTCAGCTTGGCGAGGTGCGCGACCAGAGCCTTGGTCTTGCCTTCCGCCACGTCGAGATTGTCGAGAACGATCAGCGAGCCGTTCTTCGCCTTCGTCGACAGGGCCATTTTCAGACCGAGCGCACGAACCTTCTTGTTGAGGTCGTGGCCGAAGGTACGGGCACGGGCACCGTGCGCCTTACCACCGCCGATGAACACGGGCGCCTTGCGATCGCCGTGACGGGCCGTGCCGCCGCCCTTCTGGCGACCGAACTTCTTGCCCGTACGGGCGACATCCGAACGCTCGCGAGTGGCGCGAGCTGGCGCACGACGCTTTTCGAGCTGCCAGAGGACGACGCGGTGCAGAATGTCGGTGCGGGGCTCGATGCCGAACACGGCATCGTTGAGCTCCAGATCACCGGCAGCCTGCGCGTCGAGGGTCTGTACATTGACCTTCATGATTAGCCCTCCTGGCCTTCGGTCGCTTCGGGAGCGGCCGCTGCTTCAGCGGGCGTCTCAGCCGGAGCGTTGTTGCTGTTGGCGGCAGCCTTGAGGCTCGCCGGATAAGGCGCGTCGGCGGGGCGCTTCACCTTGACGGCGTCGCTGACGGTCAGCCAGGTGCCCTTGGCGCCCGGAACCGAACCCTTGACGAACAGCAGGCCACGCTCGACGTCGGTGCGGACGATTTCGAGGTTCTGCTGCGTGCGCTCGCGGTCACCCATGTGGCCCGCCATCTTCTTGTTCTTGAAGACGCGACCCGGATCCTGACGGTTACCGGTCGAACCATGGGCACGGTGGCTGATCGACACGCCGTGGGTAGCGCGCATACCGCCGAAGCCCCAGCGCTTCATGGCGCCGGCGAAACCCTTACCCTGGGTGTGACCGGCGACGTCGACCAGCTGGCCGGCAATGAAATGATCGGCCGCGATCTCGGCGCCGACATCGAGGAGCGCGTCCTCGGCGACACGGAATTCGACCAAGCGCGCCTTGGGCTCCACTTCCGCCTTGGCGAAGTGGCCGCGCTGCGGCTTGGCGACATTCTTGACCTTCGCGACACCCGCGCCGAGCTGAACCGCGACATAACCGTCGCGATCGACTTCCTTGCGGGCCACGACCTGGTTGCCCTCAAGGGCCAGAACCGTAACCGGAATATGACGTCCGTCCTCCTGGAACAGACGGGTCATCCCGACCTTCTTAGCGATCACGCCTGTGCGCATCACTGATTACTCCCATAGAGGCCCGCCTTAGCAGCGGGCGTATCCAACGAAAAAACCGCTCAGGATCTCTCCCTCGCGGCCCAACCCAATAGCATGATCACCCCGTCCGGGTTGGATGCCGACCCCTGCTCGGGGAAGGCGACGGGGGACCAGGACCACGAGCCATTCCGGTTCACCGGAGGGGCCGTGCGGTATCCCTTGTGTCCTTTGAGCTTCCGGCAAGCCGGAATGCCCGATACCCTGCCCTCATAATCGAGAGCAGGGACTTGCCAGCTTACGCCAGCTTGATTTCGACGTTCACGCCGGCAGCCAGATCCAGCTTCATCAGCGCGTCGACCGTCTGGGGCGTCGGCTGCACAATGTCAAGCATGCGCTTGTAGGTGCGGACTTCGAACTGCTCGCGCGACTTCTTGTCGATGTGCGGGCCACGGTTGACCGTGAACTTTTCGATGCGCGTCGGAAGGGGAATCGGACCGCGAATGAGGGCGCCGGTGCGGCGGGCGGTGTCGGCGATGTCGCCGGTCGCCTGATCGAGCACGCGATGATCGAACGCCTTGAGGCGAATGCGGATGTTGCTGTCCATTGTTCCTGTACCGATGCGAAAGAGCCAAAAACCCGGAGCATTTTCAAAAATCAGCCGGAGCAGCCGATGATTTATGAAAATGCGCCAACCAAAAAATATCCGCCCCGTTTCTTGCCCTTCTAGCTCTATCGAGCCGGAGAAAGGCGATCCGGGGCGGTAAAAAACTCAGCGGCGCGAATCAGGCGATTCGCGCCGCTGCGGTCCTATATTACTTCGAGATCGTGCCGACAACCCCTGCGCCGACGGTCCGGCCGCCTTCGCGGATCGCGAAGCGCAGACCCTGGTCCATGGCGATCGGAGCGATCAGCTTGACGCCGAGCTTCACATTGTCGCCNGGCATGACCATCTCGGTNCCCTCGGGGAGGATCACTTCGCCGGTCACGTCGGTGGTGCGGAAGTAGAACTGCGGACGATAGTTCGCGAAGAACGGGGTGTGACGNCCGCCTTCTTCCTTCGACAGGACGTAGACTTCTGCGTCGAACTCGGTGTGCGGGGTGATCGTGCCGGGCTTGGCCAGAACCTGGCCGCGCTCGACTTCTTCACGGCCCACGCCACGGATCAGCGCACCGATGTTGTCGCCCGCACGACCTTCGTCGAGCAGCTTGCGGAACATTTCGACGCCGGTGACGGTGGTCTTGCGGGTGTCCTTGATGCCGACGATCTCGACTTCTTCACCAACCTTGACGATACCGGTTTCGACACGGCCGGTCACGACGGTGCCGCGGCCCGAGATCGAGAACACGTCTTCGATCGGCATCAGGAAGGGCTTGTCGATCGGACGCTCCGGCTGCGGGATGAAGGTGTCGACCGCTTCCATCAGCTTCAGAACGGCGTTCTTGCCGATTTCGTCGTTCGAACCGTCCAGAGCCTTGACGGCCGAGCCGGGGATGACGGGGATGTTATCGCCGTCGAAGTCGTAGGACGACAGCAGCTCGCGGATTTCCAGCTCGACCAGCTCGAGGATTTCGGCGTCGTCGACGAGGTCAACCTTGTTCATGAACACGACGAGCTGCGGCACGCCGACCTGGCGGGCGAGCAGGATGTGCTCGCGGGTCTGCGGCATCGGGCCGTCGGTGGCCGAAACGACGAGGATCGCGCCGTCCATCTGGGCCGCACCGGTGATCATGTTCTTGACGTAGTCGGCGTGACCCGGGCAGTCGACGTGCGCGTAGTGACGGGCTTCGGTCTCATATTCGACGTGGGCGGTCGAGATGGTGATGCCGCGCTCGCGCTCTTCGGGAGCCTTGTCGATGTTGGCATAGTCGACGAAGGTCGCGCCGCCGGTTTCGGCAAGCACCTTGGTGATCGCCGCGGTCAGCGAGGTCTTGCCATGGTCGACGTGACCGATGGTGCCGATGTTGCAGTGCGGCTTGTTCCGCTCAAACTTAGCCTTAGCCATTTTATCCTACCTTCTAATCAAATCAGCTTTGGTCTGACCGCTCGGCCGCGCCTCGCGAAGGCGCGTCCATAGCAGCAAATTTACAGAATGCCAGCCCAAAACCGAGCCGCTTGCGCGGCCCGGCCAGGGAAACTCATCAGGCCATCTTCGCCTTGACCTCGTCCGCCACATTCTGCGGCACTTCATCATAGTGCGAGAAGATCATCGAGTAGTTCGCGCGCCCCTGGGTGAAGGAACGCAACGAATTCACATAGCCAAACATGTTGGCCAGCGGCACCATGGCCTCGACCACCTGCGCGTTGCCGCGCGTGTCGGTGCCCTGGATCTGACCGCGACGGCTGTTCATGTCGCCAATGACGTCGCCCAGATATTCCTCCGGGGTGACGACCTCGACCTTCATGACCGGCTCAAGCAGGGTGATGCCCGACTTCTGCGCAGCTTCGCGCATCGCGGCGCGACCGGTGATTTCGAACGCCAGCGCCGACGAGTCGACGTCGTGATAGGCGCCGTCGTAGAGCAGGATTTCGAAGTCGATGATCGGGAAGCCGATGAGCGAACCGGTGGCCGCCGTCTCGCGCATGCCCTTTTCGATCGCGGGGATATATTCCTTGGGAATGTTACCGCCCTTGATCTCATCCTTGAAGATGATGCCCGCGCCACGTTCGCCCGGGGTCAGCTTGACCTTGATGCGACCGAACTGGCCGGTGCCGCCCGACTGCTTCTTGTGGGTGTAGTCGATATCGACCGGCTTCTTGAGATATTCGCGGTAAGCCACCTGCGGCGCACCGACATTCGCCTCGACCTTGAACTCGCGCTTCATGCGGTCCACCAGGATTTCGAGGTGAAGTTCGCCCATGCCCTTGATGATGGTCTGGCCCGATTCGTGATCGGTCGTGACACGGAAGGACGGATCCTCGGCGGCCAGACGATTGAGCGCGACGCCCATCTTTTCCTGGTCGGCCTTGGTCTTGGGCTCGACCGACAGCTCGATCACCGGCTCGGGGAATTCCATCCGCTCCAGGATGATCGGCTGGCGCTCGGCGCACAGCGTATCACCGGTGGTGGTTTCCTTCATGCCGGCCAGAGCGACGATGTCGCCGGCATAAGCCGCTTCGACGTCTTCACGGCTGTTGGCATGCATCAGCAGCATGCGGCCGATCTTTTCCTTCTTGTCCTTGACCGAGTTCAGATAGGTGCCCTTGGTCAGNGTGCCCGAATANACGCGCAGGAAGGTCAGCGANCCNACGAACGGATCGTTCATGATCTTGAACGCCAGGCCCGCGAAGGGCGCGTCGTCCGCCGTCTTGCGGCTGTCGGGCTCCTCGGTGTCGGGGTTGATNCCCTGCACGT
>JGI24740J21852_10001487_pt1 | contig 10770 bp, 21 predicted proteins | sample KBSCornC6_FD_21852 | JGI IMG/M metagenome (IMG submission 21852) | reverse complement strand
CTTGCCGTTTAGCATAATTGACTAAAATTTTTCGCTGCCCACGCTCCACAAATACCACGACGTAAGTCACAGCGGCAACAATTAAAACTATGAATAAGGCCACAACGATACTCATTGCACCTGTGCGCACCAATTCCAGAAGCCCGCCAATCGACCCAGGCAATCCAGCGGCAATACCGCCAAAAATCAAAATCGAAATACCATTACCAAGGCCCCGCTCCGTAATCTGCTCCCCCAACCACATGAGGAACATTGTCCCAGCAACCAAGCTGAACAAGGCCGTCAAGCGAAATCCAAAACCTGGAGTGATCACTAATCCAGTCGAACTTTCCAAGGCCAATGCGATACTCAGCGACTGGAACAACGCCAGCCCTAACGTTCCGTACCGCGTGTACTGCGTAATTTTTCGACGGCCTGACTCGCCTTCCTTTTTTAAAGCCTCAATACTGGGGACAACATATCCCATAAGCTGCATAATGATCGATGCAGAAATATACGGCATGATACCGAGCGCAAAAACCGTAAAACGAGAAAGAGCCCCACCAGAAAACACATTCAACAAGCTAAGAATACCGCCCTCTTGCCCTTTAAACATTTGCTGCAACTGATTAGGGTCAATCCCCGGGACCGGAATGTGCGCACCGATTCTGTACACAATGAGCGCAAGCAGCAGAAAAACAAGCCGGCGACGTAAATCACCGAACTTGCCACTCTTGGCTAGCTGATTCGCGTTGGTTGCCACCATTGTGCCCTAAGCGTCGTTTCCGAATCAGGCGATAGATCCGCCAACAGCTTCAATAGCCACCTTTGCACCCGCCGTCGCGCCGATACCTGTCAAAGCAACCTTCTTGGTCAACTCGCCCGTTTTAATTACTTTTACAACCTTGGCCAACTGGTTCACCAACTTAGCCTGCTTCAAGGAAAGAAGATCAACCTCGGCGAGTCCAAGATTTTCCAGATGAGTCAATGTGATTTCTGCATTGAATTTAAGCAACGCTGACTTGAAGCCGCGCTTTGGCAAGCGCCGCTGCAAAGGCATTTGCCCGCCTTCGAAACCGACTTTGTGATATCCACCGGCTCGAGATTTTTGACCTTTATGACCGCGACCAGCAGTTTTTCCCAAGCCGGAGCCAATACCACGCCCTACGCGACGCTTTGAGTGTTTGGAGCCAACTGCTGGCTTGATGGTATTCAATTCCATTTGCTTTGCTCCGCTCAAAGAACTCTTACCAAGTACGAAACCTTATTGATCATGCCACGAACTGCAGGCGTGTCTTCAAGTTCGGATTCGCTATTCAATTTCCGCAAACCCAACCCTCGCACCGTCGCTCGATGCAACTCCCGAGTGCCGGCAATACTGCGAACCAATTTAATTTTGACCTTGGAGCCGGTCTGGCTAGTTTGCTTGTCAATCATTATTTTCTCCGGGCGTTTATCGCTCAGTTGAAGATATCTTCAACCGTAAGACCGCGTTTAGCGGCAATCTCAGCCGGGGTATAAGTACTTTTCAAGGCATCAAGCGTCGCTCGAACCAAATTATACGGATTGGAAGAGCCAAGACTTTTGCAAACAATATCTGTAACACCCATCACTTCAAACACGGCCCGCATCGGCCCGCCGGCGATGATGCCCGTACCCTCGGGGGCAGGCGCCATCAAAACATGGGACGCCCCGTGCTCCCCTATCACTTTGTGATGGATCGTGCCGTTTTTCAGGGAAACCTTGACCAAATTGCGACGAGCAGATTCCATCGCTTTTTGCACCGCGACAGGTACTTCCTTCGCTTTTCCTTTTCCCATACCAATGCGGCCATCTCCGTCACCAACAACCGTCAAGGCAGCAAAACTGAGCGTCCGACCGCCCTTCACCACCTTGGTCACGCGGTTCACCGCGATCATTTTTTCCTTCAGACCGTCGTCATTGCCTTCGGCTTGCGCACGGGGTTGAAACTTTGCCATCTCGAATTCCTTGGTCGTTACGCTTAGAACTGCAGACCGGTTTCACGAGCCGCGTCGGCTAAGGCCTTCACGCGACCGTGATAAGCAAACCCAGCACGATCAAACGCCACCTTTTCGATCCCAGCGGCTTTTGCTTTTTCAGCGATCCGTTTGCCAATCAACATTGCCGCGGCCACGTTTCCACCTTTTCCAGCCACCCCCAACTCTTTTCGAATATCCGCTTCAACGGTTGACGCACTAGCAAGCACCTTAGCACCATCGTCAGAAATGACACTTGCATAGATATGCAAATTGGTACGAAACACAGTCAATCGAGCGACACGCTGCATCGAAATGCGAACGCGGGTCTGGCGGGAGCGACGAACGCGCTGATCTTTTTTATTCAACATGTCATCCGCTCCTTATTTTTTCTTGGTCACTTTGATCTGGATTTTTTCACCATCATAGTGGATACCCTTGCCTTTGTAAGGCTCGGGAGGACGAATATCACGCACTTCTGCCGCCACCTGCCCCACTACTTGACGATCGGATCCTTTGATAACGATTTCCGTTTGAGTTGGGCAGGCGACAGAAACACCAGCAGGCATAACTTTAGCCACCGGGTGAGAAAAGCCAATCTGCAAATTCAACTTAGCGCCTGCAGCCTGCGCTCGAAACCCCACCCCGACAAGGGTAAGTTTCTTTTCAAACCCTTTGCTGACACCATTGACCATGTTGGCGACGAGGGCCCGCATGGTCCCTGACATCGCATCAGCCTCGACGGAGTCATTGGCCGGAGAGAAAAGCAATTTCCCTCCCTCGTTTTTCACAATAACCAATTGGTTGACGGAACGAATCAAAGTTCCAAGCGAACCTTTAACACTGATATTTCCAGAATCAATTACCACGTCCACGCCTTGCGGGACTTCAATCGGCATTTTTCCTACGCGGGACATTTTTTTTCCCTTCTTAGGCAACGTAGCAAAGAATTTCGCCACCAATACCGGCTTGACGAGCTTTACGATCGGTCATAACACCCTTGGGGGTGGTGACAATAGCCACACCCAAGCCGTTCATGACATTGGGAATATCATGACGCCCTTTATACACTCGTAGCCCAGGTCGACTTACTCGCTCAATACGTTCAATAACCGGCCGACCAGCATAGTACTTCAACGACACCTCGAGTTCCGGCTTGGCGGGTTCACCACGAACCGCAAACCCATCGATGTAACCCTCATCCTTTAAGACTTGGGCAATCGCCACCTTTAACTTGGATGCCGGCATCACGACAGCCGCCTTTTGGACCATCTGTGCATTGCGAATACGCGTCAGCATATCGGCGATAGGATCACTCATGCTCATTCAGAAATCTCCTGATCGTCTGCCGATTACCAGCTGGCCTTAACAAGGCCAGGAATATCGCCCCTGAACGCCAACTCGCGAATCTTATTGCGGCCCAAGCCAAACTTACGGAAAGTGCCACGTGGACGCCCCGTCAGTTCGCATCGATTGCGCTGACGCGTCGGGTAAGCATTACGGGGAAGTTTTTGCAATTCTAACCGAGCTGCATAACGCTCTTCATCGGACTTCTTTGCATCGTTTGCAATGCCTTTTAGCTCGGCATATTTCTTGGCAAACTTGGCGACCAATTGTTCACGCTTGAGTTCGCGTTGAATGAGGGAAATTTTAGCCACGAGCCACCTCAGTTCTTGAACGGGAATTTGAAAGCGGCGAGCAATGCCTTGCATTCATCGTCGCTTTTGGCGGAGGTCGTGATACTGATGTTCAAACCACGCAGCGCATCCACTTTATCGTATTCAATTTCGGGAAAAATGATCTGCTCTTTAACACCGATGTTGTAGTTACCTCGTCCGTCAAAGGACCGCCCAGAAATTCCGCGGAAATCTCGAACTCGCGGCAGAGCAATGGTTACAAAACGATCAAGAAACTCATACATCTGAACACCACGCAACGTCACCATGCAGCCAATCGGCACTCCGTCCCGGATCTTGAAACCAGCGATAGCTTTTTTCGACTTCGTCACCACGGGCTTTTGCCCCGCAATCTTGGTGAGGTCGCTGACCGCGTGCTCCATCACCTTCTTGTCGGACACAGCCTCGCTAACACCCATATTGAGTGTAATTTTGGTGATGCGAGGAACCTCCATGCTGGAGGCATAGCCGAATTTCTGCGTGAGATCCGGCACCACTTTTTCGCGATAAAACGATTGCAAACGAGCCATGACGGACCTCTTATGCCTTAATTTCTTCGCCGCTCGACTTGAAGACACGCACACCCTTCTCCTTCGTCTTACGGGACTGCCGCTCAGCCTCGCTAAGCAACTTAATACCAACCCGATCAGCCTTGCCGGTTGCTGGGTTGAAAATGGCAACGTTGGATTGATGGATTGGCAAAGTTTTATCAACCACACCACCCGCCGTACCCTTCATGGGATTAGGCTTGACATGCTTTTTGACGACATTCACACCTTCAACTTCAAGATGAGAGTCATCAATACGGCGCATCACAGTGCCCCGCGCGCCTTTATTGCGACCCGTCAGCACGATGACTTCGTCGCCTTTGCGAATTTTGTTCATAAACTGTCCTTTAACCGGCCCAAATTAATTTGAGATAACCGGCGAATTTAAAGAACCTCAGGCGCCAGCGAAACGATCTTCATGAAACGCTCCGTTCGCAACTCACGAGTAACGGGGCCAAAGATGCGAGTACCGATGGGCTCAAGCTTAGCGTTCAGCAACACTGCAGCATTGCCATCAAACTTGACCAAGGAACCATCTTGGCGACGAACCCCCTTAGCGGTTCGAACCACAACGGCACTATAAATTTCACCCTTCTTGACACGACCTCTCGGCGCAGCCTCTTTGATGCTGACCTTGATGACGTCGCCAATACCTGCATACCGACGCTTGGAGCCGCCAAGCACCTTGATGCACATGACGGATTTAGCGCCAGTGTTGTCCGCGACATCAAGCCGCGATTGCATTTGAATCATGTTTAAGTCCCCAACTTGGCCCGCATACGCACTCATGACCATCATGAGTTCCGTTGCAGTCAGTCTTGGGCCCGTCAGATCACCTCTTGAGGCTCACTGCTTGGGCAGAGCCGAATGGATTCGATCGCTAAGCCAAGCTGGCGCTTGGCAACCGAGCTTGACGAGCCACGAATTCGGCGAAGTTTTAGAGTATGCCTTGGCCCATGGTCAATGTCAACACACTTCATGGACTTTGATAGACAAACTCACATCAAACGAGGCGAACCTTTTCGATCAAACGAGTCACCGTCCAAGCTTTAGTCTTCGAAATCGGTCGGCATTCCGAAATTTCGACGACATCGCCCATCTTATATTCACCATTTTCATCATGCGCATGGTACTTGCTCGTTCGGGCAACGATCTTCCCATAGAGTTCATGCTTCGTACGACGCTCAATCAGCACGGTAACAGTTTTTACCCGCTTGTCGCTGACCACTCGGCCAACCAGTGTTCGGGTGTTTTTTTCCTTCGCTTGTTGTGCTGTGTCGCTCATTTCGAAGCCTCTTTTTTCTTCTCGGCCAAAATCGTCTTGGCACGAGCGATGTCGCGGCGGGTATTGCCTAGCACCGTGTGGTTGGTCAACTGTTGAGTTGCCTTCTGCATACGCAGGCCGAAGTGAGCCTTGAGCAAATCCGCCACTTCCTTTTCAAGGCTGGCGACATCTTTGGCGCGAAATTCAGTTGCATTCATGTCGTTCTCCGTTGAGCATCAAGCACCTACTTGGCGGGACACGAAGATGGTGCTCAGCGGCAGCTTGGCAGATGCCAATCTAAATGCCTCGCGCGCCAACTCTTCGGGGACACCGTTGATTTCGTAAAGCACTTTACCAGGCTGAATCTCAGCCACGTAGTACTCTGGATTGCCCTTGCCATTGCCCATGCGGACTTCAGCAGGCTTCTGGGAAATTGGCTTGTCGGGGAAAATGCGAATCCAAATGCGACCACCCCGCTTCACGTGACGCGAAATCGCACGACGAGCCGCTTCGATTTGACGAGCTGTCAAACGCCCACGTTCAGTCGCTTTTAGACCGAAATCGCCAAACGAAACAGCGGCGCCACGGGTGGCCACTCCGGTGTTACGACCTTTTTGTTCCTTACGGAATTTTCTGCGTGCAGGTTGCAACATTCTTTATTCTCCTTTGGGCTCGCCAACCGCAGCACCATCAGACCCGGAGGCCTTCCGGACGCGCTTGACTGTAGCCGCCTTCGTGGCGTCAGCCGTCACAGCGGGCTTGTTGTCACCAGCGTCGTTCGGAACTCCCGCTTGACGCGATACACCGCGATCGCCCATACCAGTGCCCGGACGACCCCGACCCGCAGGCGCACCCGGACGAGCATTACGTCGTGGACGCCGATCGTCTTCTGCTCCGGAAGGCGCCACGAGTCCTGGGGCCTCACCGTTGGCAAGACGATCGCCACGATACACCCAGCATTTCACACCGATAATGCCGTACGTCGTCTTAGCCTCTGAAAAGCCGTAATCAATGTCGGCCTTTAGGGTGTGAAGGGGAACTCGACCCTCGCGGTACCATTCGCAGCGGGCGATCTCAATGCCGTTCAAGCGACCGGACGACATCAGCTTGATACCTTGAGCGCCAAGACGCATCGCGTTCTGCATTGCACGCTTCATCGCGCGGCGGAACATAATCCGCTTTTCAAGCTGCTGAGTGATGCTGTCGGCGATCAACTGGGCATCAACTTCGGGCTTGCGAACCTCCTCAATGTTCACAGCGACTGGCACGCCCAGGCGGCGAGTCAACTCTGCTTTGAGGTTTTCAATGTCCTCACCCTTTTTGCCGATCACCACACCCGGACGAGCCGAGTAAATGGTAATGCGAGCATTCTTAGCAGGGCGCTCGATCAGAATCCGCGAAACGGCCGCGCTCTTGAGCTTGGTCTTCAAGTATTCGCGAACCTTCAGGTCTTCAGCCAGCATCGTGGCGAAATTAGCATTCGACGCATACCAGCGCGATGCCCAGTTCCGCGTGACAGGCAAGCGAAACCCGGTTGGGTGAATCTTTTGTCCCATGGTTTTCTTTCTCTGCCTTCAGTTGCCGACAGTGATGTAGATGTGCGCGGTAGGCTTGCTGATGCGATTGCCCCGACCCTTGGCCCGAGCAGAGAATCGTTTCAGCGTCGCACCTTGCTCCACAAAAATCGTTTTGACCTTGAGGTCGTCAATGTCTGCGCCATCGTTGTACTCAGCGTTGGCAATAGCGGACTCAAGAGCCTTCTTGATGATGCCTGCAGCCTTTTTGGGCGTGAACGTCAGGATGTTGAGCGCCTGGTCAACCTTCTTTCCACGGACCAAATCGGCCACCAACCGACCTTTGTCTGCAGAGAGGCGAACACCGCGAACGATTGAACGGGTTTCCATCGTCATTCCTTATTTCTTGGCCTTTTTGTCAGCCGGGTGCCCCTTGAATGTGCGTGTAAGCGCAAATTCTCCAAGCTTATGGCCAACCATTTGCTCAGTGACATATACCGGGACGTGCTGCTTGCCGTTGTGCACAGCAATCGTCACCCCAATAAAATCGGGGAGAATGGTGGAACGGCGCGACCATGTCTTGATGGGCTTCTTGTCTTTGGTGGCAACGGCCTTCTCAACCTTAGCTTGAAGGTGGTGGTCAACAAACGGACCTTTTTTCAATGAACGGGTCATGACAGCCCTTACTTCTTGCGGCGCGAGACGATAAACGTCTGCGTACGCTTGTTGTTGCGAGTACGGTAGCCCTTGGTCAACGTGTTCCATGGCGATACAGGCGCCTGGCCCTCACCAGTGCGACCTTCACCACCGCCGTGCGGATGATCCACCGGGTTCATAGCAACACCACGAACGGTCGGACGGATGCCCTTCCAACGGATCGCACCGGCCTTACCGTATTGGCGCAAGCTGTGCTCTTCATTAGAAACTTCACCAATGGTTGCCCGACAATCGATGTGGATCTTGCGAACCTCACCCGAACGCAAACGAACTTGGGCGTAAGTACCTTCGCGGGCCAACAAGGTTGTCGAAGCGCCCGCTGAACGTGCGATTTGTGCGCCCTTGCCCGGGAGCATTTCGATGCAATGAATGATGGAACCCACCGGAATATTACGAATCGGCAGCGTATTACCCGCCTTGATCGGCGCCTCTGCACCACTCACGACAGTAGAACCAACTTCTAAACCGCGAGGAGCGATGATGTAACGACGTTCACCATCGGCATAACACACCAAGGCGATATGTGCTGTGCGGTTCGGGTCGTACTCGATCCGTTCCACCTTCGCAGGAATACCATCCTTGTTGCGAACGAAATCCACCACACGATAGTGATGCTTATGACCACCGCCCTTGTGGCGAACTGTAATATGCCCGTTATTGTTGCGGCCAGCGTGTTGAAATTGAGGCTCCAACAGCGAAGCTTCAGGACGCCCTTTGTACAAGTGCTTGTGCACCACCTTCACCACGGCCCGGCGACCAGGCGATGTCGGCTTGACTTTGAGGATGGCCATTTACGCAGCCTCTCCGGAGAAGTTGAGTTCTTGGCCTACCTTCAGCGAGACGTAGGCCTTCTTGACGTGATCGCGACGGCCAATTGAGCGGCCAAACTTCTTGACCTTACCCTTTTGAATCACGGTTTGGATCGACTGAACCTCGACCTTGAACAACAATTCAACGGCGGCCTTGATTTCGGGCTTACTCGCATCGCGCAACACCTTGAACAACACCTGATTGTTCTTTTCAGCAGCAGTGGCCTTTTCGGAAATGATCGGCGCCACCAGCACCTGGGCCAAGCGGCCCTCATCATGCTTCATGGCGCTCATGCCAGCATCTCCTTGAGTTGCTCAATTGCGCCCTTGGTCACCAACACTTTTTTGTAGTGCACGAGAGACAAAGGATTTGCATAACGCGGCTCGACGACCAATACATTGGCCAGATTGCGCGAGGCCAGCAACAAGTTGTCGTCGAATTGATCCGCGATCACCAACACCGAGTCGAGGCCCATTGCCTTAAACTTGGCTGCCAGCAACTTGGTCTTTGGTGCATCGACGGTCAGGGAATCGACCACAGCCAACCGCCCTTCACGAACCAATTGGGAGAAAATCGCGGCCATCCCGGCGCGATACATCTTTTTGTTAACCTTCTGGGTGAAATTCTCATCCGGACTATTTGGAAAGATTCGACCGCCACCACGCCAAAGCGGCGAAGACGTCATGCCAGCCCGGGCTCGCCCAGTACCTTTTTGACGCCAAGGCTTTTTTGTCGAGTGCTTGACAGCCTGGCGGTCTTTCTGAGCACGACTACCCTGGCGAGCATTGGCCTGGAAAGCCACTACGATCTGATGCACAAGCGCTTCGTTGTAGTCACGCCCGAACACGGTATCGGGCGCCTCGACTTTCGAAGCCGACTGACCTTGTTCATTGAGGAGTTCGAGCTGCATCAGTTGGCCCCCCTCTTGATTTTCACCTTGACTGCTGGACTCACAACAACAAAACCGTTCTTAGCTCCAGGTACAGCCCCGCGCACCAGCAGCAACTGACGCGCCTCATCGATGCGAATGACATCGAGGTTTTGAATAGTTTTGGTCACGTCACCACGCTGACCAGACATTTTCTTGCCTGGAAAAACGCGCCCTGGATCCTGAGCCATGGAGATAGAGCCCGGAACATTGTGCGAACGACTGTTGCCGTGCGACGCCCTCTGCGAACCAAAATTATGGCGCTTGATGGTACCGGTAAAGCCCTTGCCGATAGACGTACCCTGGACGTCCACCAATTGACCCACTGCAAATACACCGCTCACAACAATCTGGACGCCAGGCTTATAACTGGCGGCCACACCAGCTTCAACGCGGAATTCTTTAAGAATTTCGCCAGCCTCGACACCTGCCTTGGCAAGATGACCTGCTTCCGGCTTATTGACACGCGACGCCTTACGCTCGCCGAACGCCACTTGAACGGCACTGTAGCCGTCCACCTCTTCGGTTTTGACCTGGGTCACACGGTTATTAGACAGATCCAGCACCGTCACGGGTATGGCATCGCCATCGCCCGTAAAAATGCGCATCATGCCCACCTTGCGGCCCAGCAACCCGAGAAGATTGCTAAGACTCATGATTTTCTCCAGCCCTTCTCAGAGCCTTTGTTTCACATACCCGACATCGATTGGTCGGGCTGACTTGTTCATTTGACTCCGCAAAGACAAATGACCGATCCGCAAGCGGCATCGCCGTTTGCGGAGAAGCTTACGAGTGTAGCAGATGCTACCGTGTTTGCAACGGCAGCACCTCCCTCCTTTACTGCAGCTTGATCTCGACATCAACCCCGGCGGGTAGATCGAGTTTCATGAGCGCATCGACGGTTTTGTCGGTCGGATCGACGATGTCCATCAGACGCTGATGGATCCGAATTTCGAACTGGTCACGCGAGGTCTTATTGACATGCGGCGAGCGGAGAATGTCGAACCGCTGCATGCGGGTCGGCAAGGGCACCGGACCACGCACAATCGCCCCAGTGCGTTTGGCAGTGTCCACGATTTCTAGAGCCGACTGGTCGATCAGCTTGTAGTCGAATGCCTTGAGGCGAATGCGGATTTTTTGCTTTTGCATGATGATTCCTTAAAGAGCGAGGCGTCGTTCCAGGACGCTGTTGGACAAGAAGCCGTCATGCCTACCATGACGGCCCACATCACGCAAAAACTCAGGCGATGATTTTCGCCACCACGCCGGCACCGACGGTGCGGCCACCTTCACGAATGGCGAAACGCAAGCCCTCTTCCATCGCAATCGGGGCGATC